>Ga0315273_10002300_pt1 | contig 22487 bp, 16 predicted proteins | sample YL17G02_0_MG_FD_205753 | JGI IMG/M metagenome (GOLD analysis project Ga0315273, IMG submission 205753) | Sediment microbial communities from Yellowstone Lake, YNP, Wyoming, USA - YL17G02_0 | ecosystem: Environmental > Aquatic > Freshwater > Lake > Sediment | place: USA: Wyoming | collected...
TTCTTCGTTTCCTGTTGTGATGAATGTTGATGGGCTTTTTTGGTTGTTGTAGCTTGTCTGTATCCATGCGGCAGAGCGTGAAGCATTCGAGATTCGCACTTCGTCAATTGCACCGTTGAAAGCCTGAAGGGCGCCATAGTTTGCACCCAGATAAAGAGGTCTACCAACCCAATCGGGAGCACCAACAAAAGGCCCAGAACCCGTTCCTTGGACCTTGGTTCCATTGATATATGCAGCACAGTTGGTGCCATCCCACGTCACGACCGCGTACTTCCAATCATACCCAGAAGCAAAGCCTCCCGTAGTGAAGCTCTTGCTACTCGAATTCCAGGATAAGCCCAGATACCAACTGTCTGAAAGAGAAACCTGCCCGCCAGATATACCCCAAGTTGCAATTGGACCCGTGTTAATGAATTTTGTCCAAGTTCCGTACGAGTATGGTTTAAGCCACACTTCGACAGTAATGGCTGAAGTGGGAAGAAAACCTGGCTCCACTCTTTCGCAACCACCATTGAAAGCATCCGATCCATCTATCTTGCCCGACACAGCCTTGCCAACGCCTCCCGAAGGCCCCAACACAGATGCGTTATTGCCATAAGCAGTAGAATCAAAGCGAACACCAGAAGCCTCTTCAAAATGCTGAACCATAACATAATTGGAATCCCACACAAGAGACGGACTCTGTTGGCGGACCGCGGCAGGATTGCCATAGTACATATAGATAGTCGTGTCTGTGATGTTGGACAGAACAGGAACCTTTACCCAGGCCACAATATGACCCTTTGTGCTGTCATAGAATTCGGTCTCACAGTCCAGGGTATTGTTTGATGCATCGACAAACACTATGTCGTCTCCATCAGATTGGGCTTTAAGACAGAGGTCAATGTCAGTCATTTCCACTAGGACTGGAAAGTCTCCGAGCTGCGCACTTATCAATGTACGATTAATCATTATCGGCTTTCTATAATTCCAATTGCTGCTCCACCAGACTGCTGGGGAATCTGTAGGCTTCACAAAGCTGGGCGTCAACACGACAAGTAAGCTACTCAAAATCATCACCTGAATCATCATGGCCTCAAGCTTGTGAGATTTTGGTTTCTTCATTTCTTCTTTCCTTCCAACATCATAAGTGGAACAGTGAGGCCCGCGTTATATATTTGTATATGGTACAATCTTCAAGTGGGCGTTTTGATACATACGACCAGGGAGTGCTTTATCCCTTTGCTAGTTCATGTGCGGTCTAATCCTTGACCGATTTTTCTTTGTTGCACGCGCATGCTGGACAAGACCGCTCAAGGTTCTTATCTGGAAAGCATACAGTCTCAACAGAGCCCACAGTCGAGGTTTTGAGGAAAGAAAGGTTCCTGTCAAAGAAAGAGCATAGTCAAAGAAAGTGTTGGGTATTGGTTCTAGCAACTTGAGATTGTACTTGGGAATCTTCTTGTTGGTAAACGAAGCATAAAATGTAAGTCGCCGCTTTTTGGAAAGAGTTGAAGACTGTAGTGTTTCGTTAGCATCAATTTCTTCGGCGTTTATTTTCTTAGCTGACACTGCTTTTTCGAGAAATCTTTCAGCTTCAGCTGTTCTTGTAATAATCAGTGATGTACCAATTTTGTCTTCTTTCATAATGCGGGGCAACCAGGCATCGCCTAGGGAGATATCAGCGAGTTCGCCTGTGTGATCAATACAATACTTGCATCGCTCCGGACAAAAATATTGCCCAAAGCCTGAATCACAATATTTGGGATATGGTGAAGAGATTATTCTCCCATCTTTTAACTCAACTGTCAAAGAACCCGGCCAACCTCGCCCTCTGTATTTTATGCTTTTCACATCTTCTTTTCTAATTTTCAGTCTTCTCACAAGGAATTCAGTTGCAAGAAAGTTTGGAGCATTTGAACAGAAGAGAGCAATATGCAAGATTATCCGTTTTCTTAGTTCATCATTTGTGGCTTCAACTTTTCGCATTCCGTGAATATGGCAAGGTAGACCGACCACAGCAAACCTTTTGTTTTTGAGTCTGAGAATCTCACGCAGTGCCACATTCACGGGCACAGGGCAATACTTTGACCCGCAAGAGCTCACTATTTCCTTCCGGTCCGTCGCTATGAAAGGTTCCGGTTCAAGAGGGTCATCGGTCTTCATCTTCGTGACGAGTGCACCGTCGATCATGTGTTCTTCTAACGCAAAGATTAGCAATTGAGGCACTAGACCGCCCGATGATGAGTTATATCTTATTCTATAATCCTCTGCATAGCCCGTGTAACATTTAACATAGTTTCCAATCAAGGTATTAGTCGGTGCTTTTCCAAAGATTCCAAGGTTCAATGATTCAAAATCAACTTCCTCACCAGGGCACGTCTTGTAGCACATTCCACAAAAGTTGCATTTATTCTCATCTATCTTGGGAATGAAAACTCCTTTCGCACGATTCTTTGTAAGCTTTATCGCCTGAACAGGACAAAGGGCAACGCATGTCCCACATCCTGTGCACAGTCCATCTCTTACAACCTGTGAAACAGTCTTAGACGATCTGATGTTGCCCACTTTTTTCCCCCAGCAAGTTCTCAGTGGAATAGAAAAACAATGTCCCACGGCGGCGCGCTGGCTTGTCCCTAAATTGGCTTAATGTTTATTTTGAGAAGTGGGGTCTCGTATTTTGTGTTGCGCCCAAGCACAGGAGGTGAATCCTTTAGCTGGACAAGATGAACACGAGACCCTAGAAACCCTCTTCCGAAACGTGGACTTAAGCTTTGCATGGAATGTTTTGCGCGGATGCTTTCACGCTTCCGGTGCGGGCAGACCTCCAAGAAACCCATTAGGGCTGTTCAGGGCCTTCATCGTCATGCGAATGAAAGGCGTCCGCAGCCTAAGAGAAATGACAAGACTACTCGACACAGACCAGCGGCTTAGAAAATTGTGCCTCATCAAACCAGGCGAAGCCGCATATCCCCGAAGCGTTCTAAGCAGGTTCATCCGAAAAGTCGGAGCAGACAACCACACAGAAATAATCGAGGAAAAAGTGGTCAAACTCTTGAAACGGAACGATGCAAAAACCGTTGACGCCGTATTAGACGCCTCGTTCATAAAGGCCTGGAGCACACGACATCCGCTGGACAACAAGAAAGGCCTTTCAGACGGCGACGCAAGAGTTGGAAGAGCAGGCAGAACATTCGGCTTAGGCTACAAACTACACTTAGCCATCGACTCGCAGACCATGCTTCCGTTAACGAGCGTCTTTGCTTCGGCAAACCAGAACGAGAAGAAACACTCATTGAACATGCTGGAGAAGACCAAACAGATACTCAAACACTCCGCGGCCAAATTGAGAAGCGTGATAGCCGACAGCCAATACAGCCACAGCAAACTCAGAAACGCTGTTGACGCCGCAGCAATTCCGTACCCGGCAAACCAGAAACGCACCGTCAAAGGCCTCCTCAGAGTCGACAAGAAATTCAGAACCTACGGACCAGAACATCAGAAACGGGAGTATCACAAGAGGCCCCACATAGAAGCCGTTTACAGTTTCCTCAAGACACAGTACAGCCTAGCCAATAACAAGGTCAGAGGCATAAGAAACGTTGCTTCCTACGCCCTCTACAGCCTGCTATGCTTAGTTCTAAACAGAGAAGCCGCAGAAAACATCAATAGACCAGACAAGGCAGTCTCACCAACATACTTCAACACATAATAAAGGGACAAGGCAGCGCGGGTCCCTGATCTTCTTGGTTCTGTAGTTTTGACATAACACTGTCTTTCATTATGCATAGCGTGTATCACCTCGGCGGTAAGATTTCAGGTGTCCGGTTTCATGAGCAAAGCTTTCAGGAGCTCACCATTGAGAAGAGCATTCTCTCTCGCAATTCTCGCTTGGCGGATCAAGGCACTGGATACCGCATGTCTATCTGATATTAGCTTTTTGACCATTTCAAAAAGGCCCTTCAGGTTTGAAGGATCTTTTATGACGTAGATCCATTTTGACTGGTTCATTGTTCCAGCAATTATGCCGTATGCTCTACTATCAGACGGGTGCACTATTGCGATCGAAGGAACCGCCATCGAAGTAGCACTTATTAATGAATGTATACGGCCTCCAATAAAAATGTCAAAGGTGTTAATGAGACCCTTCAATTCTCTCGCAGAATATTCGTTCGTAATGACAACGATTCCATGTTTGTTCCTTGCTTTCTGATACACAGCTTCAGCCAGCACTCGGTCGTCTCTATTCTGTTCAATGGAGTGGGGCAAGAAGACAACGGTGGCAGCAAAGTTTTCTATAAGACGATCCAGTAGATCAGCCAGATGCTCTACTATTCTTTTCTTGAGTTGGGATTGTTTTTCCAACGTCTCCCCCAAGAAGTTGTGGAACCCACATGTTATTCCGATCAACAATCCATCTCGTCTTTCAATTTTCTCCCTTCGTACAATCGCTTTGACCCGCTCCACATCTGAGGGCGGCATCAGAAAAGCCGGGTCTGCCGTCAAATAAACGTGTGAATTCTTGTCTGTTAACTTCTTAAAATACGCGAAGGTTTCACTGTCTCTGGCTGTTACGAGATCAGCGTTCTTGAGGACAAATCTCGCCAATTTTTCCCACAATCTGTTCCCTAAATATGATCTTTCCCATAGCTCACTTCCGGGCCGAGGAGTATCATTTCCATAGATCACAAGTGGTTTTCTCAATGTCTTTGCTAGCAAAACAATATAAAGTGGAAGAAAAGGCAATGTAGAAGGCCCAAGGACGATACTTTCCTGATCATGGCAGGTAATTATGGCGTCTACCTCACAGTATTCCCGCCATAATGCACCTCTGAAAATCCTCAGGGCTCTTCTTCGAAAAATGAAATACAGAAAACCAAAAAGAAGATGATCGACCAATGAGGATATTGCATAGATTGTCTTTGCCGTCTTTGAGCTTTCCTGACAGAATCCTGTCAGAAAATCATGTGAAAGGTCGACCAACTTGACATTTTCAGGGTAGCGTTTCTGATCAGGTTCAGGTTGAAAAGAAAAGATACTAACTTCGACTCTGCCCAGAGTCTCGAAAGTCCTGATGATACCCTCCAAAATCGCTAGCTCGCCTTTGTTAAGGGAGGGAATCCTGTCAGCTATGAGTATCTTCTTGGATTGCTTGACCGTAGATATCCCTCTATTACTTAGGAGGCAAGTTTGCATTTAACCGTGTTCTGCAGCACACGTTACAATCGCACGTGTGATTGACAATCTTGAAGCGGTTCTGCCTTGTTGACGCATCCTGCGTAGGAAGTCAGAGCGCATAACGCTGGCGCTCACGGGACAGGCGACGACCATCTTTGCTAATGCGAGCTTGTTGGTTCTCTCGTTGGAGTACACGCGGCAATTACCTCGGAGTATATTCGTTCTATCTCTTTTACAACGACGTCTGCTTGGTATTTTTCCAAGAAACGTTCTCTTCCCCTCATTCCCATTTCAGTAGCGACCGTGGGATTATCCAGCAGGTATTGCATCGCTTTCGCCAATTCCTCAGGACTGTTTGGGTGGACGAGAAGTCCTGTCTTCCCGCCTACGACAAGGTCACGTAGTCCGCCAATATTCGCTGCTACTACTGCTTTTCCGGCACTCATCGCTTCGAGAGCTACGGTTGGACAAGAATCTGGGCACCGTGAAGGAATTATGACAAACCGAGCATTACCATAGCTATTCATCACATATTCATGAGATGCGTTTTCGACTACGGTGATTCTGTCTGTGTTCACGAAGGAATGTTTGGAATCTCTCTTCCCGATTAGCACAAGTTTTGTTCCAGTAGCCAACCTACTATAAGAGTCAATCAATAGGTCTACGCCTTTGTGTGGAGCCAAATCACCAACGAACAGGATGAAGTCTCTTGGAAGTAATCTGGATGCTTCAGTCTTTGTTGCCTCTTCCTTATAGAAATTTGGGACAACAATAATGTCTTTGTAGCTGAGTTTCAAATGCTGACTATAGGCTTTTTGCACAAACGAACTGACCGCAATAAACTTGTCTACAGAGTCCAACCTTTTTCTCCCAAGTTTTATGCTGCAGTATATGAAAGCCGATTTGATGGAGCCGTATGCTTTTTCTGCACAACCTATACATTGAATTGTCAGAGGTCTGTCGCATATTTCATTTCCCTTCAAGAGAAGGATCTTAGGACAGAAATATCCACAATCATGAAGAGTCACAACAAGGGGAATCCCCAGTTCTCTTCTTAGCCGCAAAACTGAGTACAGTATCCAACCATGGCAATGTAGAATGTCAGGTTTCTCTTTCAAGATAATATGCTTTAGTTTTTTAGATATCAGCGGATCAACAATGGGAGGGGGATGCTTCACGCTTCTGTTTTTGAAGATGAAGGGAATTTTTTCGAAAAGGCCTTCCAGCCGGATGATTTTGATCTTGCCTTCCATGCGCGAAGAACTAGGTTTGTTTCTCTCAACGGTGACCACAACAACTTCATTGCCTATTTCCGCTAGGTGTTGACTAAGCATTTGTACGTGCTTGTAGCTTCCGCCGATGAAGGGCGGGTAAAGGTCTGTTATCATCAAAATCTTCAAAGCAATTCTCGCCCTTCGTTAGGATTCGCTCTTTGGTTAGCTGATTGTTTTGCGATTCTTAGAAATTCTGCAAACCTGATTCTTGCATGAAGTTTCCCGATACTTTTGATCCTCTTTCTTGCAGTCATGATCTCACCAAAGTCCAGCAAAACATGAGCCAAGGAGGCAAGTCTCAGCTGAATGTAGTTTTTTGAACGGTGATAGAGTAGAACCTCTGCCACCGACAACACAATCATCCGGAAGAAGGTTGTAGTGAACCATGATGCCACGGGATACTGCTTGAAGATTAATATGAAAGCTGATTGGCTGAAAAGGTAGTATCCTATTAGGGGGACCTTCTTGCGGCTCGCAGACCCCTCATGCCACGATAGAGCTGAAGGTGCGAGTTCGCAAGTAAACCCTGCTCTTCTTGCGCAGAAACTCCAGTCTTCGTCTTCTCCATATAGAAAGTAACCCTCATCCAGTAGTCCAATTTTCGCAATAACTTGTTTCTTTATCAGTACGGCACAAGCGGAGAAAAAGTCGATATCATCCGTCACGCATGCTTTCGCAACCTGCTCCGCGCTTTCACCAAAACCTAAACGCCAACTGGATCCGGTTAAAGGATCAGCATGCTTTCCCGCTTCCCACACGATGTTTCTTGCACGAGCAAGTCCACCCTGCAATACAATCCCGCTGACTATTCCAATTCTCTCAGAACTGACGGCCACAGTCACAAGCTCTCGCAACCACTTTCGATCCACAGAAATATCATTGTTGACTAGAGCGATCAGGTCTCCTTTTGATGCTCTAATACCAACATTGTTTCCCCCAGCAAATCCCAAATTCCTCTTGTTAACTATGAGTTTCACATCGGGAAAATGCTTGGTCACGATTTCAGGAGAACCATCGTTTGAATCGTTATCAACAACGATTATTTCGTAGTTGGCATAGTCTAGACAGACAAGAGATTGCAAGCATTTCTCAAGAAAGTCCAAACCGTTCCAGTTGAGGACTATTATGGAAACAAAGGGTTCTAAGCAAGCCATCTTCTCGACCAGCTAAGGCACCGCAGTGGAATTCAGCATGAATGGCAAGTTCAAGAAAACATACGATTTGCCATTCGTGTAAAGAACATTCTGCCATTGCAGAGCATACTCTGCATATGCCTTGTAGGCAACAGCATCCTTGTAGGAAGGAAACGCGTGCGCTTCAGAGTCCGTATGCACAATAATCAACAGGGGAGTTGTCTCGTTCTGTGACGACAATGGAGTGAGATCAGTAAGCTGAGCATAGACAGAAGGCCTAGTCAAACCGTAGACTTGCCACCAGGTAAGATAATCCGCTGCAATTCCCAAGTGTGTTTCGTAAGAATCAACAAAAGACAACAATGACCGATCATATATGGTATTGACCGCTCTAGTATCAAGAACGTAGTAGTCCCCATATTCTGTCGAGGTTTTCGGGATGAGAGGTTGATACGGATAGATTTCCACCATTGATATGCAGATCAAAGATAAGATTATGGCCACTTCCAAGATGTATTTGAACCGCCAATGCTTTCTATACAATAGAAAATAGAGAGTGGCCCCCACGAAAAAAGGGGACAGTGGTGCCAGGTAGTACAAGCCCCTTATTGAGAACGGAAGTATGATCAGTGTCGCGACGAACAAGACAGCTGCAATAAAGTAGGGCAATGTAGAGACTTGATAGAATCTTCGCAACTTGTCGTTCTTCAGACGAAGCCCCAAGATGGCAAAGGGTGACAAGATGACAAGAAACAAAGAGAGCGCGTCAGATCCTAGTTGCACAACCAGAACCTTCAGCTTATCGAGCAGCCCGATCTGGAAAAAAGTCCCATAGTAACTGAGTGCTGGCGGAGGTTCAGCGTGAACAAGCTTCGTGATGAAACTCTTAATTTCGAGTAGGATTGTTGCAAAATTGACCTTTGCCACAAAAACGAAGTATGCAAAGATTATTACGATAGACATGATGGCTAATAGAGTGCCTCGAGAAGGCGTCTTGGCTTTGCCGAAGACCGAAGTACTTAGGAGAGCTAACATGATCAGCAAAAATACGGAGAGAAAGAAAGAGGTCATGCTATGAGAGATCGTGATTGCAATTCCCAACAGGAGCGAAATAATGAGTTGTGAACGCGTGAACTCCCTAGTGGAAATCAGCAACAGGAAGAAGTACAAGAAAAGCACATAGAGATAATATGATGTCGTTGGGCCCATGAACACGTATGTTCGTGGAGCAGTTATTGCCGTGGACACGATCATCATTCTCGCAAGATCAGGCGGTGTTCCAAGTTTCCTTGACACTGAGTAGACGGCAATCGGCAGAACCAATGGGAAAGGCACCATGAAAACCTTCATGGAAGTCGATACGTCCAAAGTAGTCAGTCGAGCCAAACTGTAGACAAACAGGTGTATACCTGGCGCGAATCCATAATAGTTCCTGTACACTCCAGTTACTGGTATGCTTTCCAGACTGATCATGTCTTTTATCAAGCCATAATGCCCTATTGGATCATGGTATCCATATATGAAGACATATTTTATGCTAGGTATCAGGTTGACAATGACTAAGAAGACAGCTGTTGCAACTGTAACGGCCTTGAGGTTTACTGACGAGCCAGCGATAAGAGAATAAGAAAGGACAAACGCTATGAAGCATATCTGGAGAGACCCTGACAAGATCCATTCATCATTAGAGTCTCTGACGGAGAGAAAAGCATTGACGATCAGCACCACGATGGCTAGGAGGAAACACAAAAACAACAGTTTGGATTTCCGCAAATGACCATCTCTGGTATTGCCCCAAGGCATAACTGCTCTATCCTCTCCTAGTGCGCTGCCACATGATTCATTTCACACGACTTTCTTTGAGAGTACTTACTTCAACTGAGCTATTTGCGAAGCCAAGCTTATTATTTTTGGCATGCATGCTTTTCTGTCCACAAAGGCTTAGATCTCGTGCATACGATACGTGCTATTCTGGGGACCTCAACGGCAGCACCAGGGCAGGTGTGGTTCACGCAAGTGTATATTTGCTGGACAGTTCTACAAGAGACTTTATTAGATCGCATGAGAGCCTCCCTATATCACATTCGAAGCCTTCATGCGTTTCTCATTGAGGTGAACTGTTGAGGATCAAGGTTCGTAGCTTTGGATATTTCCGAGCTGTTCTATTGTTCATACTCTTGCTCAATGCGACTTTGATCAGCTTTGGCCTTCAATCTGGAGTAACCGTACCGTCCAATGGTTCAATCTACTACCCGTCTGAGGCCAAACTTGTTCTGAATGACGGGTTTGAGACTGGTGACTTCAGAGCTTGGAACGGAACCTACATTACGGCTGGGGGCACTGCCACGGTCGATGACGCAGGTTCCTACGAAGGAACATACCACAGTCATTTTCGCACCAACGACTCGATTCCAGAGGTGAACTATGCTTATTGTTACGAAGATCTCTCGTCATCAGTGACCGAAGTCTATGCAAGAGGGTACTTCAAAATCGCCGAAGGGCTTCCTCTTGACAACAACGACGAAAGGTTTGGTCTCGTTGGTTTTGAAGTAAATGGCCATCTTCAAGCCACGTTTCGAGTTTATCGCTATGGCGGTGTTGACAATTTCAACATTGTCGGTTTGAACGGTACAGCTGGAATAGCCAAGAGCGCTGAGAGCATTTACCCAAGTTTGGGGCAGTGGTATTGCATTGAATTCTATGTTAGAATGCATGACTCGTCTGGCGAATACAGGGCATGGGTGAATGGAATTGAACAGATTGCCATCACGAATGTTGACACAACGATTTATGGTTCTTCGGTGACATGCGTGCGTTTTGGTCTTACCTACACTGCCAACGTCGACCATTCTGTTGACGTCTACTGTGACTCGGCAGTCATCAGCACACGGCCTATAGGTCTCTTGTATACGTTTGCGGTGATAGGGAACGAAACTGCGATTCCTGCTATTCGCAATTTCTACTGGCTTTTCGGAAATCAGAGCATAATCTACAGGATACTTGAGCCAGCAAAGGCTGGAGGCGCGTCAGACATAGCACTTTTTGACGGAATAGTTGTCTGGACACTTGACGGAGGCTACAACGCTTCAGCCGTTAGGGAATACGCCCGCAACAAAGTTGTCATTTCTCACATGGGTGACTTCTGCCGTTTTCTCTACCCAGCTCTAAATAGCAGCATGGAAATTGTGGCAGCATCCACGGTCAACTACACTAGGGATTGGGGAAACTTCAGAAGTGGGGACGTGGTCGAGATGCATAATATGACAAGCAACGTCAACAAGCTCTTGACAGTTACTGATTCCGGTGTCTCTGGATTTTCGAATGTTAGTTCAGTTACGCGTTATAACTCAACTAGAATCGCTACTTTCTACATGAATGGTACGAACGCAAAAAGCGGTTTTTTTGTTATGGATCTTGACGCGACAACTCCCGGAACAGATTACGACGGGATATGGCATACTTTCCCAGCTGTTAAGATGGTAAAGGATTTTCCGACGGGCAGGTATGCACGTTGGTTTGCAAATGGAGTTGAGCATTGGACCTATGACCAAGTTATGGCTTGGCTGAGCAATTGGGTTGCTCAAGCACCAAAGGGGATGAACGTCTCGCTTCTGAGAATCGGGAAATCCGCCTTGGGCAGAGATATCAACGCAACACGTTTCGGGAATGGAACGAGATACTGTGTTATTGATGCAGCCCTCCACGGAGAGGAAAAAAATCCGACTCTGTCTGTACTAAGACTGCTAGAGGTCATACAAAACGATTTCGATGGAAATGGGTACTGGAAACGCAGGTTGAACGAGATAAGCGTGATTGTTATTCCAATAATGAATCCTGACGGTTACATCAGTGGTTCTCGCTACAATGGTCACGGGATAGACCTGAATCGTCAGTTTCCTCCTCAGAATACGACAGAGCCGGAAGTCTGGGCTTTACGCTGGCTGTGGGGAAACTATTCGACTTTTGTCTATGTCAACCTTCACGAAGGACGCCACTGGCAACCTTTGGACTACTATTATTCTATCAACTACACAACTATTAATGTTGAAGTGACAGGTTTTTCGAAGCAAAACATCTACTGGACGGCGAACGATTTTGAAATCCTTAACCATTGGGGCTATTATACTGAGGGGACATGGAGTACAAATCCTGTTCCAATCGGGCAAGTAAGGCTCTTCAGCCAACATGCTGGCAGCGGAGGTCAGGCTAATCTTGGAGCCAGCTATCTCTACAATATCAGCAGCTATCTTGTCGAGAGTTTCGTCTGGAGCAGCGATTACAATGGTACAAACCACAAGGCTAGGCAGATTTTGTGGGCAATGGACTACTACGTTGCTACTGCTCTTGGGCTCACAAGTCACATTGATAGACTGCGTGGCGACGACTTCCTCGTCGTTACGCAAGGAAAGATCAAAAGCCTTACATGGACTGACAGACTGCGACTGGAGATCGATCCGTCCGATTCGGCAAACATAGCGAACGGTACAACAAAGATTGACGTTGGCGACAGACCTAAGCCTTCTCTAGTTGTTGTCGATGGCAATGCACAGGCTGCGGGAAAGGACTGGATCTGGTATAGTGGAGTTGTGACAATCACATCAGCGAAAGCAGAAATTGAAATCATATGGTAAAGTGCGGGCAAAGTGCGCGACGCTCAAACGCATGTTATGATCATCTTAACGGAGTCTGGTCAAGCTCTGAAACAACCTTTCTGAGTTTTCCAGTATTGTCCAGCGGGATACTGTCAACGAACTCCACTTCTATGACCGCTTGATCAGGACTTATTTTCAACGTTTTCCTGAAGTGTACGAGCAGTTCCTGTTTCAAGGTTTCTTTGTCCACGCTATCAGACGCGAGCTTGACTAGGAACTCGATCACGCCTGTTTTCTTCTGCATGATGCGATACTGGTCCATGCTGTTCTGAAGTTTGAAGATGTCCATCGTCGCGTCCCAGGCCATCGGAGACAAAGCCCGTCCGTCATTGAGGATTATGAACGAGTCTGTTCTCCCTTCAAATAGTTTCATCAGCGGAAGCGTTCTGCCACAAGGGCATTTCTCTTCGGAAGAAACAGCTACATCACCGATCGCGTATCTTATGAATGGCATTGCATAATTGAATAGGCTTGTGCAGATTACTTCGCCTTTCTCGCCAGGAGCTACCTCCTCTCCATTCTTGTCAACAAACTGCACGATGATCGAATCAGCGTCAATGTGATATCCGTTCTTCTCCTCGCATTGCCACGCTATTCGTTCCATCTCGTCAGCGGCGTACTGGTCATACAAAGGTACACCAAACACGTTCTCGATGAAGCGGCGAGAAGACTCGCCAATGTACTCGGCTCCGCCGATAATAAACCTCGGCCTGAAAGGCAATGAGTCTTCCGTTCTCACTTCTTTAGCAATTAGGAGAATAGATGAAGAGTATCCACCGAGTACATCGGGTTTCAGTTTCTCGAGCGCTGAAATCTGCGTTTGCAAATCGTTGAAAACGACTATTGGAGTGGGAGTATATATTCCCAGCATCTTCTGAAGTCCTTTTGTCTCGGTCACGTGAACTTGTGAGCTTATCACTGCCCACTTGTCGCGAGGTTTCTGGCCGATGCTAATGTTGGCCCGTAAGTGCTTGGCCTTTCTGTATTCGTCTTCTTTCTGGCTTATGTAGAAGTCTAGAGGCTTTCCAGTTGATCCACTCGTGTTGAATCTTCTCAAGGTGGCCAGATCATATTCTGAAGAGACCATGCGATGAAGGTTGTTTCTCATTTCGTCCTTCCTGAGGATGAAAAGCCTGTTCAAGTCGGCAGCAGTCTTTATGTCGCTGGGCTTGATCCCAAAAGAATCAAATCTGTCGTGGTAGAATGGAACGTGTTCGTACGCATATTGCACGACATGTCTCAGCTTCTTGTTGCGATGTTCTTCCAGCCTCTCTGCTGGCCAATAGGCGCGTTTCATAAGACCATAAAGGTAGAACAACGCACGGGCATAGTTGGTCACGAACCATCAACCTTCTTGAGTACGCTGCAGGTTTTCAAATGTGGGACTGATTATTTGGCTTTTCCTGCCAAGGGAGTAAAGTGATGACAGGTATTTGAAACCGGTGTCAGTGACTAGTACGGTCACCGAGTCGTGATGATCTATTACTCCGGCGTTTCTCAACTTCTGTAAGCCTGCCAGTCCGGCAGCCCCTGAAGGTGAGGCAAACAGGCCTTCTTTCGAAGCTAAGAGTTTTTCGGCGTCAAGAAGCTCCTTGTCCGAAACGTCCTCAGCCAACCCCTTTGTGTCCTTCAGTGCCTCAAGCCCCGCGTCTCCATCCCAGGGAAAAGGATCTGAAAGAGCGTCTGCAATCGTGCTTGTTTCTTTGAAGTGCTCCTTCTCAAAGGATGTTGACGCATGCTTGAAAGCCTCCACGAGAGGAGCGTTTCCAGACGGCTGAACCGCAACAAGCCGGGGCAATTCGTTAATCATTCCCAACTCGTACAAGTCTCTGAAACCTTTCCAGACCCCAGCCAGCAAGCATGCGGCTCCGACGGGAATCATGATCCAGTCCGGCACGTTTCCATCCAGCTGTTCAATTAGCTCATAAGAAATCGTTTTCGGGCCTTCAACTTGATAAGGGTTGAACGGTCCGAAGCTGGGACATGGATACCAGTGGAATTGATCAACGACTATTCTTAGGGCCCTCACTGTAGGGTCTTCAGAGGTACCGTCGCGTCTTACACGGAACACGTTTGCGCCGTAGAGTAGGATCTGCGAAACTTTTTCCTGCGGCGCTTTCTCTGGCACAAACGCATAGCAAGCAAGGCCTGCACGGGCTGAATAAGCGGCAAGTGCCGCGGCAGCGTTTCCGCTTGAAGCCGTTGCCACCGTGGAGACGCCAAACTCCAATGCCTTGCTCGCGCCAACAGCCATCGACCTGTCCTTAAAAGACCCAGTTGGGTTTCTAGCCTCGTCTTTCAAGCGTAAACCAGTCATGCCTAGCTCCTCAGCCAATCGTCCCGCCTTGATGAGCGGGGTGTTCCCTTCCCCTAAAGTGATCATGGCCTTCTCTTGTTCAACGGGCAGGAGCTCACGGTACCGCCAAACACCGGAAGACTCGTCTCTTCCCTCAGGTCTGAACAGGTCTTTCACGATCTCGTAATCGTACATTATGTCTAAGCGCCCGTCGTCTCTGTTTTCGCAAATACAAACCTTCTCTTGGGGGGCGTACTCGAGTCCGCACTTTGCGCATTTTAGCTTCAGAATTCTGCCCATTCACAGTCTCCTATCATTACGTCTGAAGACTCCGCGCGCCAGCTTGTTGCCAAATTATGAAAGTTGACATGTTCTTGTTTAAGCTCGTTTGAGCTTGAATATTTGGGGTGAAGGATGGATAAACCTGAAAGTTCATGCGTTATCCTGTCCAAGCTAAGATTAGACGACATCGAGAAAGTGGTCAACGAAGCCTACCATGAGGATGGTCTGGGCAGACCGCCCAGGAAGCCGATGGGTATCTTCAAAGCATTGTTGGCGAAGAGGCTTCAGCAGATTCCCAGCGAGAGGGAACTGTGTAGGCGGTTATGGACTGATGATAATTTGAGAGAGCTCTGCGACGTCGAAGCGGATCAGGACCCTTATCATCCATCGCAGTTGTCGCGGTTCAAGAAACGCGTCGGAGCCAGAAGGCTTCAGAGAATCATGGGCAAACTGCTCATGGAACTATTGAAGGGCGGATTGATCAACGGTGAAACGGTGGTGTTGGACGCTACCTTCGTGAAGGCTTACAGCAGGCGAGACCCGCATGAGAACAGTCGTGGACTGTCGGACCCTGAAGCCAGGGTGGGCAGGAACGGCAAAGCCTACGAGCTCGGCTACAAGTTGCATATTGCATCAGACGCGAAGTCGGAGTTGCCTCTGGCAGTCATCGCGGCTCCAGCCAACCGAAACGAGAAGAAACACGCGTCAGCGCTCTTCCGCAAGGCGTTGAAGGCAGCAGGGCAAAGGATGAAAACGCTCGTTGCTGATTCGCAGTATTCCAGCAGAAAACTCGGAGAACAGCTTTCGGCTCACAACGTGAAGACTGTGATTCCTTACCCTGCAAACCAGGGCAAAGAAAAGAAGACGCTGCTGCGGGTGGACAAGTACTTCAGGACTCACGGTCCCGCATGCGAACGCCAGACTTACACCGAGAGGGGAGCCATTGAACGTGTGAATTCCCGTTTGAAAGAACAGCTTTGCCTCGAAAGACACCGGGCCAGAGGCCACAAACGCATGACCATACACGCGTTACTCTGCATAATCGCCATGCTCCTCAACGCACTAACGGCGTTGAGGCTGAACAGACCGGAAAAAGCCAGATCCATCACCATGCTCGCAAGATAACCTGAAATTAACACAAAGAAATCGATTTAGCAACAGGCTGGCGCGCGAGAGAGCTAACCAGACGCCTTCAACGACTGACCCGGCAGGGAAATGACTATTCTGAACTTTCCACTTTCGTCAAGCGGAATACTGTCAACGAAGTTGACTTCGAAACTCAGCTCGTCTCCTTTGACGTCCAGAATCCTGCGGAAAAGCTCGACCAGCTCCCTTTCCGCAGACTCCTGATTTACCCTGTCCTCCTTGAGTTTTATCAGAAAACTGAAAAGGCTGTCTTTCTTCTGGACGACCCTAAACTGTTCGATTTCACTGTAGAACCTCAATTGGTACATTGCAGCTATGATGGCAAACGAGGACATTGCTCTTCCATCGGGCAAAAGGATTACAGCGTCTTTTCTGCCTTCCATGATTTTGATCAATGGGAAGGTTCTCCCGCACGGACAGTTGTCTTCTTCGGATACTTGTCCTACGTCTCCGACCCTGTACCTTATGAAGGGCATGGCATGGTTGAACAGGCTTGTGCACACTATTTCTCCTGTCTCCCCGGGGGCCACTTTTTCGCCGTCAGCGTCCACACACTCCAGTATGATCGAGTCCGCATCAATATGATACTCAGCTCTTTCCTCGCACTGCCATGCGATTCTCTCCAGTTCAGCGCATGCATACTGGTCGTAGAACGGAACGTTGAAGACTCGCTCAACGTATCTTCGAGAGTGCTTGTCGATCAAGTCGGCGCCGCTAATCAGGAATCTTGGTCTAAACGTTTTGACGCCTTTCTCTTCGACTCGTTTCGCCAAGAGCAAAAGGCTGCTTGCGTATCCGTCTATGATGTCTGGCTTCAGCTTCTCGATGGTTAAGACTTGCCTCTCGACGTCGTCAAACACCGAAACCGGCATCGGTGCATATAAGCCCAATAACCGTTGAAGTCGAGTGGTCTGGCTGAAGTAAAGAGGATGCGTGATAGTGACGTACCTGTCTCTAAGTTTCTGCCCACAGACGGCGTTGGCTCTGAGATGCCTCGCTTTTCTGTACTCGTCTTCCACAGCGCTTACATAAAAGTGTAGGGGCTGCCCCGTTGAACCGCTAGTCCTGTGAATCTGAAGTTCTGATACATCATATTTTTTGGAGAGCACTGAATCCGAGTTGTTTCTTATCTCATCCTTTGAGGTCAGGGGCAGTTTCTTCAAGTCTTCGACGGTTCTTATGTCGCTCGGTCTGATTCCAGCCTCGCCAAACTTGCGATGGCAAAAAGGCACATTCTCGTAAGCGTAGCCCACGATCTCTTTCAGTCTTTCATTTTGATACTGCCTCAACCTTTCTTTGGGCCAATAGACTCGCCCGAGCAAACTTCGAAAGTAGTAGTACGCCCTAAGGTAGTTTACCAGACGTTACCAGCTCCAACACGGTCACAAACGATGATGAAACGTCTTTTCAGAAAGCTGAAGGCTCTCTCTAGCATCTTGCGGGACAGGAGTGAATGGAAACACGCGTCTCGGGGTTGCTAGTCATCGAATATGAGGACTGACTCGCGGTACAACCGCGTTTTTCCGTTGGCTATCCTGTAGCCCAGCATTTGTTGAACAAGCGTGTTCTTCTCTTCGACTGGCATGCCCAGTTTCAGCAGCCCGAGGTCAACTCGGAAACCTAAGACTCTCATAAGTATTATGTGTCGTGTGACACCGGAGGGCAACCTAGTCCCATTGGACGCAAGACTCACTATCTCCTTCTTCGCATACACGGGCGGGATCACCAGCGCTGTTGCCGTCTCATGTTCTTCCAGAAGAAACACGTTCTCCATCTCTGAACCACGCTTGACGTTTGAACATCCGTAGTAGAGATTCACGACTTCGCCGAGTTTCGACACACGCGTTTTTAGATCACCCCTACTTCTCACTGCCAATACGTCCTTGTTCTTGAAGAACAGGCAGCAGACGACCTTCTTTTGCTGCAACATCCGCGTCGCTCTTTCCCTGCTTGTCTTGGTTGTACTGACATTTCCGATTTTCCTAATTCTCGCCAGCAGATCCTGCGCGTTAACGTCACATATAAGGTGACACCAAGCATCAATCTTGACGTCTTTGTTGAAGTAATCGACTACTTGCGCGACCACGTCGCTGAAACCGAGGTTTCTGAGAGCAGATACTCTGTGCATTCCGTCAAGGAGCAACAACTTGGAGTCATCATGTTTCACCCTGCCCACTATGACCGGATTCTTTAGGTAACCGTCAGACATTATTCTCTCTTCAAGTCTTTTCGTTCTTTTGGGGTCTTCTGTTTCGTGAAATATCAAATCCTTAATTGGGACAACCTTGATTTCAGGCAGTTTGTGATCCATAGTTTCACGGCCTTGAGGTATCGACTTCTAAGTCCAGATCAGAACTAGGTCTCGCATTCAGTCATCGGGCTGCTAAAGGTCTACATACGTTCCTAGCTTCTTGTGCTCTGCATTCCTGTAGACTGCTTCTGCCACGCCTATGTCTTCCACAGCCATCCCCATCGGGTTGAAGAATATGACCTCATGATCATTTTCTCGCCCAGCCTTGGCGCCTGCAACGATTTCGCCCAGTTCAGCATAGATATCTTGATCTTTCAGCAGCCCCTGCTCGTACATCAGGTGCAGGACAGTGTTTTCTCTGTTCGCTTGAACCCAATCGTCCACGACAATCTTGTTTGCACGCTGGACAACACTGAATTTGGGGTCTCTTAAAGAAATGTTAATGAAAAGCGCTCCCGACGTTATCCATTCGCCCTCAATGTACGGTGTCGTTGCAGTGGTTGCTGGAACGAGTATGTCCGCTTCTTTCAGGGCTTCTGGAGCAGTTGAAACCACTCTGACATCGATTCCTAGTTCCTTTTGCAGTTCGTCACGCAGCAATTCAGCCCTAGAAGGATTCAAGTCAAAAAGCCTTAAGGTCTGGATGGAATTTTTCATGATATGCAATCCTTTGATAACAGCGCGTCCAATCACGCCGGCGCCTACGACGCCGAGCACGGAAGGCTTGGCGGTAGCCAGGTACTTTGCTGAGACTGCGGCGACTGCGGCCGTTCGGGTGGCGCTTATTGCGGCTCCTTCCATGATTGCAACAGGGAACCCCGTCTCGACATCGTTCAAAATGATTACTGCTGAGGCTCTCTCCAAGTTGTGCTTGAACGGGTTAGTTGGGTTGCTTGCAATCCACTTGACGCCCCACACATTGAACCTCCCTCCAAGGTAGGCAGGCATCGCTATTATTCGCCTTTTTTCGGTGTCGCCAGGTATCCTCAGATACGGCTTTAGAGGTTGACAGTAGTCTTTGCTCGAATGAACTCTGAAGACCTCTTCGACTACCGGAATCATTTCTCGAATGTCAGTTCCGCCCGCTGCGATGACGTCACTTCTTGAGAGAAGCAAGACTTTCAAGTTGTTTGACACTCCGTATGTATTTAGCTCCCGAAATTGATCCGCCCCTATTTGGTGTTCTTTTAGTGAAATAAGCTTTAATGTTGGAGCTTTCTATAGCCTTAATGAACGTGTAGTCCAAGCCCAAAAAGGTCCCCTTTTCACGTCTTAAGCCTGTTTCCACGTTATTGATGAACATGAGCTAAATACATACGACACTCCCAATTCATGTTCTGAACTTGACCTTGTTATTAGCCGCGCAATGTTGAAGACTCAAACTTCATTACTGGAATACCCGTTGAACTGTGAACACACTGTTGCTTTTTCTTTGCGAACAGATCGAGTCTTTTCCAGACAGCTTCATTTGTCGCTTCCAGCGCAAACCCATGCTTCTGCATCCATTCGTCGCAGTGGCACTCGTTGAGGTTATGTTCATATCTGTCCGGAAGAACTCCGACTATCCTCGCCTGGCGCGTAAGTTCGTCGCTGATTAGAAGCGAGACGAAAGTCACCGTGCCCGAGGAACCGCCAACCAGCAGGCCTTCTGCTCTTGCCAAAGCCCGCGCTGTCACGAATGCCATCTCGTCCTCTATGAGAAATACCTGATCGATCAAGTTTGCGTCTATGTTGGGTAGCTCCTCCAGAGTAAGACTTGAACCGATGCCTGTTTGCAGTCTCTTCTGGGGTTTATCACCGAATATTGTTGAGCCCACGGCGTCCACACCGATTACTTTGACACCGGGTATTTTCTCTTTCAAAGCTCTTGCGCATCCAGTGATCGTTCCTCCAGTGCTGATTGCGCATACCAGATAGTCTACCCTGCCCTGAGTGTCCTCCAGGATTTCTTGGCCCGTGCCCATGAAATGCGCTAGTGGATTGTCCAGATTCGTGTACTGGTCAGGGCACCAGGCATTGGGCAGCTCCTTCAGAAGCTGATTCCTGCGCTTTATCCTTGACCGCAGGTATCCACTGGGAGAATCAGCTGTCTCAACTTTTTCAATTTGTACACCGAACGATTTTAGCAGTTGAAGGTTGGAAGCACTTATTTTTGGATCCACTATGCAAATTACCTTGTATTCTTTGACTGCACCGACCATGGCTAGTGCGATGCCAAGATTCCCAGACGTGGAGTCGATCAATATGCTGTTTTTGTTTAGCATTCCCTTCTTTTCAGCCTCTTCCACCATGTTCAAGACTGAACGGTCTTTCAGACTTCCGCCCGGGTTGAAGCCTTCCAGTTTCATAAGGATGGAAGTTTTGGGGTTGCGATTCAGTTTTCTCAGAGGCACTAGTGGTGTTCTGCCGATGAAGTCGAGTATGCTTCTCTTCTCAGGGGAGGGTAGCAAGAATGACCTCTTCCAGTTTTTTCTTTGCGTTAGAGTTGCCAATTGCTGGCGGGCGGACTCATCTCAGTCTTTTTTGTCGCGTTGGACACGTGTATTTGGAACAGCAAGCTCGCCTATCATTGTATCGTCAACTGCTTTTTCGTTCTCACATTCGGCTTTTGATTCGCATCCTTGAGTTGGAAAAAAGGAGTCAAGGCTTTTTCTATGGACTTCTTGATGTCTTCCTGCATTTCTGGAATACGTGATTGCAGCAACCTCGTCAGATTGTCTCTTTCGCTCCAAGCGTAATCGATTTTCTCCAAGAGTTTCTCACATGAGAACTCTTTGAGGGGAATCACGCAGTTGTTCATGCCTAACGTGATAAAGAAGCCGGTTTGCTTGTGATCATACGCTATGCAAATTGACGGCACGAACGTCGAGGCTGCCAACACAGAAGGATGCATTTTCGACGATATGATCAGGCTCATCTGACTTATCAATGACTTGAATTCCTCAACAGTGCAAACATTAGCGATGCTTGCTTTGTCCGCTCTCTTCATTTTGGAAAGAATAAGCGTGCAAACGTGTAGATCGTCATAGGGAAAGCCTCTGACATAGTGTGGTAGGAAAACTACTGAGAAGCCGTGTTTCTCGATTGCCTTGTCAAGCGCTCCAGCGTAGGATGAGATGTACTGATGGATCCTATTTTCAGACAGGCTGTGACTGTATATGCCAGCAGCAACTCCTACCAACCCTTTGTGGTCTTTGTTTGGCGAGGAATGGTGTTGCGAATTGAGAAGCAACGTTGTGTCATGGGTCAGAATAACAGAAGATTCTACTCCTAGTGACTTGGTTACCTCGTAGGAAATGCATTCTCTGACCAAAACAACGGCACAGTTGTCTAGTGCGATTTTCGCGAGGGTGCGTCCGATTCTTGTCCGAAAAGGCCCTACAGAATTCGGGAATATTACAACTGACTTTCGAAGCGACCTTGCGGCAAGAATTTCCCACGTTCTTGAAATAAGTAGTGACCACCATGTTGGAATCCAATACATGTTCAACGGAAGCAGAGAAGCACTTTCTTTGAAGTTTTCATCACTGCATGAAACAATGATGTCGCATTCTTTCACACGGGATATGTTTTTTCCACGATAAACGGGCTTCAGTCCGCTCTTGACAAGCCCTATTGAAAGTGCCGACGCCACGGCTTGACCGAACATACGCAACAGATTCGCGAGCGCAAGAATCTTGTATCTAGGGCCGGCTCGTGCAAACCCATACTTCTGAGCATAAGTATCTGCTTTCTCGTAAGGAATATCGAGTGTCGTGGGCAAAACCGAACTCAAAGGCAAGCCTAGCCGTCTCACACCTTCTATGTCAGTTGTGGAAACAGATATGTCCACGTCACCTTTCGCGAATTCCCTGATTACAGACACATCGCTAATAAGAAGGGCTTGAGTTCCCTTGTTAGCCATGTTGCCAACGTGAATTATGTGAACCTTGAAGCGACCCAAGCTCGACTAACTCCTGATACGGGTAGACATTTGGAATACGCATACAAAGAAGCCGAAATAGAGCCTGAAAATTGGCAGAGGAACATAGAGCAGAAGAAGGCTGAGATGCTTGCTCGAGGAAACTCGAAAACTAAGGTAGGAGAGAAATCCACTAATTAGACCTAAAAGCTTTGAAGAATTCTGTACTGTACAGTCCATGGTTGGCGTTGATTTGCCAAGCGCCCGAAAGAAAGACAATCGTCCTGGCAGGTTCTCCTTTTTGAAGTTTAAGCTAAAGGCCTGTGACGCCTTCACTTTTTCCTGGGACAGTAGCTTGAGCGTCAACAGTCCTCGCGTGCGCATGTCTACGAGTG
>Ga0315273_10002301_pt1 | contig 22487 bp, 30 predicted proteins | sample YL17G02_0_MG_FD_205753 | JGI IMG/M metagenome (GOLD analysis project Ga0315273, IMG submission 205753) | Sediment microbial communities from Yellowstone Lake, YNP, Wyoming, USA - YL17G02_0 | ecosystem: Environmental > Aquatic > Freshwater > Lake > Sediment | place: USA: Wyoming | collected...
ATGATCAAGGGCAAGCAGGGTCGCTTCCGCGAGAACCTGCTGGGAAAAAGAGTGGACTACTCGGCCCGAAGCGTCATCGTCATCGGCCCGGAGTTGCGACTGCATCAGTGCGGCCTGCCGAAGAAGATCGCGCTGGAACTGTTCCAGCCGTTCATCATCCGGAGGCTAAAGGAACTCGGCTACGCCGACACCATCAAGAGCGCCAAGCGGATGCTGGAGCGCCAGGACCGCGAGGTGTGGAACATCCTGGAGGAAGTGACGCACCAGCACCCGGTGCTTCTGAACCGCGCGCCGACGCTGCACCGCATGGGCATCCAGGCATTCGAGCCGGTCCTGATTGAAGGCAACGCCATCAAGATCCATCCGCTCGTGTGCCGGGCCTTCAACGCCGACTTCGACGGCGACCAAATGGCGGTTCATCTGCCGCTCTCGATCGAGGCCCAGGTGGACGCCAGCGTGCTGATGATGAGCACGAACAACATTTTCAGTCCGTCGAACGGGGCTCCAATCATGAGTCCCAGCCAGGACGTCGTCCTCGGGTGCTTCTACCTGACGAACGTGAATAAGGGCGAGAAGGGCGAGGGCAAGGCCTTCGCGAGCCTCCAGGAGGCCATCGCCGCCCACGCGCACGGCATCGTGAACCTCCACGCCCGCATCCTCGTCCGCCTGCCGGAAGGGCTCCAACTGGCGACGGAAGACGGCATAGAGGCGGGCCCCAAGAACCGGCGGATCGAAACCACCGTCGGACGCATCCTCTTCAACGACGTCCTCCCGGCGGGGATGCCGTTCTACAACGCCGCCCTGAGCCAGAAGGGGACGGCCCAGGTCATCAGCGACTGTTACCGGCTGCTGGGGCGGTCGGCCACGATAGACGTCCTGGACGCCATCAAGGAACTCGGGTTCAAGTGGTCCACGCTGGCGGGCCTGTCGTTCTCCACGGAAGACCTCCGCGTCCCCGTCGAGAAGAAACGCAAGATCCTCGAGGCCACCCAGAAGATGGTGGACCGGATCAACCGGAACTACGAGGCGGGCGCGATCACCGACGGCGAACGGTACAACCAGGTGATCGACGCCTGGACCCACGCGCGGGAACAGGTGACCGCCGAGATGATGAAGGAACTCCAGAGCGACACGCGCGACGGCCGGCCGCGCCTCAACCCCATCTGGCTGATGACGCATTCGGGCGCCCGGGGCAGCATCGACCAGGTGCGGCAGTTGGCGGGCATGCGAGGCCTGATGGCGAAGCCCTCCGGCCGGATCATCGAAACGCCCATTAAGGCCAACTTCCGCGAAGGTCTCACCGTGCTGGAGTACTTCTCCTCGACCCACGGCGCGCGCAAGGGCCTGGCGGATACGGCCCTGAAGACGGCCGACTCGGGGTACCTGACGCGCAAACTCGCCGACGTCGCCCAGAACGTCATCGTTGCCGAGCACGACTGCGAGACGCTGAACTCGGTCGAGAAAGAGGTGTGGTACGCGGGCGGCGAGGTGGACCGGCCGCTCGCCGACGCCGTCGTCGGCCGCATCTCCGCCCAGAACATCGTGGACCCGCTCACCGACCGGTACGTCGTGAAGGTCGGCCAGGTGATCACGACGGAGGCGGCGTCGAAGATCGAGGAACTCGGCATCGACCGCCTTCGCGTCCGCAGCCCGCTCACGTGCGAGTCCCCGTTCGGGTGCTGCGCGATGTGCTACGGCGTGGACCGGTCGACCGGCAAACTGGTGGAAGAGGGGATGGCGGTCGGCATCATCGCCGCCCAGTCCATCGGCGAGCCGGGCACACAACTGACGATGCGGACGTTCCACATCGGCGGCACCGCCCACCGGACGGTGCTCCAAAGCGAGCATCGGGCCGGCCAGGACGGCGCGGTGAAGTACCACGGCATCCGGGCGGTTTCCGTGAAGGACGGCGAGGGCGAACGCGCCATCAGCCTGAAGCGCAATGGCGAAATCCTCATCCTCGACCCGAAGGGCAGGGAACTGGAACGTTTCGGCGTTCCCCTCGGCGCCACGCTTCTGGTGAAGGACGAAGCCAAGGTCAAGGCCGGCGAACTGGTCTGCAAGTGGGACCCGCACATGGCGCCCATTCTCGCGGAGGACGAAGGCATCGCCCGCTACGCCGACATCGTCGAGGGCGAGACGATGCGCATCGAGGAGGACCGGGCGGGCTTCAAGCGGCGCCTGGTCATCGAGCACAAAGGCGAACTGCACCCCCGCATCATCATCGAGGACCGGGAAGGCAAGATCCTCGAGTTCCACTACATTCCCGCCCGCACCTACGTCGAGATTGAGGAAGGCAAGACCGTCGTGCCGGGCACGATCCTGGCGCGGCGTCCGCGGGAAGTCACGGGCACGCAGGACATCACGGCCGGCCTGCCGCGCGTCACGGAACTTTTTGAGGCCCGCAAGCCCAAAGAGCCCGCCGTCATGAGCGAGATTGACGGCGTGGTGGAACTGTCGCAGGAGAAGAAGCGCGGCAAGATGACCATCATCGTCCGGAATCCCGAGACGAGTATCGAGAAAGAGCACTACGTCCCGCACGACCGCCACCTCAGGGTCCACACGGGCGATCTGGTGAAGGCCGGTGACATGCTCACGGACGGTCCGCTCGTTCCCCACGACATGCTGCGGATCGCCGGCGAGGCGGAACTCCAGAAATACCTGCTGCGGGAGATCCAGAACGTGTACCGGTGTGCGCCGGTCACGATCGACGATAAACACATCGAAGCGATCCTCTCGCAGATGCTGCGCAAAGTGCGCGTCGACCGGCCGGGCGACACGAGTTTCCTCCCCGGCGAGGTGGTGGACAAGTTCCGGTTCCGCGCCGAGAACCAGCGCCTCGGCCAGATGGTCAAGGTCGTGGACCCCGGCGACACGGAGTTCGAGGAAGAGCAACTGGTGCTGAAGAGCGAATTCGAGGAAGCGGCGGCGATTGCCGAGCAGGGCGGCGGCGCGGAGCCCAAGAAGCGCCGGCCCAAGCCCGCCACCGCCAAGACGATGCTCCTGGGAATTACGAAGGCCAGTCTCCAGAGCGAATCGTTCCTCTCGGCCGCCAGTTTCCAGGAAACGACCAAGGTCTTGACGGAAGCGGGGCTGGCGGGCAAACTGGACCCCCTCCTGGGCCTCAAGGAAAACGTGGTGCTGGGGCACCTGATCCCGGCCGGGACCGGCTTTAAGCCCTATCTGGAGGCGATGGTTCGGCTGCACGCGGAACCGCCGGTCGCGGCCGAACGGGCCGCCGAAGAGCAGGCGCCCATCGGTCTGGGGTCGGAGGTCCGACAAAGGCTTCTGGAGGCCTGAGGCGATCCGGAAAGGCAAACAGGGAGAACCACAAGGATGCCGACGATCAACCAACTCGTCCGAAAAGGACGCCGGAAACAGAAGTCGAAGTCGAAGAGCCAGGCGCTCCAGCGATGCCCTCAGAAACGGGGCGTGTGCACGCTGGTCCGCACCATGACGCCCAAGAAGCCGAACTCCGCCCTGCGGAAAATCGCGCGCGTGCGCCTGTCGACCGGCAAGGAAATTACGGCGTACATTCCCGGCATCGACCACAACCTTCAGGAACACTCCATCGTGCTGGTGCGCGGCGGGCGAGTCCGCGACCTGCCGGGCGTCCGGTATCACATTATCCGCGGCACGCTGGACGCGCTTGGCGTGGAGAACCGCAAACAGAGCCGTTCCAAGTACGGGGCGAAACGAGGCAAATGATGTTTAGCCGCGAGCCGAAGGCGAGCGCGCCTCTCGCATAGGGCGAGCGACAGAGGGAGTCAATCATGGCCTACAAGAAGTGGACCGCGAGCCACACGCACTTGCGTCCGGATCCGAGGTTCCAGAGCGACCTCGTCCAGACGTTCGTCAACTGCATGATGTGGCAGGGCAAGAAGGCGACAGCGCAGCGCGTGTTCTACGCGGCGATGGACCTGATTGCCGAAAAGGTCAAGGACGCCCAGCCGCTGGAAGTCTTTACCCAGGCGGTGGACAATGTGAAGCCCCGCATCGAGGTCCGCTCGAAGCGCGTGGGCGGTGCGACGTACCAGGTCCCGATGCAGGTGAACGAGAAGCGTCGCCTGAGCCTGGCGATCCGCTGGATTCTCGAGGCGGCGCGAGGCCGATCGGGTAAGCCGATGGCCGACCGCCTGGCCGAGGAACTCCTCGCGGCGTACAAGCGTGAAGGAACCGCGATCCAGACGCGCGAGAACGTGCACCGGATGGCCGAGGCCAACAAGGCGTTCGCCCACTTCGCGTGGTAATCCCTGGGGCCGGCGGGCAATGGCGCGCCGGCCCCGCTTTTTTCCGGGTCTCCAGTCAGACAAGAATCGGCCGCCTTGACCCGAAAAGGCGGTGAGGACAAGGGGAGGGCGGGCCGTAGGCGCCCTCCGCCCGATGGTACGAGCCGAACGATGGCTACCGACAGCCTGGACAACATTCGAAACATCGGTATTACCGCGCACATCGATGCCGGTAAGACCACGGTCACCGAGCGCATTCTCTACTACGCGGGCAAGACCTACAAGATGGGCGAGGTGCACGACGGCACGGCCGTCATGGACTTCGACCCGGAAGAGCAGCAGCGCGGGATCACGATCCACTCGGCTGCCACGACCCTGCCGTGGAAGGGTCGAACGATCAACCTGATTGACACGCCCGGCCACGTCGACTTCACGATCGAGGTGGAGCGCTCGCTTCGCGTGCTCGACGGGGCCGTGGTCGTCTTCTGCGCCGTCGGAGGCGTGGAGGCCCAGAGTGAGACCGTCTGGCACCAGGCCGACCGGTATCACGTGCCGCGCATCGCCTTCATCAACAAACTCGACCGTGTCGGTGCCGACTGGGAGCGCGTCCTGGCTGAGATCCGCGAGCGGCTGCACCCCGCCGCCGTGCCGGTGCAACTCCCCATCGGGCAGGGCGCCGATTTTTGCGGCCTCGTGGACCTTGTGCGGATGCGGGCCTACTACTACCGCAACGACCTGGGAACCGAGGTCGAGGAAACGGATATCCCGCCGGACATGCGCGACCCGGCGGAGCACGCTCGCGAGGAACTCGTGGCGCGGGCCGGCGAGGTCTGCGAACGCCTGATGGCCAAGTATCTGGAGGACCACGCGGTCGGCGTCGAAGACCTCCGGTCGGCAATCCGCCTGGGGTGCATCCAATCGAAGTTGATCCCCTGCCTGTGCGGGGCGGCCCTGAAGAACAAGGGCATCCAACTCCTGATGGACGCCGTGGCCGATTATTTGCCGAGCCCTCTGGACGTCGGCGCTGTGACGGGACACGCGCTCGGCAAGCGGGGCGAGGTGAAAGAGGTCGAGGTGGAGCCGGACCCGGACGCGCCGTTCGTGGGACTGGTATTCAAGATATCGGCGGACGCGCACGGCGACTTGCACTGGGTGCGGGTGTACCGCGGCCGGCTGCGCGCGGGGATGCGCGTGCTGAATCCGACGCGCGGCAAGAAGGAAAACGTTCAGCGCCTTTGGCGAATGCACGCGGAGGAACGGATCCGCGAGGACGAGGTGAGCGCGGGCGACATCATCGCCGTCGTGGGCCTCCGGGAATCGGTCACCGGCGAAACGATCTGCGACACGCACCACCCCGTGTACCTGGAGGCGATCGGGGCGCCGAAGACGGTCATCTCGATGGCCATCGAGCCGCGAACGAGCGCCGACCGCCAGCGGCTCGGCGAAGTGCTTCGGACGCTGGCGCGCGAGGACCCGACCTTCGAGTACCGCGTGGACCCCGAGACGAGCCAGACGATCATCTCCGGCATGGGGGAACTGCATCTGGACGTCCTGAAGAACCGCATGCTCAGGGACTTCAAGGTGGATGCGATCGTCGGTCGGCCGCGCGTCGCCTATCGGGAGACAATCCGCAAAGCGGTCGAGGCGGAAGGGCAGTTCATTCGCCAGTCGGGCGGCCACGGCCAGTACGGGCGGGTCTGGATCCGCGTCGAGCCGAGACCCCATGGCGACCTGGAAAGCGACCCGGTCACCTTCGCCAGCGAGATCAAGGGCGGGGCGATCCCCGCGGAGTTCGTTCCGGCTGTCGAGCACGGCGTCCGCGACGCCGCGGCCGCCGGCATCGAAACCGGCTACCCGCTGATCGACGTGACCGTGACGCTCCTGGACGGACGGTACCACGAGGTGGATTCGTCGGAAATCGCGTTTGAGGCCGCGGGGAGCATCGCCCTCAAAAATGCCGTCGCCAAGGCCGGCATCCTGCTTCTGGAGCCGATTATGCGGCTCCAGGTGGTGGCTCCGAACGAGCATTTCGGGGATATTACGGCCGATCTGATGGCCCGGCGGGCGGAGATCCAGGACACGCACCTGAGGGGCCTGGCACGAGTGATCACGGCCACGGTGCCCCTGGCGGCCATGTTCGGCTACGCGACGGTGATTCGGAGCCTTACCCAGGGGCGGGCGACGTATTCGATGGAGCCCGAACGCTATGCCGTCGTCCCGGACGAGGTGGCCAGGGAGATCCTGGCCTGAGGGGGTCCGGGCGAGGCCCCCAAAGGCGTTTTTGCAGCAAAAATAGGTTGACAGACAATACCGCGTTGCTATACTGCATGGTCTCGACACTTTGAAAAGACACCGGCTCTGTGTGAGGCGGTGACCAATGTGTCCTTCGGCGACCCGCGCGGTTTTCGAAGCGCGGGGCCGCACAGAGGGAGTGTGTCGTCTTATAGCATGGTGCCTTGAGCGACTCGAGGGCCCGAATGGCCGGCGACCGGATCCGAATTCGCATGGAGGCGTACGATCACCGCGTTCTGGATCAGAGCGCGGCCGAGATCGTCGAAACAAGCAAACGCACGGGCGCGCGCGTCAAGGGCCCGATCCCGCTGCCGACGCGCATCGAGCGGTACACGGTGCTCCGCTCGCCCCACATTGACAAGAAGAGCCGCGAACAGTTTGAGATTCGAACGCACAAGCGGCTGATCGACATTGAAGAGCCGACCACCAAGACGGTCGATGCCCTCAATAAGTTGAACATGCCGGCGGGCGTTTATATCAAGATTAAGGCGTAGCCGGATGCCAGCCATCCTGGGAAAAAAGGTCGGCATGACCAACGTGTACGACGACCAGGGCCGGTACGTCCCGGTCACGGTCATCGAAGCGGGCCCGTGCCAGGTGCTCCAGATCAAGACCGTCGAGACGGACGGATACAATGCCGTCCAGATGGGCTTTGAGGAAAAGGCGGCTCGCCGGGCGACGCAGGCCGAGTCCGGCCATGCCAAGAAGGCGGGCGCGACGCCGAAGCGATTCGTCCGCGAGTACCGCACGGACGACCTCTCGGCCTATGAGGCGGGCGGTTCGGTGACCGTCGCGGTCTTCGAGGACGTCAAGTTGGTGGACGTGGTCGGCGTGACGAAAGGCCGCGGGTTCGCGGGCGTGATGAAGCGGCACAGTTTCGGCGGCCAGCCGGGCAGCCACGGCACGGAGCGGAAGCACCGTTCCTCGGGCAGCATCGGCGAGGGCGCCGGCATTCCGGGCCGCGGCGTCCGAAAGGGGAAGCGCATGGCCGGTCACATGGGCCATGTCCGCCAGACCGCCGAACGCCTGGCGGTCGTGCGAGTGGATGCCGAAGCGAACCTGATCGTCGTCCGGGGCAGCGTGCCCGGCCCGAGCAACGGGTATGTGTTCGTCCGCAGCGCCAGGAAGGTCGGCGTGGTGAAGAAGTGAAGCGATTGGAAACGCGAGAGGCCATGATCGAGGTCGTGGTATACAAGCCGGACGGCAGCAAGGTGGACCGCATCCAGGTCGACGAGGCCTGGTTCGGAGGTGAGGTCCACATGGACCTTCTGCGTCTGGCCGTGCGGCGCCACGAGGCGAATCAGCGCGTCGGGTCCGTCAAGACCAAGAGCCGGGGCGAAATCGCCTACTCGACGAAGAAACTTTACGCCCAAAAACACACCGGCCGCGCACGAATGGGTCCCCGCGCCAACCCGATCCGTCGGGGCGGGGGTCACGCGTTCGCGAAGCGGCCGCGAGATTTCTCGCTGTCGATGCCGAAGAAAATGCGCCGGCGGGCGCTGGATTCGGCCCTGCTGGCCCGGATGCTGGACGCCGAGGTGCTCGTGCTGGACGGCCTGAACCTGGAGAAGCCCAAGACGCGCGAGGTGGCGCGGGCGCTGGCGGCCATGGGGGTGGATCGGACGTGCCTGCTGGCGTTGCCGGCCGATGCCGGCGTGCTCTGGAAATCGGCGAGGAATCTGGCGCGGGTACGCGTCAGGCCGGTGGCGGACCTGAACGCCTACGATGTGCTGTGGCCGAAGTGCGTCGTGTTCACCCGGCCGGCGTTCGAGGCCCTCTTGGGGTCGAGGAAGAACTGATGGACCCCTACCAGGTTGTAATTAAGCCGCTCATCACCGAAAAGGGGACGACCCAGAACGAGACGCTTAACCAGTACGCGTTCGAGGTGCACGGGCGCGCGAACAAACAGCAGATTCGCGAAGCGATCGAGAAAATCTACGAAGTGCGGGTCGAGAAGGTGCGGACGATGAAACGGCAGGGCAAGCAGCGGCGCTATCGGTATACGCACGGCCGGACGGCCGGCATGAAGAAGGCCGTCGTGACGCTGCACCCGGACGATCACATTGACCTGTTCTAGGGGTCGCCGAAACGTTCGGCGACGCGGGAAGGATTGACCTGAATGGCTATCAAGCAATATAAGCCGACGAGCGCTGGACGTCGCTGCTCGAGCGTTCAGGACTTCTCGGACCTTACGAAGAAGCGTCCGGAGCAGGGTCTGACGGTTCGGATCGTGCGCAGCGGAGGCCGGAACAACCAAGGCGTGACGACGGCCCGGTTCCGGGGCGGCGGCCATCGCCGGCTCTACCGCATCGTGGATTTCCGTCGGGACAAGGACGGCGTGGCGGGCAAGGTGGCGGCCGTCGAGTACGACCCGAACCGCAGCGCCCGCATCGCGCTGATTCATTACGCCGACGGCGAAAAGCGGTACATCCTCGCCCCGGAAGGCCTCCAGATCGGACAGAAAGTGGAAAGCGGCGAACGTGTGGAGCCGCACACCGGCAACTGCATGCCGCTGGCGAACATTCCGGCGGGGCTGCCGGTGCACAACATCGAGATGGCGCCCGGCGAGGGCGGAAAACTGGTGCGGTCGGCCGGCCGGTCGGCCACCCTGAGCGCGAAAGAGGGCGACTGGGCGTACATCATCCTGCCGAGCGGCGAAATGCGCCGCGTCAACATCCGTTGCCGCGCCACCATCGGCCAGATCGGCAATGCCGAACACAACAGCATCCGCGTCGGCAAGGCCGGTCGGACGCGGCACAAGGGTCGCCGGTCACATAACCGCGGGTCGGCGATGAACCCGGTGGACCATCCGATGGGCGGCGGGGAAGGCCGGCGGTCGGGCGGCCGGGATCCGGTCTCGCCGACGGGCGTGCTGGCGAAGGGCGGCAAGACGCGCCGTCGCCGCAAACCGACCAATGCCCATATTATTCGCCGCCGGATCGGCCGGCGCTACGGGGAAGCGAAGATCCCGAAATAAGGAACTCCTGAGCGATGGGACGTTCGACCAAAAAAGGTCCTTTCGTCGATGTGAAACTGCTGCGGAAGGTCCAGCGCATGGAAGACCTGGGCGCCCGCGAGCCCATTAAGACGTGGGCCCGTGCATGCACGATCGTTCCGGAGTTTGTCGGCCATACGTTCATGGTGCATAACGGGCGGACGCACCTGCGGGTGTTCGTGACGGAGGACATGGTGGGGCACAAGTTGGGCGAGTTTTCGCCGACGCGGACGTTCCGTGGGCACAGCGGCAAGCGAGCCGCTGCGGCCGCCGCAGTGGCGGCGCCGGGCGCGGCGCCTGGCGCGGCAGCGCCGGCGGCGGGGGCCAAACCGGCCGGTCCCGCACCGAAGGCGCCGCCTCCGAAGAAGTAGGTGAAGCCTTGTCGGCCGCCCGCCTATAGGGCGCCGTCAGGCGCGTAAGGGATAGTCGCGATGGGATATCCAGCGAGCCACCGATTTGCCCGGATGAGCGCCCGCAAAGCGGGACTGGTGATGGAGATGATCCGGGGTCTGGACCTGGAGGAGGCGCTCCAGGTGCTGGACCTGAGCCGGCAGCGTGCGGCGAAGTTGGTGGCGAAGGTGGTCCGCAGCGCGATGGCCAACGCGGACGAGCGGGAGGCGGACCTGGAGGCGCTTTATGTGCTGGAGGCGCGGGCGGAGCAGGGCCCGGTCTACAAACGCGTGATGCCGCGCGCCCGCGGGTCGGCGGATGTGCTGAGGCGGCCGACGTGCCACCTCGTCGTGGAACTGGAAGAACGCAAGGCCTGAAACGGCGAAGGCAAGGTTTGCCCTATGGGACAGAAGGTTCATCCGACCGGTTTTCGCATCGGGATCACCGAATCCTGGCGGAGCCGCTGGTACGCGCCGAAGCGGACATATGGTCCGCTGCTCGTCGAGGACGAGAAGATCCGCCGGTTCATCAAGAAAAACTACGGGTTCGCCGCCATCTCCAAGATCGAGATCGAGCGGACCCGGGAAGAAGTGAAAGTGATCCTGCATTCGGCCCGGCCGGGTCTGATCATCGGCCGTAAGGGCGCCGAGGTGGACCGCCTGCGGGAGCAACTGGAGGACCTGACGGGCCGGCGCATCACGGTCAGCATCGTCGAGGTGGTGAAAGCGGAACTGAGTGCCCAGTTGGTGGCGGAAAACGTGGCGCAGCAACTGGAGAAACGTGCGGCGTTCCGCCGGACGATGAAGCAGGCGGTGGACACGACGATGGCGGCCGGGGCGCTGGGCGTCAAGATCCGCTGTGCGGGGCGTCTGGGCGGCGCGGAAATGAGCCGCTCCGAAGTCACGAGCCGCGGCAGCATCCCCCTGCACACGCTTGGGGCTCACATTGATTACGGGTTTGCCCAGGCGCATTGCACGTACGGTGTGACCGGCGTGAAGGCCTGGGTGTATCTGGGCGACTACGCGCAGACTCCGAAGGAGGCCGGCGATGGCGATGATGCCTAGACGCGTCCGGCACCGCAAGAGTCAGCGCGGACGGATGCGCGGCAAGGCGGGGCGGGGCAATTACGTGGCGTTCGGGGAGTACGGTCTTCAGGCGATGGAACAGTGCTGGCTGAGCGCGCAGCAGATCGAGGCCGGCCGCGTCGCCGCCACCCACTTCCTGCACCGCGAAGGGAAACTCTGGGTACGCGTGTTCCCGGACAAGCCCATCAGCGCCAAGCCGCTGGAAACGCGAATGGGCAAGGGCAAAGCCGAGCCGGCCTACTGGGCCGCCGTCGTCCTGCCGGGGCGGGTCCTGTTTGAACTGGGCGGGGTGACCGAGGCTCTGGCGAAGCAGGCCCTTCGGCGCGTGGCCCACAAGATGCCGATTCGGACCCGCCTGGTGTACCGTCACCGCCAACGGTGAGCGGGGCGCCGGCGCGAGTTCACGAGAGGCGAGCATGAAGGCGAAAGAAATACGCGAAATGTCGGACGAGCAAATCCACCAGGAACTGGAGGCGCTCGAACGGCGAGTCTTCGACCTGCGGACGCAGGCCGAAACGGAAGAACTTCAGGTGCCGAGCGAACTCGGGAAGGCTCGGCGGGACATCGCCCGGATGCGCACGATCCTGCGGGGTCGGGAATTGGCCCGCTTGGCCGAACACGCCGCCGCGGGTGAGGAGCAAACGACACAATGAACCGCCCGCAGAGCAACCAGCGTCGAATGCAGGGCGTGGTGGTCAGCGATCGGTCCTCCAAGACGATCACGGTCCGGGTGTCCCAGCGATTTCCGCACCCGAAGTACGGGAAGATGGTTCGCCGCGACCGCAAGGTGCACGCCCACGATGAGGCCGGAGAGGCCCACGTCGGCGACACGGTGGAGGTAGTGGAGTGCCGGCCGATGTCGCGGACGAAACGGTGGCGGCTGGTGCGCGTCATTGAGCGAAATCCGGAGGCCGGTCTGAGTGATGAGATGAAACCGGAGGCTTTCGAACAGGAAACGCAGCAAGCCCGGGAATCGGTTTAATGATTCAGATGCGTTCCATCGTGGACGTGGTGGACAACACGGGCGCGCGAACCGTTCGCGTGATCCGGGTGCTGGGCGGCTCGACCCGGCGAGGGGCCTTCACGCGTCCCGTGGCCGGCATCGGGGACATCGTCATCGCGTCGGTCCAAAAGGCCCTGCCGGGCGGTGAGGCCAAGCACGGCGAGGTGGTCCGCTGCGTCGTCGTCCGGACGAAGTACCCGACACGGCGGCCGGACGGCTCGTTCGTGCGGTTCGACGGCAACGCCGTGGTGCTGATTGACAAGGAAGGGACTCCCCGCGGCACGCGCATCTTCGGGGCGGTGGCGAGGGAGTTGCGTGAGAAACGGTACATGCGGATCGTCTCGCTCGCGAGCGAGGTGGTCTGATACGAAGCGGTGTTTTCAACGCAGAGAACGCAGAGGACGCAGAGAAAGATAAAAGACTGAAGAGGGCAGAAAAAGAATTTTGTCTCTGCGCTCTCCGCGGTCTCTGCGTTGAGATAGCGTTGTAGAACTAAGGGAAGGCTGACGCACGATGCATATTCGGCGTGACGATACGGTGGAGGTGGTCGCGGGCGATGACAAGGGCGTCCGCGGGCGGGTGCTGCGCGTCGAGCCCCGAAAGGACCGCGCGATCGTCGAGGGCGTGAACCGGGTGTATCGGCACCTCAAGCGTTCGCGGAAGAATCCGCAGGGAGGCCGGTTGGAAATCGAGGCGCCGATCCGGTTGTCGAACCTGCTGCCGGTTTGCCCGAAATGCAGCAAGGCGACGCGGGTCGGGTCCCGCCGCGATGAGGCGGGCAAGAAGTTCCGCGTGTGCCGCCAGTGCGGCCAGGACATTGGAGAAATCTAAGCGGACATGGCGCGACTGCTGGACAATTATCGCACGACGGTCGTCCCGATGCTCCAGGAGAAACTGGGGCGCCGGAACGTGCTCAGCCTGCCCCGGCTGGAAAAGATCGTGGTCTCGATGGGGCTGGGCAAGAGCCGCGACGAACCGAAACGGATCGAGGCGGCCGCCAAGGACCTGGCGACGATCACGGGGCAGAAGCCCGTGCTGACGAAGGCAAAGCGAAGCATCGCAAATTTTCAGCTTCGCGAAGGCAACGTGTGCGGCGCGATGGTGACGCTGCGCGGCAAGCGGATGTACGAGTTTCTGGATCGCCTGATCAACCTGGCGATCCCGCGAGTCCGCGACTTCCGCGGGCTGGATCCGTCGGCGTTCGACGGTCGCGGCAACTATTCGATGGGCGTCAACGAGCAACTGGTTTTTCCGGAAGTCCGGGTGGCCGACGTCCAGTACCAGCAGGGGATGAACATTACGATCTGCATTCGGAACAGCCGGTCGGACGAGGAGTCGCGCGTGCTGCTGGAAGGCTTCGGATTCCCGTTCCGGCGGGAGGGAACATGACGGCGGAGAGTCGATGACGACCAAAGCACAACGAAACCGGGCAAAGCGGGAACCGAAGTTCAGCACGCGGCGTGTTCGACGGTGTGAACTGTGCGGGCGGCGACGAGCCGTCTACCGCAAGTTCTCCATCTGCCGCATCTGCTTCCGGAACCTCGCCTTGCAGGGACTGATTCCGGGTGTCCGGAAAGCGTCCTGGTAACCGAAGAAGGAGAGACGAAGGCGATGACCAACGATCCCATCGCCGACATGCTGACGCGAATCCGCAACGCCCTTGGGCGGCGCAAGAGCCACGTCGATATCCCGGCCTCCAAGACGTGCCGGGGTGTCCTCCAGGTCCTGCGGGCCGAGGGATACATTCGCGACGTGGATGAGATCAGCGACGGCAAACAAGGCGTGCTCCGGGTCCACCTGAAGTACGGGCCCGACGGGGAAATGATCGTCACGCACCTGAAGCGTGAGAGCAAACCGAGCCTGCGCGTCTATAAAAAGACCGACGAGATCTCTCAGGTCCTGGGCGGTCTGGGCGTGGCGATCTACTCGACGCCCGAAGGCATCGTCAGCGACCGGCAGGCCCGGCGGATGCACGTGGGCGGCGAGTTGCTTTGCACGATCTGGTGACGGCACGAGAACGCGAGGCGAAGAGGACAGGATGTCCCGAGTAGGCAACAAACCGGTTCCGGTGCCCGAGAAGGTCAAAGTGGCCGTCAAGGGCAGCACCATCGAGATCGAGGGGCCGAAGGGCAAACTCGCCTGGACGTTCCACCGCGAGATGCAGGTGGCCTTCGATGAGGGCCAGCGCCTGGTCACGGTGAAGAGGCCGAGCGACCAGCGGCGCCACCGGGCGCTGCACGGCCTGACGCGGGCGATCATCGCCAACATGGTGATCGGCGTGACCCAGGGGTACGAAGAAAAGTTGGAACTCTACGGGACGGGCTTTTCGCTCGCCTTGCAGGGCAAAAAGTTGCTGCTGAGCTGCGGGTTCGCAAAGCCGGCCGAGAAGATGGTTCCCGCAGGGCTGGAGGTCGTCATCGACACGCCCAGCACTCGCGGCAACGACATTCCGGCGAAGATGACGATCCGCGGCTGTGACAAACAACTCGTCGGTGAGTTCGCCGCCGAGGTTCGGCACGTGCGGCCGCCGGAACCGTACCAGGGCAAAGGTTTCCGGTACGCGGGCGAACAGATCCGGCGCAAGGCCGGCAAGACGTTCGTTACGGGCACGGCAGGGGCGTAAAGGCAATGGCGAATGTACTGAAAAGGCGAGCAGGCGTGCAACGGCGCCACCGTCGCGTCCGCAAGAAAGTGTTCGGAACCCCTGTGCGTCCGCGCCTGTGCGTGTATCGAAGCGTGAAGCACATTTACGCCCAGGTGATCGATGATGTGGCGGGGCGATCGCTCCTCACGGTCAGTACGCTCAGCGAGCCGCTGAAAGGGAAACTCAAGAGCACGAGCAACCGCGATGCCGCCACCCAGGTGGGCACGCTGCTGGCCGAGCAGGCCAAGAAGACCGGCATCACGGCGGTGTGCTTCGACCGAGGGGGGCGCAAGTACCACGGACGCGTGAAGGCATTGGCCGAAGCCGCAAGAAAAGGCGGGCTTCAGTTCTAGCCCCCGGCGGGCTTGGAGGAACAAAGCGCGTGGCAACCGAGCAGGACAACTTTTTCGGCGGGACCGGCGAATTGCAGGAAAACGTCGTCGCGATCAACCGGTCGGCGAAGGTCGTGAAGGGCGGCCGGCGTTTCAGTTTCAGCGCGCTGTCGGTCGTCGGGGACCGGCGCGGTCGCGTCGGCGTGGGATACGGCAAAGCGAACGAGGTGCCGCCCGCCGTCGAAAAAAGCATCGCGGAGGCGAAGAAGAGCCTGAGGCGGATTCCTCTGACGGGCGACACGATCCCGCACGAGGTCATCGGACGGTTCGGCGCGGCGCGAGTGTATATGCGGCCGGCAGGACCCGGGACGGGCGTGATTGCGGGCGGCGGCGTGCGGGCCGTGTGCCAGATGGTCGGCATCCGCAACATCCTGACGAAATCGCTCGGGAGCACGAATCCCATAAACCTCGTCAAGGCCGCTCTCAACGCCCTCGAGCAACTAAAGGACGTGAAGGAAGTGGCGCGCCTTCGGGGCGTCCCGCTGGAGGAACTCATGCCGAGCGAACAGACCGCGCGCCGGCCTGGAAAGGGCGGTGCCGTGGCGGAAACCGAGGCGGACAAAGGACAGGCGACGTGAACCTGACGGACGTCAAGAAACACGCGAAGGCGCATCCGGCCCGCAAGCGGATCGGGCGAGGCATCGGCTCGGGCCTCGGCAAGACGAGCGGACGGGGCCACAAGGGCGCCAAGGCGCGCGCGGGATACCACCGGCGGGCGACGTACGAAGGCGGCCAGATGCCCCTCTTCCGCCGCTTGCCGAAGGTCGGGTTCTCCAACGCCCGCTTTGCCACGCCGGTGCACGTGGTGAACATCGAGGACCTGAACCATTTCCGCAAGGGCGACAGCGTCGGGCCGAATGAACTGCGGGAAGCGGGATTCATTCAGGGCCGCCTTTATCGGCTCAAAGTGCTGGGGCGGGGCGAGTTGAAGAAGGCGCTGACGGTTCGGGCGCATGCGTTCAGTGAATCGGCGGCCAGCAAAATCATCGAGGCGGGCGGCCAGGCGGAGGTGATCGAAACGTGATTCGGTCCCTTATCAACGTCTTCAAGATTCCGGAACTGCGGCGGAAACTGCTCTTCACGCTGCTCGTTATCGCCGTGTTCCGCCTGGGAACGTACGTCCCGATTCCCGGGACGGACGCGGGATACCTGGGGCAACTGCTGGCATCGAAAGAATCGGCGGAAGGAGCGGCGGGCGGGGGGCTCCGCGACTACCTGAACTTCATCGCGCGGATCACGGGAGGCAGTTTCCAGCCGTTCCTCTTTGCGCTTGGCATCATGCCGTACATCAGCGCCTCGATCATCCTTCAGTTGCTGACGCAGGCGATCCCGTCGCTGGAACGCCTGGCGAAGGAAGGAGAAACCGGGCGCCGTAAAATCAACGAGTACACCCGCTACCTGACGGTGCTGCTGTGCATCGTCCAGGCCTCGTTCGTCGTGAACATGAAGCCTTTCGGCGAGGGTGGGTGGCGAGGAGACGTCAGGCCCTTCATGTACTACCTCGTCTCGGTAACCGCGATGACGGCCGGGACGGTCTTTTTGATGTGGCTGGGTGAACTGGTGGACGAGTTCGGCATCGGCAACGGCATCAGCCTGATTATCCTGGCGGGCATCGTGGACCGCCTTCCCGCCGTGGCCGCGTACTTGTGGGACAACGCCCAGTTTGAGTTCATGAGTTTCCAGGCGGCGGAGAAAATCGGCATCGAGACGGTCTTGCTCGTCATCGTGATGTTCGTGGGCGTGATCGTCGGAGTGATCCTGATTACCCAGGCGCAGCGGCGAATTCCGATCCAGCAAGCCAAGCACACGCGAGGCCGGCGAGTGTACGGCGGCCAGCGCCAGTACCTCCCCCTGCGCGTCAACCAGGCGGGCGTCATCCCCGTCATCTTCGCCTCCAGCCTTCTTTATCTGCCGATGTACCTGTTCGACATGGTCGCGAACGCGACCGCGAGTACGCCGTTCGCCGCCCTCACCGTCGAGTTGCGGAACCTCTTTACCTACGGCAGCGAGACGCACCTGCTGATCTACATCGCGATGATTTACCTGTTCTGCTACTTCTGGACGGCGATCCAGTTCCAGCCCCGCGAAATGGCCGACAACCTGCGCGATTGGGGCTCGTTTATCCCCGGGATGCGCCCCGGCCGGCGGACGGCCGAGTACTTGGAACGGGTCATGAACCGCATCACCTACGTCGGGGCGGGCTTCCTGGCCGTCGTCGCCATCCTCCCGATGGTCGTCAGCCGCCTGACGAACGTTAGTATGGTCATGACAGGCTTTCTGGGAGGCACGGGCCTGCTGATCATCGTCAGCGTGGCGCTGGACCTGGTGCAGCGGGTTGAATCGCACCTGATTATGCGACATTACGAGGGCTTCTTGGCGGAGGGCCGGGTCCGGGGACGCCAGGGCTAGCGGTCCTCGAAGGGGAACGCGATCGTGCGACTCGTATTCTTGGGTCCCCCGGGGGCCGGCAAAGGAACGCAGGCGAAAGCCGTGGCCGACCGTTACGCCGTGCCGCATGTGTCGAGCGGCGATATTTTCCGGGCCGAGATCGGCCGCGCCTCTCCGCTCGGCCGGAAGATAAAGTCATACGTGGATTCCGGCCGGCTGGTGCCGGACGAGTTGACGACCGAGGCGGTGACGTCCTGTTTGCGTGAGAAGGATTGCGCCGGCGGGTGGGTCCTCGACGGTTTTCCGCGGACGGAGGGCCAGGCCCGGGCGCTCGACGAAGCGCTCGGGGCGTCGAAGGCGAAACTGGATGCCGTCGTTTACCTCACGCTTGACGGCGAGGTGATCGTCGAGCGGATGGTCGGGCGGCGCGTTTGCCCGAAGTGCGGGCGGACGTACCATTTGGTGCATATGCCGCCGCGAAGCGACAACCGGTGCGACACGTGCGGAGCGGCGCTGGTGCAGCGAGACGACGACGCGCCGGAAACGGTGCGCAAGCGCCTCGCCACCTACGAGCGCCAGACGGCGCCGCTGGTGGACTACTACGAAGGCCGCGGACTCTTGGTGCGGGTCGGCGGCGAGGGGACCCCTGACGAGGTCAGGGAAAGGCTCTTTGAACAATTGAAGACGGTCGAGGAGGCCTGACGGGCGTTGGCCATGGCGATCCGTCCGAAGAGCCCCGAGGCGATTGAGCAGATGCGTCGGGCCGGACGGACGGTGGCGCTGGTGCTGGCGCGGCTCGAGGAGATGGGGCGGCCTGGCGTCACGACGGCCGAACTCGATGCCGAGGCCGCTCGCCTGGCGCGCGACCATGGGGCGAGGAGCCTTTTTCTCGGCCAGCCGCATCCGCGAGGCGGACGCCGGTACCCGGGCAACATCTGCGTTTCTCTGAACGAGGAACTGGTGCACGGGATTCCCGGCCCGCGCCGGATCGCCGAAGGCGACATTGTGTCGATCGACTTCGGCGTGGAGCAGGCCGGCTGGTGCGCCGACGCCGCTCGAACGTTTGCTGTCGGCAAGGTGCCCGCGCGTGTCCGGCGGCTGCTGGAGGTGACGGCCGAGGCGCTCGAAATCGTCTGCCGCGAAGCGCGGGCCGGCGTGCTGTGGTCGGCGGTGGCCGGGCGGATCGAGGCTCTGGTCCGCGGGGCGGGCTTCTCCGTGGTGACCGATTACGTCGGCCACGGGATCGGTCGGGAAATGTGGGAAGAGCCCAAGGTGCCCAACTTCGTGAGCCGCGACCTGCTGAAAAATGATTGGGTGCTCGTCGAGGGCATGACCGTGGCGGTCGAGCCGATGGTGAACCTCGGCGGGCGCGAAGTGCGGGAGAAGGAAGACGGGTGGACGGTGGTGACCTGCGACGGTCAGCCGTGTGCCCATTTTGAAGATACGTTTGTGATCCGCCAGGACGGGGCGGAGCCCCTGACGCGGTTGGCGGACCCAGAGAAAGGATGAGTCCGCACCGATGGCGAAGGACGTCATCCGAATGGAAGGAAAGGTGACCGAGGCGTTGCCGAACGCCGTGTTCCGTGTCGAGTTGGAGAACGGACACAAGGTGCTCGCGCACGTGTCGGGGCGGATGCGGATGCATTTCATCCGGATCCTGCCGGGCGACACCGTGACGGTGGAACTGTCGCCCTATGACCTGACCCGTGGGCGAATAGTGTACCGGGGGGGCTGAGCAAAGACCCGCCGGTCAAGGAGAGGCGCTGAGGCGATGAAAGTTCGGACGAGTGTCAGAAGAATCTGCGAGAATTGCCGGGTCATCAAGCGTCGCGGCGTCGTGCGCGTAATCTGCACGAATCCGCGGCACAAGCAGCGCCAGCGCGGTAAAGCGAAGGCGAGGAGGTAGCGTATGCCCCGTATCGCAGGTGTCGACGTGCCGGGCGAAAAGTCCACGTGGGTGGCCCTGACGTATATCTACGGCATCGGGCGGCGGTCGGCCCTCCAGATCTGCAAGGAGGCCCAAATCGACCCGAACGGGAGGGCCCGGGACCTGACGGAAGACGAAGCCGGCCGAATCGCCACGGTGATCGACCGCAGTTTCGTCGTCGAGGGCGCGCTGAGACGCCAGGTGATGCAGAACATCGCCCGCCTGCGGGACATCAGTTGCTATCGCGGCGTCCGCCACCGGCGGGGCCTGCCGGTTCGCGGCCAGCGGACGCGGACCAATGCCCGCACGCGCAAAGGCCCTCGCAAGACCGTGGCCGGCAAGAAGGGCGTTAAGGAACTGCACTAAAGCCAACGCGGCCCCTCGACCATGCTCGGGCCGCCCTGAGCAAGGTCGAAGGGCGGAATGCGGAACGCGGAACGCGGAATGAAACGACACATGGCACACGGTTAGCCGCGAGCCGAAAGGGAGCGCCGGTTTTCAACGCAGAGCACGCAGAGAACGCAGAGAACAGCAGGGAGGGGGGAACGGCAATGCGGAACGCGGAAAGAAACGGCAATATCGCACATCATCACGGTTAGCCGCGAGCCGAAAGGCGAGCGCGGATTTTGTGGATTGAAGGGCGAACGGCGCGAGGCGCGAAAAGCAGGGAGAAGCGATGGCGAAGAAAAAGAAAGTACGCAGGAGCGTGGCCAAAGGCGTCGCGCACGTCAAAGCCACCTTCAACAACACGATCGTGACGATCACGGACCCGGCCGGGAACGTCCTGTGTCAGGACAGCGCCGGCACGATCGGGTTCAAGGGCAGTCGGAAGTCCACGCCGTTCGCGGCCCAGCGGGCCGCCGAGGCGTGCGCCGACAAGGCGATCAAGATGGGCATGCGGGAAGTCGAGGTCCGGGTCAAGGGTCCGGGCAGCGGCCGGGAATCGGCCATTACGGCGCTTCAGGCGGCAGGGCTGAAAGTGACCGCCATCGAGGACGTGACCCCGATTCCGCACAACGGTTGCCGGCCACGCAAGCGCCGGCGCGTCTAAAGCGGCCGGCCGGAAAAACGAGGGAACGAGATGGCACGATATACGGGTCCTGTTTGTCGCCGTTGCCGCCGCGCAGGGATGAAACTCTACCTGAAGGGCGTGCGATGCGAAAGCGCCAAGTGCGCCATCGAGAAGCAGTGGCGCAACAAGCCGCCCGGCATGCATTTTTGGCGGCGCCGGCGGCCGACCGAGTACGGCCTGCGCCTCCGCGAGAAGCAGAAACTGCGCTGGTACTACGGCGTTCTGGAGCGCCAGTTCCGGCGGTTCTTCGCCGAGGCGTCGCGCGCCAAGGGATCGACGGGCGAGCGGCTCCTGGTGCTGATGGAGCGCCGGCTGGACAACGTGTTCTATCGGATGGGCTTCGCGCCGAGCCGGCGGGCGGCACGCCAGACCGTACTGCACGGCCACGTGCTCCTGAACGGCCGGATGGCCAACATCCCCAGCCTGAAGGTCGAGGTCGGCGACGAGATCGAGATTCGCGATCGCAAGGCCAGTCGGGAACTCGTCCGCGCCTGGACCAGCGAAGACCAGGGCCGCATGGTTCCCCAGTGGATCGAGTCCGACCCGGAGCATTTCCGCGGGCGCGTCAAGGCGTTGCCGGCCCGTGACGAGATTTCGTTCCAGGTGAACGAAAACCTGATCGTCGAGTTCTGCAGCCGTTAACCATAGGCAGGAGGCAAACCCGTGATGCGGATCAAGTGGAAGGGCCTCGAACTCCCCACGCGCGTGGTTGCGGACGCCGCCACCATGGCGGAGACGTATGGGCGGTTCGTCGCCGAGCCGTTTGAGCGCGGCTTCGGCGTGACGATCGGCAACAGCCTCCGGAGGATCCTCCTCTCGAGCCTCGAGGGGGCGGCCGTCACCGGCGTCAAAATGGAGGGCGTCCTGCACGAGTTCTCGAGCATCGAAGGGGTCATCGAAGACGTCACCGACATCATTCTGAACGTCAAGGGCCTGGTCGTGCGCCTCGAGGGCGACGAGCCCCGCATCATCACGCTGGAGGCCACGAAGGCCGGACCGGTGACCGCCGCCCAGATTCAGACCGACCCGAACGTCGAGATCATCAACAAGAACCATCTCCTGGCGACCCTATCGAAGGACGTCGACTTCCGTCTCGAATTGCGCGTCGCCAAGGGCAGGGGATACGTCGCCGCAGAGCAGAACACCCCCGAAGAGCAGGAAATCGGCTACATTCCCGTCGACAGCCTCTATTCACCCGTCGTACGCGTGCGGTATCGCACGGAGGATACGCGTGTCGGCCAGCGGACGAACTACGACCGCCTTGTCATGGAGATCTGGACGAACGGCACTGTGACGCCGGAGATGGCGCTGGTCGAGGCGGCCAAGATCATGCGCAAGCACCTCAACCCGTTCGTCGAGTACTTCCAGCCCGGCGAAGAATTGGGCGCCGAGGTGGTCCCGGTGGCCGAGGAAGCGGCCGGCACCGAGGAATACGTCTCGGAACTCGAACGCAAACTCGCCATGCCCATCTCGTCACTGGAACTTTCGGTGCGGGCGGCTAATTGCATCGAGGCCGAAAACATCATGACCGTCGGCCAACTGGTCCGCCTCAGCGAGGAGGATCTCCTCGCCATCCGGTCGTTCGGCAAGACCAGCCTGCGCGAGATCAAACGGAAACTGGCCGACCTCGGCCTCTCGATCGGCATGGACCTGGAGGGCGTGACGGCCGGTGGCGGCGGAGGAAGCGCCTGATGCGGCACCTGAAGAAGGGAAAGAAACTCGGCCGGACCGGCAGCCATCGCACCGCGCTCTTCAGGAGCCTGGCCGCGGCTCTGCTGGAGCACGAGGCCATCACCACGACCATCCCGAAGGCCAAGGAAGCCCGCCGATTCGTTGATCGGCTCATCACGTTGGCCAAGCGGGGCACGCTGGCCGACCGCCGACGGGCGGCCTCCAGGCTCCAGAACGAGGCGCTCGTGAAGAAACTCTTCGAGGACATTGCGCCGCGCGTCGCCCAGCGCCCGGGCGGATACACCCGCATCGTCAAACTCGCGCGGTTCCGCGTCGGCGACGCGACCCAGTTGTGCCGCCTCGAACTCGTCGAGAAAAAAGAAAAAGAGAAGAAAGAAA
>Ga0315273_10002302_pt1 | contig 22482 bp, 30 predicted proteins | sample YL17G02_0_MG_FD_205753 | JGI IMG/M metagenome (GOLD analysis project Ga0315273, IMG submission 205753) | Sediment microbial communities from Yellowstone Lake, YNP, Wyoming, USA - YL17G02_0 | ecosystem: Environmental > Aquatic > Freshwater > Lake > Sediment | place: USA: Wyoming | collected...
CATTTATTGGATTTGTCAAGGCTTCTACAGGATTTTCTCGATATTTCAATAGATGCCCTTGAAGAGTGGCCATACTCCACTCTTTAGTGGTTCCTCTTGTAGAAAACTGTTTTGCCATATCAAAAGCATCAGGGAAAAAACGTAAAAATAATTGCTCCATCTGACTGCGCGAAGCATTATCTAATTCGAGGCTTATATCAACCCTTCCAGGTCTAATCAACGCTGGATCAAGAGTATCTATATGATTGGTAGTCATAAATAAGATACGCCCCTCGCTTGCCATTACACCATCTATTGCATTTAATAAACCTGAAAACGTTATACTTTCTCGGTCATCAGTTTTTTTACGCTGTTGAAAAATACAGTCAATATCTTCAATTAAAAGAATACTTTGTCTGGGTAAACTAGAAACAAGTTGCATTAACCGCTCATCATCAAGCGAAGATGCACTTAGATTTAAACAACAAATATCAAATTGTAGGGCTGAGGCTAGGGCAATTACTAGTGAACTCTTACCATTCCCAGGTTTTCCATGAAGTAAATACCCACGACGATATGGAATCCCCCTGCTATTATACCACTCGTCCGCACTTTGGAATTGTAGAATATCAGCCAAAAGTTTTTCGGCCGAATTATTAGCTAAAATAACTGAAGAGAGTGAACGAGGTAAACGTTTACCAGCTTCAAACCACTCATTAAATTCTGGGCGTAAAACTATTACTCTTGTATCTGTTGGTGGATAAGCAGTCTGTTTAGCATCATTCAGTAAATCAAAGACAATTTGTTTATTTCGGCTAAATAAAGTAAAATGAAAAGTTTCCCTAAAACCTAATGCAGACTTTTTTCCAGGGTCCGAAGCCTCAAGTCGGTCACGCCGAAGAATCAATAATCGTCTCTTATAAAATAAAAAATGTATCCCAGGAGCAGGTGATAAAATAACTTGAGATTTTTTTAATGCGGTAGTATCTGTTGTTGCATCTTCTTGGCGACAAGTATGTACTGTCCACAAACGACATCTTTTATGGTAAGGATGATTTGCTAACCAAATATTTAACCAACTAAAAGCCATATCCCGATCAGGAATATCAATTTCTGTTATAAGACGGCGTTTAATCCATCGCCAGAAATAACCTGGTACACTTCGTAAATATGCTAAGAGTATACCTATACTCGCTAGCACTGCACCACCCGATAAAAATTGATTCTTAGCAACTTGATCCATTATGAATTGCCACATAGTTAGTCCTTTAATTCAGCTGGATTATGCCTTGTTAATACAAAATTAATAATTGGAACTAATTCACCTACTTTTAGTTCATCATCTTTAGTGTAGCCAACTGTCCAAGCTACTTGTTCAGCCGGTTGATTTTCAAGTAATTCAATAAGCATATCAAATATTTTTAAAATTTCGGTGCTAGTAAAATTGATTTGAGCAAGACGTTCCCTAGCTTGTGGGTTTAACATCACTACTCTCCTTTTTAATTATAATACCAATAGGTAATCTATTTTTCTGTTTAATACCTAAAACTTTTTTAATATTACTACGTGCCTCAGACTGTGTATGCCCAATGACAGTCCCAGTCTGTTCATCAAGTATCCAGGTCCAGTTGGCCGGGATTTTAGGACCGATTAAACCTTTATCTCTAAGGTATCTTTTTGCCAGCCTATCCCATATAACACGGCGCTCAGCCTTAGTTGGTGTACGTCTAGGCTCGATATAAAAGTCTTTATACTCTAATCGTGACATTCTCACGGTAACACTTTTAGCTCTACCCATGCGTTGTAGTCCTTCTTTTTGAGAGATTTTTATTAAAATGCACTAAATCTTCTGTACATCCACAAAACATGGCAGCATCCTTTTGTAAAGATTCTGCCTGGTATCCACGCTTTGATAACCAACCACTCACATCGACTGGTTTACCGGGACAACATAAACTTTCAGGTATATTAGTCATTACTGTCTGGTGTCGTTGTTGAACTAATCTATTTTCAACAAAAGATAATAATTGAGCCCCGATTCCACGGTGTCGATACACGGGTTTTACAGCCATACGCACAATAGTATTCTCTTGCCAGATAATAAAACCAACAGGAATTCCTTGTATAATCCACACCAACATTTTATAGCTGGTATCATCAAAAAATAAACGCCATTCATCTAAGGATATATTATCCTCGAAACATTTAAGATCAATATCTACCAGATAGTTTAAATCACCAACTTGTGGCCGTCTAATATTTGACATCATTTTGCATATCCTTGTGAGCGACCTAATTTATTTAAATTCTGTTGTGTCTCATCTGTACTGTTAGACATAATAGCTTGTCTATCTAAAACTTGGCAACGGGCTCTATTTTCTTCGGGTGTTAAATCACTAAAGATATTCCCAGATGTAATAGCCTGCCAACAATTTGTGATACGTTTTAGTAAATTTTCTTGATGTATTGTAGAAATTCTTGCTCGATTATTTGCAATACGCAATAACGGTCGCTCTAAATCTGCAGGTTTTGCAACAATTTGATCAATACAGACAACCACATCCTGATTTCCAATAGGTTCACCTAACATCCAAGCATATATTGCTAATTGATCAGCCCAGTCTTCATTGGCTTCCTCTAACCACCCCGCATGAATTTCAACTCCCTTCCAAACAATAGGTTTATAATTTTTATGTGCTTGACCCTCGCCACGAGTAGGGTTGGCAACTGTCGAATCCCATGAATCTCTAACAATTCGATAATTTTTACAGGGACTTGTTGCTGATTTAGAACAATAACCATTCACTTTCCAATCAAGAATAACATGTGCTCCCGATGAATGTACAAACCTCAAGTCAGGTTTTCCAAGTAATGGAACATTATTTGCAGTACCAGTTATTTTAAATTCAAATTGTGGAGAAAATTTACTTTGTTGCAAAAGTTTTAGTAATTCATCATAAGCACCACACTTTTTATAACACTCAAAAACATACTTACCATTTTCTCTAGCCCAGTCTCGATTATGCTCTTCTACTTGGTCGGTGAATATTGTATCAAATTCAAATCTTGGATCTGCACCCCTCCCAAAAATAACTTCATGCATAGAAGATTTTATATAAGCATCAGCACTTGATCCAATACTCATAGGTCGAGTCTGAGGAAGCCTAGGTACTCTAGTTTCGCTGCCATGCTGCAAATACCATTCTTCTGGATTCTTTTCAAATAATGCGAGTTGACTTGGTGAAAGATAATCTGGATGTCTCATGATTCTTCTCTTTCTCTTAAACGTAAAAATCTAGCTTCTTTAGGAATTCCATCATTTGATAGTTCCCTGTATCGAAATGTTACAATCTGATTTACATGAAATAGTTTGCCATCTGCCCAAGTTGGCATATCTATGCCAGCATTTTCCGTGGCCCAAATAACTTCATGATTACTAGCAAACTCCCGTTCTTCATCAGTTAAACCCGCCAATTCTAAACGCTGTCCCTTATAATCCAGAATCAAAGCGCCAATTTTACCCAGTAATTTTGACCCCTTATTTGTTTTTCTTCCTGATGTAAAACCTACAACAGTCCCTTCCGCATCTGAAAAGGGTTTGTATTTTAGCACCCCGTGTGATCGGGTGGGCGTCCAAATACTATTATGTCTCCGAATTACTACACCCTCACCACCAGAGTCGATTACTTTTGCTAATTCATATTCAATAACAGCCTGTGTATTATTTTGAGGTAATTTTTTCTGCTTTAACAAATAAACAGGACCATCAGATGGTAAAGCTTCTTGCAAGATCAATAATTCATCTTCAAATGTTGTACCATAAGGTAAAAATCTGTAGTCTTGCAATTGGCTATCAGATCGAGTATTTAACCACCGTTTCATGGTTTCTAATGAGATATTTAACTTCATACTAGTATTATTAATAATACCATTTGCAAAAATACTTTCAAACGGTGGACTTCCAATTACCGCAAATTCAATTTGTTCCCAGCTAGTAGAAGGGATATCTCTGGAACAAATAGAGCGACATAGTTGAAATCCACCTCGACCTGCCCACAGTTCTCCATCTAATGGAATGCAAGGTAATTGATTTAGCCACCAATCTGGTGCAATAATTGGATTACCATAACGTGACCAAAGACCCGTTGAAAATGGTTTAATTTTATTTTTTCGGTGCCCAGTCTTTGGATCACTGACATTAGCCCATGGAACTTGTTCAGTAGATAGGCCACGACTAATACCACCATCCCAGAAACATCGTGTCCCATCAAGTTTTTCTGAAATATAACCACCAGCCAGATTATGTTTGATAGGATTATATTTCTGTGCTAGCATTAAGAATTCGCGTCTATTTGATTTAGTTACCATTTATTTCAATCTCCAACTGAACTTCTTCAAGTAGTAGCTCGCGCAATTCTGTCAATTCTTTTTCTTGGGTTTCACATACTGTTTTTAGTTGGGTTAACTGATCGGTAATACTTTTTATTTCCTTATTTTTATCTGCAATTTCTTCCTTCATTTGGTTGCGTTGATCATTTGAACCTTCAAGTTCTATTGTTAATGCTGTGTTATCATCTGTCAAATCTTTAAGTTGCATTGAAGCTGATTCAACTGCGCTCTCAAGAAATTGAACATGTTGTTCCATTTGTGTTATGGTATCTGAAGACAACTCAAGTATAGAATCTAGTTTAAGAATATGTTGCGCTTGTTCATGTACAATTAAGAAAGTTGTTTCTAACGAAACTGTAGTTTGAGTAGTCCTGATATCTTGTACCTGCTCACTAGTTTGTATCAACAATTTTTTTAAACTAGCACAGTCAACAATTATTACTAATCCTATGACCAGCAATAAATATGCCCAAAACATATTCCACAAAGATAATTTAGTTACCATTGATTAACTCCTTTATTCCAAGGTCGAGGTACAAGTATTGTTTGCCCACCATTAGCGGCAAATTGTTCAATATTTTTATCATAATCATCAATAAGTAAAGCATCTGGTTTAGCACAGAGCCATTTATGTGGACCAATTAAAAACTGATGATGTAACCACTGTGGCATCTTATCATAAATCCATTCCATTTTTCCTGCCATACAATCTGGATCTTTTATTGGTACGGTAAAAAGAAAAACATTAGTCTTGCCAACCATCTGAGCACACATTTCAATTAGCCAACTACATTCATCTGATACAGATAACTGACGCCAAAACTTACGGTCTAATTTAGACCAAAACTCTTCTGCTGTAATATATTTTTTTAGTAGTATATTGCAAGCCCCAACTAGATCATAGTTACCAGGAAGCGGATATATTTTAATAGTCTTACCTACAACAAAACTTAAAGCCTCTAGCGGCATCAGGTTTAAAACACCATCAATATCAAGGTAAATAATTTTAGGTGGTAGCATTAAATCGCCTTATTAGTATTCTACGCATACGAGAAATATCAGTTTTAGTTAAATGAAGCATTTCAGCAATCTCAAAGTTCCTATATCCTTCGCTGCGTAACCGAATAAACTCACGTTCCAAATCTGTTTTAGCGATATCTAAAAGATTTGTTAATAACTCTTGTGCATCTTCCTGAGCATATAGTATATCAGAATTTAAAGGGTACTGAGTTACATAACATTTACTGCGTTCAAATTTAGCCCCTGGAGCTAGTCTACCTCCCAGCCTTAAAAAATCTTGACACCGACCTAGTAATGAAGCTGAAACATACCCTAAAATATTCTCTCCAGATAATTTACCATTTTCAAGTTTATTAACCACGACCAATAACCACCCACTAAGAAAACTAACTAAATCATCAACCTCATTTCTTAAACGTATATGCTGATAGAATATTTTACCCAATCGTGTTTTAATATACCCTAGAAGCTGATGAAAAAGTTCCTCTTTTGCTTCTTTGTCCTTATTTTGAACTAGTTTTACTAGTGCAGGTATAGTTTTACTATCAAATGTGGATAATTTATCAAATATAGGGTGATTAAAAGACCAAAATTGGGGTTTTGTCATTGGTGGCACTTCTCCGTCAGAATCCATAGTGTGTGTATATTAAAATTGTTATTTTTACTCTCCTCAAATAGATAAGTTGTACCACTTGGGTCATAAACTAACTTACCATCCCAAGCTGCTGCATGCCCCGCATAAGATCCATTATTTCGTGTTCTAAGCCCCTCAAAAATGCCCCGTTTGGCCTCAGATAAATATTGCACAAACCGTACCAAATTGTCGGTATCTGAGTTACCAAAGAAAATGGGACAAACTTCTGTGTCTCCGTATGAGTGCATCAATGCTGGGTATCTCTCAATTGGAGTACAAGAAAAACCCATTTTCCAAGCAATTTCGATGCACTCTTGAAAATGAAAACCTCGCCGTTTTGACTTGTCTTTGTACGGCCGAGAGTCTCCATCATGACCTAATAGGTCTATAAAATCATGGAACGAAATGCCACATGCCATAGAAAAAGAGGCAGGTAAGCATGACCAGCTATTAGTGGTGGGAATAGTAAACATAATGTTGATATTTTACAACTCTGGTGCTTTCTTGGTTCGATATGCCACGGCCAAACCTTGCTTTATGGCAGATTTTTTGGCTGCTAAACGACTTGCGGCGTTTCCAGCCTTATAAGTATACTTCTTTCCGGTGGCACCCCATTGGTAAGCCGGTTTTCCATTTGCTGCAGTGGTACGGTGTACAGGCATGCTAATTTTCTCCTATCCTAGTCTAACTCTTTTAGAATTTCGTCAATACATTCTTGATTAAGACACTCTCCTTGTTTTAAATAATCCCATAAATTTGGTTCTTTGAAAAGTCGGTCATATTGTCCATCCGAAGCTGCTGTAAGAACCCAAATTCCACAACCATTTGCCATTAGTAATGGAAACTTCCATTTTTGAGCCTTGGTAAATCGAAAACTATCTTCGTATTTGATCTCTATAAATCTAACGCCAAATTTTTTATGGCAGGCAAAAAGATCAGGTAAGCCGGACTGTACGGCACCTCCACGAACTTCACCACCTACAAGTCGCTCAACATGCCAACCACGTTCCCGTAGAAACTCAACAATTGCATGTTGAATGGTAAATTCTGGGCCATGCTTTTTTTTAAATTTTGGTTGGTCCACAAATCTTCCTTAAACATTGTAAAGATAATAATACACAACCTTCGCGTCCCGGTATATTAATTCCAACAAGATTTAACATATCTTGATCTGTGAAATCTAGTGCTTCCTTGACTGTTCTACCACGAAAATATTCCACCAATATTGCTGCAGAACTTTGACTAATACAGCAATTATTTTGTGCTGTAAATTCCAGTGATTTAAAATAATTATCTTCAACAATTGCTTGCATCTTAATATTATCATTACATAAATTACCGATTAACTCAACACTATGAGTAGCACCCGGTAAATTTCTCATTAAAGACAATTTCCAATAACTTAAAAGTCGTTCTGTATAGACATTCAATTGACTAGTCATTTAACATAGACTCCAAATATCCAAAAAAGTAATAGAATAGTACTTATACATAGAGGAATAAAAAGAAAAAAACCCGGCCAAATGCTACCGCAAAACTTATAAGTCTTACTATGTTCTTGAGAAGCTGGCGGTGTTCTTAGCAATAAATTAAATAAAAGCACTTCTACAATTAGAAGCATTAAACAAATCATAAAAGCTAAACTCATTATGCGGGATCTCCTTGAAGTAAATCTAAATTCTCTAGTTCAGATACTTTAACTAATTCTTTCATAAGCTCACCAGGTGTCTTATAAAACCAACCAGTAATTTTATGCTGGCAAGCAAGTGCGCGAATCTGAGGTGTGGTATACTGGTCTAATTGTGCAATCGTATTCATAGATTTGGCTCCAGTTCAATAGTGTCCGCAAAAATTACCACAAGTTTCAGTAACATCCACATTTGTTTGTCATCATCTTCACTCATAGATGGAATTTGAATAATAGCAGACTGTAGAATATTATCAGTTTTAATACCCGGTAATGTAAATAAAAATCCAGTTTCAACTCGGTATGGATCACTATAAGTAATATAAACTCGTTGACCAGGTTTTACAGACTCCCAATCCCCGACCAGTTTATGCTCTGGAAACTCTACTTCGTTATCTAAGAACTGAATTATCAAAGCTAAAAATTGAGTTAACTTTGTATTCTCAGCCATGTGCTGAAAAACTCTATCACATAAATTAGACATCCTACCCTCCGAATTGTAAATTATTTTTCCCAGGTGATATGTAAAGTTTTTGAACCTTGTTTCTTTTCTGCCCAATTGTTCATTTCCATCTGCCATTTAAGCCCTATCAACGCGACTTGTGGTCTAAAAGATTCAACAGATTTTTGCACAGTATCTGCCACTATCTGGATATAATCTGGATGAGTAACGCACATAATTTCATCATGAATATTAAAAGGCACAACCCTAAACTTATTAACTCCAGGAGGCTGTAAATCCCATATTTTACGCTGAACCGCTTTTGTAATTTGGGCTCCCGGTGATTGAATTAAGTGGTTGTTTGCCGCCCGCATACTTGCGGCTTGAATTTGAAATGCAGCCCCATATAAGGCTGATTGTACAGCACCACCTGCCGTTTGAACTCGGTCACGGCGAGTAACTTTAATTGGACAAGCACGCCAAGCAGCTGGTGGCTTATTTGCAAGTTCAAATAAAGCCTTACAAATTTTATTTTCTAGCGTAAAATAACGCCTAAATTTTAAAAACGTTTCACAATAATCTGCCGGTTCTTTCCAGACTACTTGTGTTCCTAAGCCACCTGGTTGACGCATAGAACAAAAATTATCAAAGATTCTCATTCTAGCTTTTCCAATTCCAGGATATTTAGCGCACCATTTGTCATAAGCTTTTTTAGCCTCATCTAATGGAATAGCTAATTTTTGATTCCAGGTATTAAAGTCTCCACCATATAAAAATCCAAACATGCCTGATTTTGCACGGGAATACATATCAAAATCAGTACCTTTTGAATCATTTATTTCATCATACGTTTTATTATACAACTCCATTCCAAGCAATGCATGAATACTCTTACCATCAATAAGTGTCTGATGAAGTTTATCGTCATCAAAAACAGCATCAGCTAATGTAACTTCAAATGAATCAAAGTCACCTCCACATAATTGATACCCCTCCCATGTTAACGGAAACATCTTTCTAACAGTATTTGTTTTTTTAATTCCCTGCGCATTTAATCCATCTCCACCAGCCATTCGAGATGATAAAGCACCAATAACTTTAAAGCTTGCATGAAAACGTTTTGCTTTTAGCAGTTTAGCATATAATTCAATTTCTTTTGATGCGGCTTTAATTTCTAACAACTCTCTTGCCCGTATAGCAGCGGGATGTAATCCAACTTGAACTGTTCCAGTTCCATTACAACGAGCACAGATAACTTCTTCAGAGATGTGGCCGTCACCAAAACACTTTGTACATGATTCAGGTTTGTTAATATACCATTTTTGTAGACTCTCTAAATTAGCTTTACGTGTACTTTCTTCAATAACAATTCCTTCCATTTCATTTAATGTTTCCATTAAATATCGACGAACTGCATGTGGCTTATTAATATTTACAGGAGAAATTGAAACCCTAGCAATAGCAAGTTGCATTAGTTGTTCAATTCCCTCACGATCATATTCAAAACCATGCCAACGAACAACAGCAACCATACAAGCAAGTATACTATCATCATCATTAGGTTCGGGCCTACCAAAATAGTCATATAAGGCACGCGTGTATACAATATCATCGTTTGCATATTCTCGCGCAGCCGCATTCTCGTGCCAGTGCCTAATATGTTCATGGATCAAAGCTGGCCATGCCATACCCACTAACTTGCCATCAGCATTGTAACATTCCCAATCTGGCGCGGAAGAAACTGCAAGAGCATATGGAGCATAACCTAATTCAAATGGCCTCCAACTGGAATCAAGTTCAACATCTGAAAAATGATGTTTTGGAGTCAATCCCAGTGCATATTCTGCCAAGAATTTTAAACCTCCAGCGGCATTAAATTTTAGGACAACATCCTTAAAATCAGGATTAACAATACCACGCTTTGAAACTAAATCATATACTTTCCATCTGGGCGCATCCCTATCGGCCGACTTTGCAAAATAAATACCGTCTAATTCTATCCGGTGTTCTAAATCCTGTGCTAAGGCGTATGCTAAAGCTGTTGGAACTCGTTTAATACGAATATCTTCGCGCGCCATTAATGATTGAAAAGGTCCTTTACGAGAATAAAGAAAAAGATCCATAACACCAGCGGGCTTAATACATGGTCCATTGATACCTTTTGGTTCCATCTGTGCTATCTCTTCAATGTGCTCTTCTGGAACCCAGTCGCTTGGTAATAGACTCCAAATAGTATAAATTTTAGCTAGGTGGTACCAATCAAAAGCAGCATTAAAAAAGACTACTGTATGCTGACAAATATATTCAATTAATTCTAATGTTGTCTTTACAGGTTCTTTCCAGATTTCATAGAGAATAATTGGCCCATCTTCAACGGCGTATTGGAGTAACACCATCATTGAGTGCAGACCTGCGCTCTCGCAATCCAGATATAAAAGCTTATTCGACATGCGACCACAACTTTCTTTTCCATATATAATAGATTGTGCTATAATGAATACTATACTTGGCACTTGATTTCAAACGCAACATTTGCAACAAAATGTAGCAAATATGGGAAGTTTGTGGCTCAAGTTGCCAACGCTCGTAGTCAAAAACTACAAACATTATTTGTGTTGTAGTTACTCTACAACAACACGCTTATAAACCCGCCTATTTGTTGTGGCTTGGTTCTCGCCAACAACATTAAATCATTATATGCAAAAGGTGTACCAAATATCATGTTGCATTTGTTGCATTTATTTCAAGCAGCCGTCGCTTAGTCTTTCCGTTATACAAGCGTCACAAATACAAACTAGAAACCTTGAGCAATCATGAACGGATCCATACCCAGCAGTTACCCATTCCACGACTCCACCATCCCAGCAGTTACGGGTCGGGTCTTCATCATTGAAGTGATGCACTTCTTGAATATTTTTACCGCAGATAAGACATTTCATCACATCTCCTCTGTCTTCCATAATTCATAGGACCATCCATCGCCACGAACACTTGCAGATTTTATCCTACCCGTTACATATCGACGACGATTTTTTATATGTATAATTAAATGTTTTCCCCTAGATATTAATCCAGCAAATAATGTGCCATTTTCGTCAATACAACCAGCAATTATACACTGTTGCAATCCTGAAATTACTTCAGTATTACTACTAGACACATAGACACTATCTGCTTCAATATGAAACTCAAAGACATATTTATTGGTTTCTACCAAAATAATGGTTTTTGGGCTAAGTTTACCTAGTTCTATTACGCCTTCTTGCCGTACTTTTTCTAGCTGCTCTTCGTTTGGATACATATTTTTTCGTTGCATTCTCACGATCCTTTCCATCTAGGATTCGTATTACTTGAGGCATTACTAGCTTATTTTTAATAATTAAATTTTCTACGTAAGCATATATTTCTTCTTTTGACAGCATACCTAGCATATACATGACTAACTTAGTTGCGAGGCCAGATAATCTATGTTCAACTAAATAAAGCAACATTTCTTTTAACTCGGCCTCCGCTGGTCGAGATCGTCGATTTTTTCGAGTAACAGTTCTATGATGAACAATAGTTCTACCATCACGTCTAGCTTCAATAATTTGTTCAATAGCATGTGACCGAAAGCATGGTCGCATTTCATGGACAAGTTTAATATCATCAAGTCTAAATAATCCCAGCACCGCAGCTTGTTGTGCAGTCTCAGATAAATCTAATAGCATTTTTCTAACTTTTACCCACATGGCGCCACGATTTAACTTACGGCCTATTTCTGCCATAGACATTCTTTTTGGAAAGCCTAACTGGATAGCTTTAGCTTCTTCCAGAATATTAAGATTCTTTCGCTCAAGATTCTCAGTAAAATTTAGAATCCTGGCTGTCTGATCTGTTAAATCTGTACGAACTGTTGCTAAAATAGTTGTTTGGCGTAAAATAACCGTGCAAGCAAGAAACCGCCGATAGCCAGCAACAAGCAAGAATTTACATCCATTAGGTAACCCATCTTTGGCCCACACAATAATAGGAATCTGTAAACCATGATCCTTAATACTAGAAGCTAAGTCAGTTAGATGATACGGTTCAATTTTACCGCGACAATTAAATTCCTCATCAGCATAAACCAATGAGGTATCAATGTGATACGTCACATGTGTATCAGCTACTTCCATCATTATGCATTCCAAACATTTTACTAACTTCTTGGTAATCAGGATCGCTAGATCGAATCGCACGATATATTAATTGATCTTTTAAATCGGCCACTAAAAATAATTGCTCTTTTCCACTGGTTACATTCAGGATATTTAATCTAAGTTTCAATATTTGCTCTCGGCAAGGAACTGAGATTATTGTATGTAAACTAAGAGAACCAGTTTTTTTATCTAGTATGGCTGACCAACCTGCATATCCCAACAACTTGTCAAATATACTTCTTAATCTGTTTTTAGTGTCAGTGCTATAGGTAAAATCCAAATCATAAGACAATCCTAAAGCAGGAATAATTGCATCTGGAAGTGGCAGTTGTTTAGGTAATACTTGTGATGCTAATGAGCAAATATATGCTTGTTTAGATTGAAGAAATGAACAATAACTTATTTCCGTTAACTTATCCATAAAAACTTCAGGGGTTACATCTGCTCTAGGTGTCTCTAAAGACACAAATTTAGAACACTTAACTGGTCCATGTAACACTGATCCAGTATCAACAAGAGCCTCATATTCAAATTCTTTGGCATTAATACAAACTATTTTAACCAATAAAGTATAATTATCATATCGTTTAATAGCATATAATGATGCTAGTGGTGTTACTTTTTCAATTTCAATTTCCCAATCTTGAAATCCAAACATTAGACTGAGAATAATACGTAAGGCTTCTGGATGTTCGTTATCCTTTACAACATAAATTAATGCAGCATCATAATCAGATGCTGTAGCTGTTTTTGTGTAAAATTCATCTGGCATTGGAAACAGGCGGGGTAGTTCTTTTACCAACTTTTGGTAAATAGCCATATCGACTTTTAATCTCATTCGATTTTCCTGCACCTCTTCGCCCAAACTTAAAAGAAGTGCATTAATTGTCTGTCTCATCATTTAACTCCAAATTTTCATTAACTTCAAGGTCCCGCCCAAGCCAATCGGTTGCCATAATAAAGTCAACAATATACATTTATAACTCCATTTTCAAACAATTTGCTACAACCCATTTTGTGCTTGACTCTCGCAATTAAACTGGTTTCATGTTTCTTTATGTGCAAATTATGCGCCTAATTATTTATTACTATGTTGCATTACCATTATGCTAGAGAGCAAACAACCTCTCCGTTCTTTATTATCCCATATAATTTAATATCTTCATTGTGAACAAGTTCTCGATGATTATTAAACCATTGTATAATTGGAACCAACTCAGGAAAGGTGTCTCTAGCTCGATTTTCACATATATCTATATCTGTGTTAATAATCTGCATCCACCTATCCCATTGAATATCAATGTCACTAATAAAATATTCACGGTGTTCTTTAATTAAAAAAGTCGCATCAACAATTATAGTTTTATGCCCGGCAAGAAACAATGAGCGTACCATAGTGCGAGCGGTCGCCCAAATTTCATGTTCAATAGGACCCCACCAACGAGATCCAGTTTTCGCAAGACGAATGGCATCTAAACAAACAACTGGAAAACCCTGTTCTCTAGCCCACGTAGATTTACCGGATCTAGGTAGACCAAGAGTCATAATAAGTCGATTATTAATACTTATTGGCTTAATATCACTACTATCACAGTCTCTATTTGCTATCATCGTCCCACTTCATCCATTAAATTAATTCGATAACGTTTCGGTCCCTCTAATTCATCAGGTGTCTTTAAACTTACAGGTAACCTCCAGGTAATTCCATGTTTGGAATTAATTCCATGCAGAAGCTGCCGAGGTTCTGAATAGCCACAAAACGAATTATAGCTATAGGCATCAGTGGCAACCCAAGACCCATTAACAAGCAATTCGCCATCAACATCAGTTAGGGTAGTAGGTCTGTGGAAATGACCGCAACAATAGTATCTAACATGAGTCCCCATCGCCTGATTTAACGCCATAATCCTTCGTTGTCTACGCTCCATACCATACCATGGAATACCCATAGTAGAGCGGATATCATCACCGTGGAAGCACTGCACACCAACCCCGCCAATATCTATATTTATCGAAAAAGAATCCGGTATCACAAAATTAATATTTTCGATATCATGGCAGTGCATACTAGCAGTTTCAGCTACCAAATAATCCCAGTTGTCATGTGCGCCAAGATAATCCTTTTTAATGGACCTACGACCATGATTACCAGGCACATAGATAACATTTACTGTTTCAAAATAAGGAGCTAGATCCCGAAACATTAACGCATGAAGCTCACCAATTGCAAAACAATTTTTGAACATGTTGCGAAAGTAAGACCTAGACGTGTGATTATGAATCTCTCCTGAAGTGTGGTCACCATAGGCAAGAATATTAAGAGTTGGAAAATAGAACTGTGGAGATAAGGTCTGTTGAGTCCACTTTAATACGGTATCTACATAATGCTCAGCACGCCGCATACTAATTGGAAAATCATATTGTTCTAATCCACCGCAATCAGAAGGTCTGACAATCTGATCATGGTGGCCATCACTTAGGTGCATTACTAAATGTTCTTCAATCTGATGATCCTTACCTACTTTACGTTCAACTGGCAATGCTTTCGGTAATGCCTTCATTGGGACCACAATTCGTTCCATTTCTTCTGTGACAGTCTGAAATAACCCGTGTGTCTTTGTCATAGCTTTAACTTGACGCCGCATAACATTGCGCTCATCTTGAAGGTGGAGTAGTTCAGCTTCTAATGAAATTATTCGCTTGTCTGTTGGATCATAAGTTGGAAGAGCTTTACGTTGTCCTCCCGCCTTTTTTGTAGGAGTATCTCCCTTAACTTTAGACCAAGCACGGCCGGTGGCAATATCTGATATCAAAGACCTACTTACCCCGAATTTTTTAGCAGTCTCTGGTTGAGTCTTTCCTTCAGCTAACATTTCTTTAATAGCAGTAACTTTCTTAGCATTTAGTTTCATATTGAATCTCCGTTTTAATGCGAGTCACTTTTCCGACACTCTAAATAATCTACCGAGATTGCTTTTAGAATCAATCTACCGCCTAGTACATCACTAAAACTCTCAGTAAGAGGTGTTATCACTACCCCTTCTCGACCTTTAAATTTTGATCGCATTTGTACTAGATCACCAATAGTTGTTTGGCCATCAACAAGGTGATTTACTAATTCATGATTAAATGGGCCTTTATACAGTAAGGGGACTAAAGGCACACAAAAGCGTGTTGCATAGTAAACAACTTCCTCCCAATTTAGATATTGGCCATTTACCGAAATATCAAATAGTGCATAACCATCTGAGCCGAAGACACCATAATCCATAAACTGAACCTTAGACCCATAAATTTCTCCAAAAGCAATAACATTTTGCCCATCGGCTGAAATACAACGCAACATATCCTTCATGTTGTCAGTTAATGGCTTCCAGTAAATTGAGCGAGTGGGTTCACCGTCAATAGTTTCTTTCTTCACGCAGGTATGTGAACCACACATATACTTACCATCAATAATACCGACCCGCGAACTGCTACCATGTATTTTCTCGGTCAACCTGACTGGCATACCTTCAAGTAGCGCGTTATGATATCTAGGGTTGCGATAATTTTGAATACCAGTATAAGTATGAAAACGAACATCACCTTTAGCATTATCACCCCCATTAAACCAAGCATGTTCAGGTGGTTCGTACTTTACTCCATGAAAACGTTCGGTCAAATCAGCACCAACTTCAGCTTGTACTGGCAGCACAAAACCGAATGAGGCTACACCACGCAAACGAATAGCACCAACACGACACTTTGTTTTTTCAGCTTCACCAGGATAAATAGCGTCTTTTAGATAATTAGTAATACCAAGTTCTGTCGCAATCTTTAGTGGGATTAAAATATCAGGAGGGAAGTGAGCTACAATGTCGCCCATTTGATGCTTTCCTTTAGCATCGCATGTTTGATATGCACCAATTATAATTATATCCAATTTATCGGCATTAGGATGAGGATAAACTGCGTCAATTTTTACAGCAAGAATATTAACTTCACTCATAACGTATCTCCAAATTATCAATTGCGCAGACAAAATCCTCGACCCTATCTACCTTTAATAGATGTCTAAAATCAATGCCTTTTGTCTTTTGTGTTACATTAGCCAACATTTTGTTGTCTAAAATCAACATTATAGCTATCTCCGTATACTGTCCATAGCTTGTTGCTACCAATTCATCTAACTGTGCTTTACGTAGCAAATAGGATGCCACTCGATTAAACCAACTTGTCCCCTCTAACGAGACTACTGGACATCCACACCAAAGAGAATCTATTACTGTATTATAACCTCCAAAAGGATAACTATCAACTGAAAAGTGACAACTTTCTAAAACTTCCATATACTTGGGATAAGGTAAATTCGGTACAATCGTTATATTTGTACCAAAATAGTCAAGCATAGCCATCCGTACAGGTATTGAGGCTTGATACCGATGAATTGGACTACCTGGAATAAAGACTAGATGCGCACCAGCGTTCTGAAGCATTTTGAGACATTGAAACATTGTGGCATTATACTTGATAGCACTCCATGGAACAGCCACACGAACAGGCTGTGGGGCTTTAGGGAGGTACTGAGGCTCATAATCCGGTAAAAATGATAGAACTCCACTACCAGGTAAGAGAATTAGTTTTTCAGAATATTGTTTGACTGCTTCCGGCAATTCAACTAAACCACCCGATAGAAAATAGTCAATCTGGTTAAACTGGCCAGAGACTGGATGCCCATGACAGGTTATTTGTACTGGAGCAAGTCGCATATTTGATAAATAAATAGACTCAGGTGTTAATCCAATATCTAGAAATAAGGCAAGACCAAAGGTTGTCATCTGCAATTCTGATAAATCTAATTTGCCATCTTTTATTGTTACTTGAACCACATTTTTGAAAATTGACAAATCAGCGCGGCTATCAACAGGTCCAAGATGTACTAAAGTTAATTCGTATTTTTTGGCAAGAGCATAGGCAATCCTTCCAACTGATTTAGTTACTGCATGTGTTGGCTTCCAATTACCAGTTACAATAGCAATATGCCCTCGGTATGGAACATTAGTGACTGGTGGTAACTTTATGCTATGATTGAATTGTGATTTGACTTTTTTAGCTGCTCCTATTGAAAAATAATCCGACCAGAAAAAGGCGTGTGTACTCTGAGGTACAAATACGCATCGTGGATCTATATTCTTATAGTGATTCTCAAGATTTTGCTGCATACCAGAATCAGTGCAGCCGATTACAGGTAGAACAAACTGTGCAAACCACAATGAGGCTAAATTACAGTCATAGTCAAAAAATTGTTTTGTGGCCAAAGTACGTTTATTTCGACCGGTGTATAGAAACATTAATTTTATGGGATCGGCGAATAAATCAAGCCATTGGTCTGTTGTTTTATACGGTGTAACCGCTACAACATTAGCATAGATATGACTGTATGTTAGTAACTTATAGGCTTCATTAACTGGCACAGTTTGGTTTTTTAAAATCTCTAAAACTTGCTCAGCAGCATAGATAAACATCCCCAGAATTTGGGCGTCCAATTTATTAATACCAACTCGCATAAATGGATCAAGTAAATCTTGAATCTTTTCTATCATGTAATTATTATAGGTTGTTTTCCTGGAATTGGATGGTTAGCTAAAATATAATCAATAGCTTTTACAAAATACTGCGGTTCATCGGTAGCTATTAAAAGTTGCCGCAATCTATCAACATCTATCAACTTATCTCGTACTTGCGTCAATTCTTCAGGATTTTCCAAAAGACTAAGAATCTTCTGTTCACACTCTACAATACAATCTGTTGCTAAATCAGCCCCTACTCGCTTAGTTAAAGCTGTTGCTGCTCGATTATAAAATTTCGTTCCTTCTATTGTCACTACAGGACATCCAGCAAACAGAGAGTCCACAATCGTGTTATAGCCACCAAAAGGGTATGAATCAACTGTTAAAGTTCCTTGTTCAAGCTTTGCAAGATAGTCATGATATTCAAGATTTGGGTAGACAGATGCTTGATTTTTGAATAATCTATTTAATTCATTGGCTAAAATAATAAAACTATTGTAACGTGTACATGTCCACGATGGAAAAAATTGATAATGAATTTTGCAACTAGATTGTTTCTGTATATTTTGAAGCATCCGTAACATCGGCCAATTTATTTTAGCTGTTGTCCAGCAACAATTAATGTATGTTGTATCAGTTTGGATAGGATGCCTTCGAGTATACTGTGGATCTACAGGATGTGCTCCTAAACCAGGGATTAAAATAAGACGTTCGCTATAATTTTCTTGGGCCAGGTGAGCCAATTCAGAATCTATCCCACCAATAAAATAGTTAATAAACGACCCATATGTACTCACAGGATGTCCATAACCACAAACCATAATAGGTGCAAGTCTAAGATTAGCTAAAAATACCGATTCATTTGTCATTCCAATATCAGGGAAATAAGCTAATTCAAAATCATTCTGTACAATAGACTGGATACTAATTTGATCCACACCAATATGCACGGATACAACATGATTAAATAACGACCGATCTACCTGTTCCATATTTATCTGGTCGGAACAAACTAATGTCAAATCATATTTTTCCGCGAGTTTAGCAATTTGTGGGTAGCTACTTTTATAGACAGCGGTTGTTGGGATCCATTTGTCTGTTACAATAGCAATACTTCCCTTTCGGACCTTACTTCTTATTTTATAAAGATTAGCAAATTTTCTTACCTGATCATTATACCACTCTTTAATTGGTCTATCATTAATACCAAAATAAGAACATTGAAAATAAACTGGTTGAACACGAATATCAGGTAAATCTAGGTTAGTTGGAAACTCTAATAAATGCCTTTGCATCTGTGTATACAAATGTTCTGAGGTACTACCTGGCGGTGCCACGGAAAAATTATTCCACCAAAGTGTAGCTAGCTGTGGATTTGGGTTTATTAGTGACTTAAAATCAATACTTATATCACTTCGACAGGTATATAAAAATAATATTTTAGCGTAGTTGTGGTCTTGTTGTATAATAGATTTTAGAAAGCCATCTGTAATCTTATGATTAGAAATGACAACTAAATTAGCAAATAAATGACTAACATTTACAAATAAAGGAACCCACTTTCCAGGAAATTGAAAATCCTCTTGAGCCAATAAAAATAGTACAAATTCTACATACGCATTTAGATACTTTAAGTCTGTGGTACTAAAAGAAGAATAATAAACTTCATGGCAATGTTTTAAAACTGCAAATATTTCCTGACAAAGTTTATCATACCGTTTTTGAGTATAAAGTATCAGACACTCTTTTACATTAAAATCTTGAAATTTTGTAGTATCAACAGTCACTCAAAATTCCTTTTTGTAAAACCAACAACCGACTGTATTTTAAGTCACGTTTTTCAATATCAAGTTTAATGTCTTTTGCCCGCCAAGGTGTTGTAATCACAATTATTGGGTTAATAATTGTTCTAATAATTTCAGGACTTTGTATTTCTTGTCCAGTCCCAGGAACAAATCTACCAATTTTATTTGGATCAGAATCAACGACCAATGGATAGTTAACCATATCTAAATGATAATTATTTAAAAATGCGGCACCCTTACCAGTACCACCCCAGAAGATAACTGGTTGAGTAGTTTTTTGTAGTTGAGATAATTGATCCTTAACTATCCCAAATGAAACCTGTGCCTTTTTATTAAAAATCTTAGCATATGGTGAAAGGTTATTGGCTCTAAAGAATCCTGCAATAACTTCATCCCCATAGTATTGATTCATTTCAATTTCAGAGTATCCCGTTAAACTAAATAGTGTCTTAAAACTATCAGTTGTAAAATTTGACACATGTTCATATAAAAAGTCTGAAACACGCCCCCATAAAATAGAGTTATCAAAACAAGGAACTTCTACTAAAAACATTGGAGTTAAATCATAAACATTACACCAGTACGCAACTTCAGAAACAAAATCTCGCGGCTTATCCATATGTTCAATAACATGCCGACAGACCAGTAACGAGGGTCTATATCGCTTTAAATCCCGCTCAGGAATGAAATAATCACGAATTACTGTAAATTTTCTACCGATCTTTTCTGCTTCTATTCCAGGTTCATATCCAACACAGCGCGCTGTTGGTATAGTATCAAGTAATTTTGTGAAAAATTGACCATCACCACATCCAATATCAATTGCAATTCCATTCAACCATTGACTACTATAGGCATGTAGTTTATCAATCAGTAGTTGCATATAATCTTGCCATAAAGAGCCGCTATTATACATTAAATTGGAATCTTCAGAATATGGTACCTGGTTATAATTAAAATCTACATTAAACACATGATTGCAAAATGCACAGGCATGAAAATTCATCGGAAATCGGGCTCCAGCCAGAGCTTCATTAGTTGAGCGAGGTAAATTCAGAGCCGCCAAAGGTTGCTGGCCTGGGTTAAAAATACTCTGTGTAAATTTACTGCCACAAACTATACAAGTCATTTTTATATATCCTTAAAAAGTTTTTCGATTCTAGTAACTGGTTGTTTAACTCCAAGACGTATTAGAACTTCATCTATACTTATTGGACTCCACATCCCAGTCAATCGGTATAAATTATCTACACCAACATCCATAGATCGACGACCTGGAAAAAGTTGGTCTAACTGTGTTTCATATGTTCCATGGCTGTGTCCATACAAGTGAATCCCACCATAGTGTAAAGCATCCCACGTAAGCATAGGATAATGCAATAGATGAAACTTTAAGGTTTGATTAAAACCAGGAAGCCTAACTTTCTTACAAAGCATATCCTGAAAAGTAGAACAATGATTTTTTAGACTACTAGAATCATGGTTACCACGAATAATATGTAATTTACGTACTTTTAATCGTTGACGATAATGTCCAGCACGACTTGCTTGCCAACAGAAATCTCCAAGGTGATATAATTCATCCCATGGTTGCACAACCAAATTAATCTGCTGAATTAATGTATCATCCATTTCACGGACAGTAGGGAATAACCTAGCACGATCAGATTGATGTGCTAGGATACCTGCATGCCCGAAATGTGTGTCGGAGACGTAGTAGATCATTTCGCAGAGTCCCAAATAATTTTAATATTACTTGCTTCATAAATATCTTGTGGCGTAATTACTAAACCAGTAGTATACTCGCTATACTCAAATTTAAGCCGATTTTCACTATCGCTCTTGGCAACTAACTCGGAACAATATAAAGTCTGAGCGTCCAATTGAAATTGAAAATCATATCCTAAATCTTCAAATGAACGGCATTTTTCAATTACTTTAATTTTATAGTCTGAATCCCAATCAATACAATCTAAAATAACTACACGATCTGAGGTATGACAAATATCAAAGAACAGGCTTTTAGTGTAACCTTTGTGCGTCATCTCCCCTACTTCGTAATCGCTGCCAACTCCAACACACAGGGCTGCATGATCTAAGTCGCCCGGTGTCAAAAATGACGATATCCTAGAATAATCGGAAGACAAGATTATCTGCCCCGGCCGAAGTAATTTGTAACCTTCCCGGTAATTCTTGCCAGTTAAACGGGTATGATTACAAGAAATACGAATCCAAGAAAGTACATCTCTAGCTACCCAGAGATAGAGTCTTGTTGTCATAAACCATCTAATCCAAGTCTTCATGTCGTCGTTCCTGTCTTGTTTTCTTTCATTCTAGTTTAGCTTTCCAATAACTTGTACAATAATGACTTGCTCGTCGTATAATCTTTTTTGAAGTAAGTAACCATCGGGCGGTCTCACCTGTTGAACGTTCTGTATTATATGTAACCGTGCCAGGATATTTTTCTTCGTGGTTTTCTTCAATTGCACTTTTAATTGCATCTGTTATGATTTGATGCGTGCTATGTACAAACATTTCAATTTCAAATGGTGGGTGGTTTGTCTCTTGCTTTAACAAGCAATAATTAAGATGCCTTGTAATATCATCGAAGGTAATACCATCAAGTTCTTCTATGTTAATAGATATAGGTACTTCTAGGGTCAATGTATAATTTGACATCCTTGGCAACTTATGAAATATTGTTCCCATCACCCACTCCTTCAAAACATTTTTGAATACCGCCCATAGACATTAGTTCTAATCTTCTATTATCCCGAAGAAGTTCAAGAACTT
>Ga0315273_10002303_pt1 | contig 22481 bp, 15 predicted proteins | sample YL17G02_0_MG_FD_205753 | JGI IMG/M metagenome (GOLD analysis project Ga0315273, IMG submission 205753) | Sediment microbial communities from Yellowstone Lake, YNP, Wyoming, USA - YL17G02_0 | ecosystem: Environmental > Aquatic > Freshwater > Lake > Sediment | place: USA: Wyoming | collected...
GCGCTCTCGAAATGGCACGGGTGGACCTGTTTTTCGTCGTCCAGCCAATCCGCCATCTGCTGAATGTAGGGCGGCATGTCCAGCTCGTAATTCATGCAGCCCTCGCCCGACCAGGCGCCCTGTTTGGTGACCGCGCGCCAGCCGCCGCCGGTGAGCACTTCGGCGTAGCCGTCCGGGCCCTGCGCGCCGATGCGGCACTTGCGCCACCAGTAGTCCACTTCCGGAACGTCGGGCGCGCCGGCGCCGCACTCGACCACGCCGCGCACGCCGTTCGAGAAATGGATAAAGCCGGCGATGTAGTCGGGCGACGGATGCGCATCGGCCAGCTTGCCGCGGCCCGCCGCCTGCGCCATGGCCCACTCGGCTTCGGCTTCGCCGTTGTACCAGCGCATGTAATCGACCAGGTGAGAGAGCATATGCATGGCCCAGCCGGTGGCGGTTCCGTAGACCGTGTGAACGCGGCCCAGCGCGCCGCCGGCGATCACTTCCTTCACCTTCCGGTAGTGCGCGCCGTAGCGATGCTGGTGGCTCACGACGGCCTTGACACCGCTGGATTCGAGCAGGGTCCGAAGCTCGAAGCCCTCGCTGCTGGTGATGGCGACGGGCTTCTCCATGGCGATCAGGCGGGCGCCGCACTGGATGCCGATCCGGATCATCGAGGCCCGCACGGTGGGCATGGTGCAGAAGCAGAAGACGTCGGGGCGGACCGCCGCCGCCACCTCGAGGGCATCGGTTCCCTTCACGGCCACGCCAAGTTTGGCGGCCGCCGCATCCAGCCGCGCCTGGTCAATGTCGCACAGCCCGGCAACCTCGAAGCGGGGGTTGGCCTGAAATGTCGCGGCATGGTGCATGCCCCGCTTGCCCATGCCGACAACCACAACTTTATACTTGCGATCCATGCTCTACCCTATACGCCGGTCCCATTCCAGGACCTTTTCGATCATGTAATCCGCTTCCTGCTCCGTCAATTCCGGAAACATCGGCAGCGAGACGCAGCAGGCGGCGTTGCGTTCGGAATTGGGGATGGGGCCGGCGATCCGGGCCTGCTTGCCCCACGGATAGCCTTCCTGCTGGTGGATCGCGATCGGATAGTGGCACTTGGCGTCGATGCCGCTTTCGGTGAGGAAGTCGAGCAACGGATCGCGCCACTCGGGCTTCCGGGTTTCGATCACGTAGAGATGGAAAACGTGGTAGTAGCCGGGCGTCTCGAAGGGGAGCGTGAAGTTCCTGGCGCCGGCCAGGCCGGCGGTGAGGCGCGCCGCCCACTGGCGCCGCATCGCGCTGGTTTCATCGATGTGTTTCAGTTTCGCGCTCAGGATGCCGGCGTGGAGATCGTCGAGGCGGCTGTTGAAGCCGTAGCTGTGGCAGGAGCGCTTCTCCGAACCGTGGTTGCGCAGTCTCCGCACCACGCGGTCCACGGTTTCGTTGTTGGTGACCACCGCGCCGCCGTCGCCGAAGGTGCCGAGATTCTTTTGGATGATGAAGCTGGTGCAAACGGAGTCGCTGAGTTCACCGATCCTGAAGCCGTCGCCGCGGGCGCCGATGGCCTGCGCGTTGTCCTCGATGACGAAGAGCTTGTGCTTGTCGGCGATCTCGCGGATGGCCTTCATGTCGGCGCATTGCCCGTACAGGTGGACCGGCACAATGGCCTTGGTCCTGGGCGTGATGGCCGCCTCGATCTTCGACGGATCGATGCAGTTGGTCTTCGCGTCCGAGTCGACGAAGACGGCCGTGGCGCCGGCGATCCAGATGGCTTCGGCGGTGGCGAAGAAGGTGTTGGTGGTGGTGATGCACTCGTCGCCGGGGCCGATGCCGAGGGCCATGAACGAAAGCCACAACGCGTCGGTCCCGTTGCCCACGCCGATGGCGAATTTCATCCCGTGATAGCCGGCCAGTTCCTTCTCGAAGCGCTTGAGCATCGGTCCCATGACGTATTGGCCGCTCTCGAGAACCTCCTGCATATTGGCGTCGATTTCCGCTTTAAGGTTGTGGTACTGGCGGACGTGACCGTAAAAGGACACCTGCATTAAGAAGAATCTCCTTTCGGTGAAGAATGTCAGTATAGCATCCGCGGGGAACGTGGGGACAGGCACCCCGTTCCCCGGTTTTCTAAACCGGGGAACGGGGTGCCTGTCCCCACGTTTACTCGTAGCGCAGGGCGGCCATCGGCTGGATGCGCAGCACGCGGCGGGCGGGGACATAAGCGGCCGCGAGCGTCACGCCGGCCAGAATCAAGGCGGCGCCCGCAAAGCTGAGGGGATCGGCTGGGCCGACGCCGAACAGCTCCGCTTTCAGGAGCGGGGTCGCGGCCAGCGCCACCACCGCGCCCACCACCAGCCCGGCTCCGGTGAGCGACATGGTCTGGCGCAGAATCATCCCGAGCACGTCAACCGGCCGCGCGCCCAGCGCCAGGCGGATGCCGATCTCCGCCGTGCGCCGCTCCACCGCGTAACAAGTGACGGCATAAACTCCGAGCGTTGAAAGCAGCAGGGCCAGGAGACCGAAGACGCTGAGCAGGGTGGCGTACATCCGCTGATCTGTCAGCGACTTCGCGATGTGCTGGTCCATCGTCACGAGGGTCGGAAAGGGCAGGTTCGCGTCCAAGGCCAGCACCTGCTCGCGAACCGCCGCAATGGCGCCCGCCAGATCGCCGGCGGCGCGCACCACCAGTCTCATATTGGGCTGGTAATCCTGCGTGAACGGCAAGTACAGGAGCGGTTGCGGCTTCTCGGCGAAATGCCCGTACTTGCCGTCGCGCGCGATTCCGACCACTTCGATAAAGGGTTGCGGGCCAAACCGTTTGAAGCGGAAACGTTTGCCGATGGCCCTCTCGCCGGGCCAGAGGCGGCGGGCCATGGTTTCATTGACGACGGCGACCTTGGGCGCTCGTTCGCTGTCCGCCGGCCCGAACGCGCGGCCCTGGACCAGCGCGATGCCCAGCGTCTCGAAGTACTTCTCGCCGATCACGTTGTTGCCGGCTCGCACGGACGCTCCCGGCGCCCGCCCCGGGCTGGCTTCGGGTTCGATGGGCGCATCCCAGACCCAGCCGGGCGGCAGCGTGTCGGCCAGCGAGGCGCTGCGCACCTGCGGCAGCGCGGCGACACGGCCGAGCAACTCGTGGTACAGCGCGCTGCCGCACGCCTGGGAATATCCCTGCACCCTGAGGTTGAACTGCACGAAGAAGACGCCGTGGCGCTCGAAGCCCGGATCGACCGATTGAAGATTCCCGAGCGTCCGCACCAGCAACCCGGCCACGACCATGACCACCAGGGACAGCGCGACCTGAAAGACCACCAGCGCCTGGCGGAACCGGCGGCGCGAATCGCCGCGGCCGGCCGCGACGCCCTTGAGGGCGGAAACGACGTCGCCCCGAACGCTTGCCAGCGCCGGCGCAAGCCCGAAGACGATGCCGCTCACCACCGACACGGCCAGTGTGAACCCCAACATGCGGCGATCGATCGCGAAGTCGACTTCGGGATAGAAGATCCGGAGCACCACACCGCCCCCAAAGGCGACCGCCAATCCGGCGGCGCCTCCCGCGACAGCCAGCAGAACGCTTTCCGTCAGTAATTGCCGCACCAGCCGCGGCCCGCCGGCGCCGATCGCCAGACGCACCGCGATCTCCCGCCTGCGCGCGGCTGCGCGCGCCAGCACCAGGTTCGCCACGTTGGCGCAGGCGACCAGCAGCACCAGCCCGACCATAGCCATCAGCACGCGCCACAGTCCCAGCACGTAGGCCCGCGACTCGGGGTCCAGACGGATGCCGGGGATCGCCAGCACGCGCGGGCGCTTGCCGTTCCTGGGCTCCTCCAATTGCCGCGACAGCACGCTCAGCTCCGCCTGGGCCTGTTCCAGCGAAACTCCTGGCCGCAGTCGGCCCACCACGTTCAAACTGGCAAAGAAGCGGTCGTTGAGCGTGGGGAAAATGGGCCGCGCCTCTCTTTCCATGGCCAGAGGAATCCACAGGTCCAGCTTCGAGCCGACCTCGACGCCGCGGAATCCGTCGGGCGCGACTCCGATTACGGTGAAGGAGAACCCGTTCACGGCGACCGGCCGGCCCACGACCCCGGGGTCGGCGCCAAAGCGGCCCTGCCACAGCGGATAGCTCAGGACGGCCACCGGGTGCGCGCCGGGCTTGCGGTCGTCGTCCGGACCTATCGAGCGGCCGAGGGCCGGGCGGATGCCGAGCACCGCGAAGTAGTTGCCCGTCACAATCCCGCTCTCGACCTCTTCCGGCCGCCCGCCGGTTCCCAGGAGCAGCCCAGCGCCGCGATACCCCATGAGTCCGGAGAACGACTGGACGCGATCCCGGTAGTCGACGAAGCCAGGATGGGAAAACTTCTCCGTGTCGGATCTCTCGAACTGCCTGAGCAACTGGACCAGCCGGCCCGGATCGGTTGCGCGGGGCACGGGACGGAGCAGGCCCTCGTTGAGGAAGCCGAATATGGTCGTGTTCGCGCCAATCCCCAGCGCCAGCGTCAGGACGGCCACGGCGGTCACACCCGGATTGGCGCGCATCGCGCGCAGACCGTAGCGGACGTCCCGGAGCACTCCACCGGCCATCATCGCCGCTTCTCCCACCCGCGCCGGCCCGAACTACGCATCGCCCGGTCGCATTGGCACGGCGCGAACGATTTGCGCGGGCGATCCTTTTCCGAAAGGCTCTCCCGCAAAGCTGCCCCAGTAGCCGGTGATCCGGAAGCCTTCCAGTTCGAGCAGGTTCTCGAGTTCCCCGCGGGTGAACCAGCGTTGCATCACGGACGCCGACTCCTGGGCCACGGTTCGCCCCGCCGGGTCTTCGGTCACCCATCGCATTTCGACGCGAAACCGCTGGAATTCCAGCTCGTGCACGCATCGGGCCAAGCGCCGCACGCGGCGCCCGGTTCGCGAATCGACGCGGTCCACATCCTGGACCCATTCGTCGGGCGCGGCGAGCAGGCGGCGGTAATCGGGCTGGAAGACGTCGAACACAAGCGCTCCGCTTGCAGTCAGGTGGCGGCGCACGTTGGTCAGCCACGCGCGCTGCCCGTGCCTCTCCAGGAAGGAGTGCAGGACGTTGCCCGGCGCGATGACCAGCGCGAAGCGGCCGCCCGCGTCGGTCGAGCGGATGTCGCCATGGGTGAGCGCGACGCGGTCTCGCACGGATGCCGGCTCGCGGTCGAGCCTGGAGCGAAGTTGCTCGAGCATGGCGATGGAGGACTCCATGCCGTGCATGGCGATTTCCGCGCGGGCCAGCGGCAGCAGGACCCGGCCGGTGCCGCAGCCCATCTCGAGCACCGGCCCGCCGCAGGCCTCCGCCAGGCCGCGGTAGAAGGCGATGTCCGCCCCCTGCAAAAGACCTGCGTAGTCCCCGTCGTAGTACGGCGCGATCACGCGGTAAAACGCGTCGAGTTCGAGATCGCTCGAGCCATCCATGCCTCAGGATAACGCGGGGAACGTCCCGTCTGTCCCCGCGTTCTCCGTGCTATAGTTGGCTCTACGCCGTGGTGCTGGTCCAGAAGGTCTCGAAACTCTATCCGCTTTACCGTCATCCGTCGGACCGGATTCTCGAGCAGTTGCCCCTGGTCGGGCGGCGCCGGCACGCGGACTTCTGGGCGCTGCGGGACGTGAGCTTCGGCGTCGAGCGCGGCGAGACGCTGGGCATCGTGGGGCCCAACGGCTCGGGCAAAAGCACGCTGTTGCAGATCGTCTGCGGCATTCTCGAACCGACGCGCGGGCGCGTACTCGCCGAAGGGCGGATTGCCGCGTTGCTCGAGCTGGGCGCCGGCTTTAACCCCGAGTTCACCGGCCGCGAGAACGTCTTCCTGAACAGCGAGATCCTGGGCCTGAGCCGGAAGGAAATCGAGAAAGCCTTTTCCCGCATCGCGGCGTTCGCCGATATCGGCGAGTTTATCGACCGGCCGGTGAAGGAGTACTCGACCGGAATGTACGTCCGGCTGGCTTTCTCGACGGCCATCCACGTCGAACCGGACATTCTCGTCGTCGACGAAGCCCTGGCCGTCGGGGATGCGATCTTCGCCAACCGCTGCGTGCAGAAGTTCGAAGAGCTCAAGCGACGCAAGGTCACGGTGCTGTTCGTTTCGCACGACCTGGGCCTGGTCAAGCGGCTCTCGGACCGCGCCATTCTGATGCTGGGCGGCCGGGTCGAGTGCCAGGGCGCGCCCAAGGACGTGGTCAACCGCTACATCGGCCTGGTACACGAGTGGCAGAAGATGCCGGTCTCGTCCAAGCCGGAGGCGGGCGCCCCGGCCAGTTTCCGCCACGGCGACGGATCGAGCCGCATCGTCAGCGTCGAGTTGCTCGACCGCGAGGGGCAACCCGCCGCCAGCGTCGAATCCGGCGAACCGGTCACGGCGCGCGTGCGCGCGCGGTTCGAGGCCGATGTCGAGCGGCCCATCGCCGGAATGCTCATCCGCAACCGGCTCGGCGTCGACGTCTTCGGGACCAACACGCGAATCGAAGGCCAGGATCTGGGCTCCTTCCGCCGCGGCGAAACGCTCGAGATCGACTTCCACTTCGATTGCCGGCTCACGCGCCAGGAGTATACTCTCACTGTCGCCACGCAGCACTCCGATGGCTCGAGCCAGGACTGGCTGGACGACGCGCTCCAATTCACGGTGGTCGACGCGCAGGACATCGCCGGACTGACCAATCTCAAGGCACGGGTGGCATGGCGGAAACTATGAATCCGGCGGCGGCGGACCGCGCTTTTTTCGGCCATCCCCGCGGGCTGGCGACGTTGTTCATGACCGAACTCTGGGAACGCTTCAGCTATTACGGTATGCGGGCGCTGCTGATTCTGTTCATGACCGCATCCACCTCGACCGGGGGCCTGGGTTTCGACGTTCCCAAGGCGGGCGCCATCTACGGCCTCTACACGGCCATGGTCTACATGTGCAGCCTGCCCGGCGGCTGGCTGGCGGACCGCTTCCTGGGGTTGCGCAAGGCGGTGCTGTGGGGCGGCATCGTCATCGCGCTCGGAAACGCCTGCCTGGTGGTGCACGACATCCGGTGCTTCTATGGCGGACTGGCTCTGATTGTGATCGGAACCGGGTTGCTGAAGCCCAACATCAGCACCATTGTCGGGCAGCTTTACCGTCCCGGAGACGCGCGGCGCGACGCGGGTTTCTCGATCTACTACATGGGCATCAACCTGGGCGCGTTTCTGTCGCCGCTGGCTTGCGGCTGGCTGGGCCAGAGGGTGAACTGGCACCTCGGGTTCGCGCTGGCTTCCATCGGCATGACCGTGGGCGTGATCCAGTACCTGGCGGGCGGCAAGCACCTGGGCGAGGCCGGACTGCGCCCGGCGGCGCCCGCCAACCCTGAGCTGGCCCGGCGGCACAAGCGCCAGCTTCACTTCGGCCTGGTGGCCATAGCGGCGTTGGCGGCGCTGCTGGGCCTGCTCGACTGGAGCGGTGCGATTGCGATCACCGCCCAGGGATTGTCCAATGGATTGGGCGTGCTGCTGCTGGTGGTCTCGGTGGCGTTCTTCCTGTGGCTGCTGTCGGTGGGCGACTGGACGCCGGCCGAGCGCAAGCGCCTGGTCGTCGTGGGCGTTCTGTTTCTGGCTTCCTCGCTGTTCTGGTGCATGTTCGAGCAGGCCGGGTCCACCCTGAACCTGTTCGCGCAGCGCTCGACGCGCAACACCGTCCTGGGCTTCACGTTTCCGGCGAGCTGGTTGCAGTCGATGAACGCGCTGTTCATCATCCTGTTCGCCCCCGTGTTCGCGTGGCTGTGGCTGAAACTGGGCCGGCGCGAGCCGTCCAGCCCGGCCAAGTTCGCCTACGGGCTGCTGGCCGGCGGGCTGGGCTTCGCCGTGATCGCGCTGGGCGCGGTGGTGGCGCAAAGCGGCGAGCGGGTCAGCGTGATGTGGCTCATGCTGGTCTACCTGCTGCACACGGCCGGCGAGCTGTGCCTGAGCCCGGTCGGACTGAGCGCCATGACCAAGCTCGCGCCGGCGCGCATCGGCGGCCTGCTGATGGGGGTCTGGTTCCTGTCGACATCGGTGGGCAACTATCTGGGCGGGCGGATTGCGTCGATGTACGAAGCCTGGCCGCTGCCCGAGCTTTTCGGCGCGGTGGCGGCGTTCGGCATCCTGGCCGGGTTCGTGCTGGCCCTGGTGGTGAAACCCACCGTGCGCCTGATGGGCGGAGTAAAGTAGAGAAGTCAGAAGTCAGAAGTCAGAAGTCAGAAGTCAGAAGACAGAAGTCAGGAGGCGGAATGAGGACGCCGGCGGCGAGATTTGACGACTTGGTGGTGTGGCAAAAGGCCCACCAGTTTGTGCTTGCGGCCTACCGTTTGTCTCGGGTATTTCCCAGATATGAAATTTATGGCTTATCGTCTCAATTTCGGCGCGCTGCCGTTTCCATTGCCGCGAACATTGCGGAAGGCTTTAAGAAACGCGGAAAGGCGGATAAGGTCCGCTTTTACAACATCGCACAAGGTTCCATCGAAGAATCCCGATACTATTTGATTCTAGCCAAGGACCTTCAGTACGGCGATGTTTCCGAATCCAGCGAGTTGCTGGAGGAGGTCAGCAAGCTGTTGGAGGCCTATTCGCAAGCCATTCTGACTTCTGACTTCTGACTTCTGTCTTCTGAATTCTGACTTCTGACTTCTGACTTCTGTTTACCATGCTCATTTCCGACATTCAACACGCTCTGCGGGACCAGGGTCTGGACGGCTGGCTGTTTTTCGACCACCACCGCCGCGACCCGCTGGCCTATCGCGTCCTGGACCTCAAGGCGGCGCACGATCCCACGCGCCGCTGGTACTACCTGATTCCGGCCCAAGGCGAGCCGGTGAAACTGGTGCACCGCATCGAGGCCGGCGTGCTCGACGCGCTGCCCGGCGAGAAGCTCGAGTATGCCGGCTGGGCGGCGCAGCGGGAGGGGCTCGCCCGCATGCTCGCCGGCCGCGGCCGCGTGGCGATGCAGTATTCGCCGGGCTGCGCCGTGCCGTATGTGTCGATGGTGGACGGGGGCACGCTGGAACTGGTGCGCGAGACGGGCGTCGAGGTGGTCAGCTCGGCCGACCTGATCCAGTTCTTCGAGGCGCGCTGGGACCAGGCGAAGCTGGACTCGCACCTGGAAGCCGGCCGCAAAGTGGACGCCGTGCTCCGCGAGGCGTTCGCCTGGATCGGCGGGCACCTGCGCGGCGGCACGTACCTGAACGAGTGGAATGTCGCCCGCTTCATTCGCAGGGGATTCAAGAAAGCAGGCCTGTTCACGGACCACGGTCCCATCGTCGCCGTCAACGCCAACGCGTCCAACCCGCACTACGAGCCGCCGGAGCAGGGCAGCGCGCGGATCTCGCCGGGCGACGTCGTGCTGATCGACCTGTGGGCCAAGTTCGGGACGCCGGACAGCGTGTACTACGACATCACCTGGACCGGCTACTGCGGCCAGGCGCCGCCGGACGCGGTTCGAAACGTCTTCGAGGTGGTCCGCGGCGCGCGCGACGCGGCCATCCGGCGCGTGTGCGACGCGGTTGCCGGCGGCGAACCGCTGCGCGGTTTCGAAGTCGACGACGCCGCGCGCGGCTACATCGCCGAGCGCGGTTTCGGCGACTACTTCTTTCACCGCACCGGCCACTCGATCGGCCAGGAAGTGCACGGCGCGGGCGCGAACATGGACAATCTCGAAACGCACGACGAACGCCGCATCATCCCCTGGACCTGCTTCTCGATCGAGCCGGGCATCTATCTGCCCGAGTTCGGGATTCGCTCCGAGGTGAACGTGTTCGTGGGCGACGGCGAGGCCCGGGTGACGGGCGCGATGCAGGAAAGCCTGGTTTTGATCTGATCATGGGACCGGTTTGGCTGCTCGCGCTTGCGCTAGCATCGCCCTGGGAGCGCCAGGACAATCGCTTCACGCTGAAACTGGAGGGCGGCCGCGCGGAACTGGATTGGGTGAGCGCCTCGACGTTCCGCTTCGCGCGGGACTGGAACAAGACGCCGTCGCGCAACCGGCGGGGCGGAGACGACCGCGTCGAGGTGTCGGATTTCGATACCGGGCACGCCGTCGAGTTCCGCACGCGTTACCTCACCGTCGAGATCCGCAAGAGCGATCTGCGGCTGAGGGTGAAAGACGGGCAGGGCGGCCTGCTGATGGAAGAGGCCGCCGGCGCGCGGCGCGAAGGCGGCGCGGTGGTGCTGGAAGGCCCGCTGGGCGCGGCTGAGCGCATCTATGGCCTGGGCGTGCAGACGCTGGGAGCGCTGGACCGGCGCGGCGTGAAGACCGAGACCGAGCGGCCGTTTCTTTGGTCTTCCGCCGGCTATGGCCGGTATTTTCCTTCCGCCGAACGGCACCGTTTCGATCTCGGCGGCGGCCGCTTGCGCGTCGAGATTCCGGGCGCTCAACGCATCGAGCATTATTTCTACTACGGCCCGGCGCCCAAGGAGATTCTCGAGCAGCATTTCGCGGTTGCGCCGCAGGTGAGGGCGTGGGCGCCCGGGGATACGGAGGTGCGCAGGCCCTCGCGTCTGCCGGCCTACGCCGTGCGGTTGCCGGGGGCGGCGGCGCCGGGTTGGGACGCGCTGGCCGAAACCGTGGCGCGCTTCAACCACGCCAGCCTGTCGGGCGTCCAGATGCCCGTGTTCGACCGCGGCGCGTTCGATAGCGCGCCGGAAGAGGTGCGCCGGCGCGCCACGCAGTTGGGGATGGTCTCGCCGCTGGTGATGGCGCCGGCCGGCGCCGGGGAGATTGAGCGCTGGCGGCTTCGGCTTCGACCCTACCTCTTCGCTTACTTTCAGGAGGCGCACGACCGCGGCATCCCGGTCATACGCCCGCTGATCATGCAGTTCGCGCGCGACCCCGAAGCGGCCAGGCACTCCGATGTATTCATGTTTGGCGACGAGTTCCTGGCCGCGCCCATTCTCTCATCCGGCGGCCGGCGCGAGCTCTACCTGCCCATGGGCATCTGGACGGATCTGCGAACCAATGCAACCTACACCGGGCGGCGCACAATCCAAATTGAAGCCGCGCCGGACGAGTTGCCGCTGTTTGCCAGGAACGGAGCGGTCATCCCTTTTCTGGACGATCCGGCGACGGACCGCATCTCGGCGCACTACTTTCCCAAGCTCGGCGCCGAGTTTTTCATCTTCGAGCCGGATGCCAACGACCACACCCAGTTGCACGCCTCCCCGGCGGGCGACCTGTATCGCTTCGAGATCGAATCCAAGGTGGATCGCGAATACGAGTGGGTGGCGCACCATCTGCCCGCGCCGAAGCAGGTCGCGCGCGGCGAGACGGTCTTCGCCGAAGTAGCGAGCAAAGATGAGCTGCGCCCGGGGACCTGGTTTCACGACGCCGCGCTTCAGAACCTGCACCTGCGCGTGGCGGCGCCGGCGGGCGCGGACGTCATCGTCAACGTCAGCTTCCGGTAGAGACCTGAGACCCGGGGACACTCCGGGCTACCTTCACGAAAACCACCGCTTCACCCACCCCACAGGCGTGTCCCCCATTTCTCGAAGACCCCGAAACTCCCGAATGGTATATCATAATCGGAGAAAAGGAGTCGAATCCATGTCCTCGTTGCCAGTGAACCGCCGCGGATTCCTGAGCGCCTGCGCCGGGTGCGCGGCCTGCTCGGTGTGTCCCTCGGCCGCATCCGCCGCGCCCGCCGACAAGGCCAAGGTGCGCATTGTCTTCACCCACCCGCCCAAGGACGTCGAGGGCTGGCCCTACGCCAACTACAACTACGAGCCGCGCAAGCAGGAGGTGATCAAGAAGCTCACCGCCGCGCTGCCCGCGACCGAGTTCCTCCCGGTGACGGTGATGAAGCCGGAAGAGGCCAAGGCGCTGCTGGAGAACGACGGCGACATCGACGGCTACCTGTGCTACATGATGGGCATCCCGTCGGCGCGCGCGGCGCGCACGCTGATGGACGCCGGGCGGCGCACCGTGGTGGTCGACGACCTGTACGGGGGCACGGGCGAGTTTCTGCCCACTTACGCCTACGCGCGGCGGCAGAAGCTGAAGGTCGCCGGCGTGTCGTCGTCCCGCTTCCAGGACGTCGTCGACGCGGTGAAGACCTTCGAGGTGCTGCGCAGGCTGCGTGCCTCGACCATCCTGGACGTCTGCGACCGGCGGGACAGCTCCCTGCCCAAGGCGATCACCGACGCTTTCGGAGTGCAGATCCGCACGACGACGTCGGAGGAAATCAACGAGGCCTACAAGAAGGCCGACCCGGCCGAGGCCGAGAAGTGGGCCAAGGCGTGGATCGCCGGCGCAAAGAAAGTGGTCGAGCCCAAGCGCGACGAGATCGTCCGCTCGGGCCTGATGTACGTCGCCATGCGGCAGTTAATGGCCGACACCAAGGCCCAGGCCATCGACATCGACTGCCTGCGCCTGTTCTACGGCAAGAAGCTGGCCGCCTATCCGTGCCTGGGCTTCTTCCAGTTGAATAACGACGGCCTGGTGGGCGCCTGCGAGGGGGACCTCAATTCCACCATCACGATGCTGGCGATGACTTACCTGGTGAACCGCCCGGGTTACATTTCCGACCCGGTCATCGACACCTCGAAGAACCAGATCATCTACGCGCACTGCGTGGCGCCGACCAAGGTGTACGGGCCCAACGGCAAGAGCAACCCCTACGTCATCCGCGACCACTCGGAGGACCGCAAGGGCGCCGTCGTGCAGTCGTTCATGCCGCTCGGCGAGATGACCACCACCATCATGCTCAACGCACCGCGCAAGGAGATGGTCTTCCACCAGGCCAAGACGGTGGCCAACATCGAGGAAGACCGCGCCTGCCGCAGCAAGCTCGCCGCCGAGGTGAAGGACGTCAACAAACTGCTGGGCGAGTGGGACCGGTGGGGCTGGCACCGCGTGACCTTCTACGGCGATCTGCGCCAGCCGTTCGAGGCCTTCGCCGCCCTCAGCGGCTTCCAACTGGTTGTCGAAGGCTGAGCGTGGCGGCGCGGAATCCAAGCAGCGCGACCAGCGCGACGGCGTAGGCCGCCGGCTCGCGGATGTCGGATTTCACCAGCCACCAGTAGTGAACTACGCCGGCGGCGGCGCTCAGATAGACCAGCCGGTGCAGCCGCTGCCAGTTGCGGCCTCCGAGGCGGCGAATCCAGCCCTTGGTCGATGTGATCGCCAGCGGCGTCATCACCAGCAGTGCCAGCGCGCCGGCGGTGATGAAGCGCCGTTTGGCGACGTCCTTCAGCATCTCCGGCAGGTCGAAGAACTTGTCCAGCCATACGTACGTCGCCAGGTGCAGCGTCCCATAGAAGAACGCGAACAGGCCCAACATGCGGCGGTAGCGAATGAGGCCGGGCGTCTTCAACAGACGCCGCGCCGGCGTGACGGCCAGCGTCAGCAGAAGGAACCGCAGCGTCCAGTCGCCGGTTGCGTGGGTGATGAACTCGATCGGGTTCGCGCCAAGCTCCTGCCGCGCGCCTCTGAAGACCAGCAGCGCCAGCGGCGTCAGGCACAAAAGGAAGACCAGCGTTTTCCGCATCAGTAGTACTTGCGCAGATCCATGCCATCGTACATCGACGCCGTCTGGGCGCCGTAGCCGTTGAACGGCAGCGTGTCGCGCTTGAAGAACTCGCCGATGCGGCGCTCCTTGGCCTGGCTCCAGCGGGGATGATCGACCTTCGGGTTGACGTTCGAGTAGAAGCCGTACTCGCGCGCGTTGGAGCGGCTCCAGGTGGTGGGCGGCTCCTTTTCGACAAACCGGATGCGCGCGATCGACTTGATGCTCTTGAAGCCGTACTTCCAGGGCACCACGATGCGCACCGGCGCTCCGTTTTGCTTCGGCAGCAAATCGCCGTAAAGCCCGACCGACAGCAGCGTGAGCGGGTTCAGGGCTTCATCCATCCGCAGCCCTTCGACGTAGGGGAAGGGAATTCCCGCCCCTCCGGCCCCGGGCATCTGCTTCGAGTTGTAGAAGCTCTCGAAGGCGACGTAACGCGCCTTGCTCAGCGGTTCGACGCGCTTGATCAACTCGCTCAACGAGAACCCGACCCAGGGGATCACCATCGACCAGCCCTCGACGCAGCGCATCCGGTAGATGCGCTCCTCCAGCGGCGCCAGCTTCAGGATTTCGTCGATGTCAATGATCCGCGGCCGGGCCACGAGCCCCTCGATGGTCACCGACCACGGCGAGGTGATGAGCGTGTGCGCCCGCTGCGCCGGCTGCGACTTGTCGGTCCCGAATTCGTAGAAGTTGTTGTAAGTGGTGACGTCCTGGTAAGGCGTCGGCGTCTCGGTTGTGCTGAGGGGGCTTTTGCCGGGGGTGGCGAACTTCGCCGCCGCGCCGGCCAGGAACCCGCGGCGGTTCAGGTACACGGACCGGGGCGTGACTTCGGAATGGCGAATGGGCATGGCTACCCCGTTGGATGACTGGGAACATTCATAGGATGCCACGATCGATAAGGGGCCATACCAGGCTGACGCATTTTTGATAGGGTGGAGGGTTATGTCCAGATCCGTAATTCTGATACTTCTGTTGAGCGCCGTCCTGTGGGGCCAGAACGCAGGCATACAGGGCGTCGTTTCCGATTCCTCCCAGGCCGTAATTCCCGGTGCGACCGTGACGGTCACCAACCTGGAAACCGGTTTGCGCCGGGAGGCGGCAGCCAACGACGCCGGCTTCTACGCTTTGCCCACGTTGCCGGTGGGAAAGTACAAACTGAGCGCGGCGCAGCAAGGCTTCTCGACCTCCGAAGTGCCCGAGATCAAGCTCGACGTGGGCCAGATCGCGCGTGTCGACTTCACGCTAAATCCGGGAGCGCTGGTCGAGAGCGTGAACGTCACGGCGGCGGCGGCGATGCTGGATTCCGAGACCGCGACGGTGGGGCAGGTGATCGACGGCAAGCGCATTTCCGAGATGCCGCTGAACGGGCGCAACTATCTCGAGCTGGCGCGGATGGCGGCGGGGACTACGGCGGCGCGCGGATCGCGTCCGGAAGCCGAAGGAGTCTTCTCGGCGGGCGGCCAGCACGGCTACCAGGTGCAGGTGAACATCGACGGCGTGGACAACTCGCTGACCTATTCGGGCGGGCCGATCGGCTTCGAGGCCCAGGCCGTCAAGCCCAGCGTGGACTCGGTGGGCGAGTTCCGCGTGGTGACCAACAACCTGTCAGCCGAGTATGGGACGCGCATGGGCGGGCAGGTGTTTGTCAACATCAAGTCGGGGACCAACCAGTTGCACGGCTCGGCGTACGAGTTTCTGCGCAACTCGAATTTGGATGGCACGAATTTCTTCGCCAACCGCAGCGGGTCCAAGAAGCCGCCGTACCGGCAGAACCAGTTTGGCGCGACTCTGGGCGGGCCGGTCAGGAAGGACAAGACGTTCTTCTTCGGCTCCTGGGAAGGGACGCGCACGCGGCTGGGACAAAGCTCCGTTACCACGGTGCCGGTGGCTGAAGTGCGGGAAGGGAATTTCAACCGCATCCGGCCGGTGTACGATCCGGCGACAACCGTGGGGACCGCCTCCAGTTTCACCCGCCAGCCGTTTGCGGGCAACATCGTCCCGAAGAATCGCTGGGACCCGCTGTTTCCCAAGCTGCTGGCGCTGTATCCGTTGCCCACCGACAATACCAAGATCGCGAACAACTACTTCTACTCGCCATCCGAGAGCAATGACGTCGATACCTTCGATGTCAAGGGCGACCACAACCTGAGCGACAGCAGCCGGCTGTCGGTGCGCTACAGCAGGCGGAACCGGAACCGCTTCCAGCCGGGTCCCCTGCCGATGCCCAGCGATGGCGGCCTGGCCTCCACCACCGTCATTCACAGCAACAGCCTGGCGGCGTCCTACACGGCGACGTTCGGGGCCTCGCTGACCAACGAATTTCGTTTCGGCCTGACTCTGCCGAACACCAATTTCGACATCCCCTACGACAAGCCGCTGTTCGACGAATATGGCATCAAGGGGATTCCGAAAACCAATTTCGCCACCTCCAACGACCACGGGATTTCGCGGTTCACCCCAGGGGGATACAGCGAGATCGGTTCGCGTTCGTTCTGGCCGAACACCAACAACATGCGGGTGTACCAGTTCACCGACACGATTTTCAAGAGCATGGGCAAGCACAGCCTGCGATTCGGCGGCGAGTTCCGGCACGACCGCGTGTTCCGCAACGCGGCGCGATTCGCGCGCGGGCAGTTCGCCTTCGCTCGCGAGTTCACAGCCAATCCCGCCAACCGCGGCGCGACCGGCGACGGTATGGCGGAATTCATGCTGGGCATGGCGTCGGGCGGCACAGTGGGCAATGAGAACGGGGAGAACCTGAACGCCAACGCGTTCTCGGCGTTCTTCCAGGACGACTTCAAGATCACCCCGCGGCTGACACTGAACCTGGGTCTGCGCTACGACGTTTTCTTCTTTCCCTATTTCCCGGACGCACGGGTATCTACCTTCACACTGGATTACTCGAACACCGGGGCGGACGCCCGGCTGAAGCAGACCCGCTTCGGCAAGGGCGACTGCAACTGCGACAACGACTTCAACAATTTCGCGCCGCGCCTGGGTTTCGCCTGGCGGCCGACGAACAAGACCGTGCTGCGCGCCGGGGCGGGAATCATCTACGCCCGGGCCGACGCTTTGCAGACGCAATGGGCGCGCGGGCAGAACCAGGCGCCGGACTTTATCGAGATCGGCTTTGGAACCCTCGACCGCATCAATCCGCGCCTTACGCTCAGCGGCGGATTCCCCGCGGTCCAGTTGCCGGCCACCGAAGTGCCCGGTCCGAATGCCGTGGGCATTGACGCTCCCGGGCGGTCCCTGCCGACGCAGTACTCGCAGCAGTGGTTCTTCGATATCCAGCGCGAGCTGCCGTTCAATACCCTGCTGACGGTGGGCTACAACGGAAACGGCACGCGAAAGCTGCTGACCAGCCTGAATTACGGTCTTCCTTATGACATCGCCCCTTCTCCGGTGCCGGTGGCCAGCCGCCGGCTGTGGCCCTTCTATAGCTCGGTCAACCGGATGATAGGGCTAGGCAACCTGAGTTACAACGGCATGATTGTGAAAATGGAGAAGCGGTTCTCCCAGGGATTGACGTTCCTGATGGGCTACACCTGGTCGAAGGCGATCGACAATGTCGACGAAGCGGGAAACAACGACGGCGTGGGAGTGCTGAAGCCGTGGGATCGCCAGTTGAATCGCGGGAATTCCCTCACCGATGTGAGGCATAACTTCGTGCTCAGTTCGACCTATGAATTGCCGTTCGGCCGGGGTAAGAAATGGATGGGGAGCGCGGACCCGGTTACGGCCGCCATTCTGGGAGGCTGGCAGCTCAGCGGCGTGTTCACGCGAAGCACCGGGCTGCCGTTCACGGTGACCACCTCGGGCGGGATCACCAACGCCGGAGGTGCCGACCGGCCCAACCGGATCGGCGACGGCACACTGCCGTCGGATCAACGTTCGATCGACCGGTGGTTCGACGTGAGCGCATTCCGGGTGCAGCCGAACTACACCTACGGCAATTCGGGACGGAACATCCTGTTTGGCCCTTCGCAGACCAACCTGGACTTCACGCTGGCGAAGGCGTTCCGTCTGTCGGAGCGTTTCCGGTTGCAGTTCCGGGCCGAAGCGTTCAACGCCTCCAACACGCCGGGCTTCGGCCTGCCGGGCGTGAACATCAACGGGGCGGGCGTCGGCCAGATCACCAGCGCCGACGAGCCCCGGCGCGTGCAGTTCGGCCTGAAGCTGCTGTTCTGAGAGGCTTGCCACAGTCCGCGCGACACCTTCAGGTTTAGCCGCACGGGCCGACGCCGCCGCAGCGGCGGTAGGGATCGCGGCCCGCCGCGCACTCAGGCCGAGCGGCGTGGAGCCCTTACGGCAGTACCACGCGGGTGGCCGGGTGGCATGGTCCGCCGCCGGAGGAGAGTTTATCGATTTGACGTGCGGAGAACACAGAAAATGGTCACCATTGTGGCTGACACATGGAGCAGCTTGATTTTCCCGGTCGGGATAGCGGAGAATAACGGGATACTCGGGGATAGGCCCCCGAGGGGAGACCATGAGTCAGCCCAGTCCAGCCCATGTCGCCGGCGAGTCCGGCGCCTCGCCGCTTCGCCTGGAGAATGGAGCCCGCGTCGCGGTGGTCGGCGGCGGGCCAGCAGGCTCCTTTTTCAGCTACTTCTTCCTGGTCACAGCCTCCCGAGCGGGGCTGGATGCGCACCTGGACATCTACGACCCTAAGGATTTCGATCAATCCGGGCCCGCCGCCTGCAACATGTGCGGCGGCATCGTCTCGGAATCCCTGGTGCAACTGCTGGCCACGGAGGGCATCAACCTGCCGTCCACGGTCGTCCAGCGGGGGATCGACTCCTACGTGCTTCACATGGACGTGGGGTCGGTGCGGATCGAGCCTCCCGGTCACGAGAAGCGGATTGCGGCGGTCCATCGCGGTGGCGGGCCCCGGGGCTCGATCGGGAAGCGGTGGAGCGGCTTCGATGGCCATCTGCTGGGGTTAGCGGCGGCCCAGGGCGCGAAGGTGATTCGCGAGAGGGTGGAAGCGATCGCCTGGGAGGACGGGAAGCCCCGGCTCACAACCAAGAGCGGCCAGCCGGAGCCTTACGATCTGCTGGTGGCGGCGGTGGGGGTGAACGGCCCGGGTCTCAAGTTGTTCGAGGGTCTGGGTGTCGGCTACGCTCCCCCCAAGACCACCAAGACATTCATCTGCGAGTTCCTGCTGGGCGCCGAGACGATTGAAACATGCCTGGGCAACTCGATGCATGTGTTCCTGCTCAACCTGCCCAGGCTGGAGTTCGCGGCGCTGATCCCCAAAGGGGAGTACGTGACGCTGGTCCTTCTCGGCAAGGACGTCGACAAGCGGCTAGTCGAGGCGTTTCTCAGCCAGCCGGAGGTCAAAGGCTGTTTTCCGGAGGGCTGGGGAGTTCCCCAGGACTACTGCCGCTGCTTCCCCTCGATTAATGTGCGCGGCTCGGCCCAGCCGTTTGCGGACCGGCTCGTCGCGATCGGCGACAGCGGAGAGAGCCGGCTGTACAAGGACGGGATTGGGGGCGCCTACCGCACGGCTAAGGCCGCGGCCAACACCGCCGTCTTCCAGGGTGTTTCCGCGGAGAACTTCCGGCGGCACTACCTGCCCGTTTGCCGCGCCCTGGCAACCGACAACAAGATCGGCAAGCTCATTTTTGGGGTCACGGGCGCGATCCAGGCGCTGCGATTCACCCGCCGCGGCATCCTGCACATGGTGAGCAAAGAGCAACGAGGGGCAGCCGGCCGGCAGCGCATGAGCGGGGTGCTGTGGGACACCTTCACCGGCAGCGCTCCGTACCGCGATATCTTTTTGCGAACGCTCCACCCTCTTTTCGGAGGCGGCTTCGCCTACCAGATCGCCAGGGGGTTCTTCCCCCAGAAACCTGTTAGCCAGCTTAAGGAGGCCAAAGTGTCACTGGTCGATTTGGGAAAGATCTATCGGGCTGGTGAGAACATCATCCGCCAGGGCGAGGTTGGCGAGTGCATGTACGTCATCCAGGCCGGCAAGGTGGAGGTGATTCGGGAGAGCGAGGAGAAAGAAACCTGGCTGGCGGAACTGGGCGAGGGCGATTTCTTTGGTGAGATGGCGCTGTTCGAGCAGGATGTCCGTTCGGCCACCGTGCGCGCCGTGGGAGAAGTGCGGGTGCTGACGGTAGACAAGAAGATACTCCTCCGCAAGATTCACGAGGACCCTTCCCTCGCTTTCCGGGTCATCCAGAAGATGTCGCGGCGCATCCGCGAGATGAACGAGGACCTGGCGAAGGCCGGGCTGGCTTCCGGCCGGCGCTGAGCAACCGCTGCCGGTCTGAAAGACCGGCCGCGAAAGGCTGCCCCACCGGCTACAGGGTGAGGGACCAGCCTTCTCTGGCGCTCATGGTGTTCTCGAACTCGGCGCGGGCCTGGTCCAGGATTCGCGCCATCGCTTGATCGTCGTGCTCCGGGTCGTGGTGAAACAAGACCAGTTGCTTCACGCCCGAGTCCCGAGCGACGCGCGTTGCCTCCAGCCAGGTGCTGTGCCCCCAGCTCTTTCGGTATGGGTATTCCTGGGGCGTGTACTGCGCGTCGCAGATCAGGATGTCCGCGTCGCGGGCGTACTCTCGCAGGATGCGGTCGCTGGCCGGGTCGCCGTGCTCGTGGTCGGTAGCGTAGACCAGGGAGGCGTGCGGCGCGTCGATCCGGTATCCCACGCACCCGCCGGGATGATTCAGCGGGAAAGACCGCACGGTCAGTCCGCCCGCCTGGAGACCCTCGGAGCACACCTGCCGGTATTCGCGTTCGGCGCGGACCGCGGATTCGGCGGCGAAGTAAGGGGCCTTCATTTGCCTGGCGAGCATGGCCTCCAGATCGGCGCCAGGAACGGCCGAATGGAAGACCAGCCTCCAGTCCGGACGGTACAAGGGAACCAAGGAAGGGATGCCTTGGATGTGGTCCCAATGAAAGTGGGAGAGGAATATCCGGACTGTCCGGCTCCCTCCGCCGGCTTCCTCGATCAGGGCCAGACCCAGCCGGCGGAGGCCCGAGCCGGCGTCGAAGATCAGTCTGGGCTGGTCTCCATAGCGGACTTCAACACAGGCCGTATTGCCGCCGTAGCCGAGATTACCGGCCTCCGGCGCGGGGAAAGAGCCTCGCACACCCCAGAACTCCACCCGGAGCGGCGCTGCGTCTTTCACGCCTTTACTCCAAAGTCGGATGCCGTGTCCAGAAACTGGCCGCGCCCGGCCGATGGAGACGGTTGCAGGCGCTCAAGCAGAACAGTCAAGCCGTCCCAGGTGGCCGCGAACACCGGCTTGGGCTCCCGATAGCCCTTGAGAGGGACGGTGTGCCGCTCGAACAGGCCCGCGGCGCCCGGCTGGTCCGCAAGGAAGTCGTAGGTCCTCTGCCCCAGGGCGATGTCGCGGCCGATTTCCTTGGTGGCGGATTCCAGCCGGAAAGCGAGATTCACGGCGTCGCTCAGGGCGGTGTAGTCGGACGCGGCGTCGCTGCCCATGTTGCCGACGCAGGCCATGCCGGTGTTCATCCCCGCGCCGACGCGTACAGGGGCGTCCAGACCGAAGGCGGACTCAAGGCCGGCGGCGATCCCGGCGATGCTCTTCAGGGCGGCGAAGGCCGGCGCCAGATCCCGCCACGCCGGCGTTTCATCGGGATGCAGCCAAATCGCCATCACCGAATCGCCACTGTACTTTTGAGCCCAGGCACCCTGTTCGGCCAGGACCGTTCCGGACTCCCGGATGAAGGCGCTGATGACTTCCGACAGGCGGGCCTCCGGCAAGCGGCTGGACAGGCCGGTAAAGTCCCGGATGTCCACCACCAGCACGGTAATCAGCCGCTGGGCGAAGTCAACGATGGTTTCTCCCTGAGGCGTCTTCTGAACCGGCTCCTCCTGGTCTGGACCGCGGAACCGAATCTCGGCGCCGCCGATGGTGATTCGATCGCCTGGCCGGAGAGCCACCAGGGACGTCACACGCCGCTGGTTCACCCAGGTGCCATTCCGGCTCCCCAGGTCCGCCAGAAAGAACTCGCCGCCGGGTCCGCACTGCACCATGGCGTGCCTGCGCGACACCTGGTTATCGGCCAGCACGATGGTGTTCTGCGCATCCCGTCCGATCTGGCAGATGGCGCCGGGATCGAGCCTGAAGTTCTTTGCTTCCGAGGCGATAACCACTTCCAGGTGAGTCGTCGAGGGGGTCTCGCTCATGCGGGCTCCAAGAGCCTGCGCCGCAAAGGCGGGGTGAGCTGACGTGCCCCGGCCGGCGCGCCGTGTGGGACAGTCTTCGGCTTGTTCTCTTCGGAAACTGACCGGGAGTCTTTCGGCATGCGTCTAACTTCCCCGACTGACAGCCTCCCGGCCCTTGGCGAGGGAGCGAGTGGCCGCGCTGATGCCCCGGAGCATGCCCGTGAACAACCGCTCATGAAACGGATACGTGAGATACCAGTAAAGGCATCCCAGCGGCCCTCCCGAATCGTAGGTCGCGGTCAGCCGGATGGTGCTGCCCGAGGTGTTTCCGTTGACTTCGAACTCGAGCCAGCCACGGCCGGGAATTCTCATCTCCAGGGCCAGCAGGAGCCGGTGGTGAGGTTCGAACGCTTCCACGCGCCAGCAATCCACGGCATCTCCCACCTGGATCTGTTCCGGGTCGCGGCGGCCGCGCCGCAATCCGATGCCCCCCACCATCAAATCCATCCAGCCGCGCAGTCGCCACAGCCAGTTGGCGTAATACCATCCGGCGGTCCCGCCAATGCGGCGAATCGGCTCGAAGGCGCTTTCCGGGGGTGAAGACAGGCTTGCCAGGCGGGAATCGCGGAAGACCGGGGAGAAGCGGCCTCGGCCACCACCGGCCCCCGGTTCCTGGGAGGGCGGAGCGCTCCGTTCGCGCTTGTCGCCGATCTCCCGATAACTCTCGTGAACGAGCCGCATCCTTGCTATTTTACCAAAAGTCGGGGGCGCTTTCTGGATCTCCCGCCGCCCTCCGGCAGCCGCTTCGGGGAAAGCCGGGATTTTGCCAGCCTGGCGCGTGCGG
>Ga0315273_10002304_pt1 | contig 22480 bp, 27 predicted proteins | sample YL17G02_0_MG_FD_205753 | JGI IMG/M metagenome (GOLD analysis project Ga0315273, IMG submission 205753) | Sediment microbial communities from Yellowstone Lake, YNP, Wyoming, USA - YL17G02_0 | ecosystem: Environmental > Aquatic > Freshwater > Lake > Sediment | place: USA: Wyoming | collected...
CTTTAGGAGCACGGGCGCCGGCCTTGATGGGCATGGGCTGTTTGCCCTTCTCCAAGAGACTGCTGAGCTTGAAGGGATTATCATTGCTGAAGATCAAAGCAGTCTGATCTTCAATGAAATCGGCCAGCGGTCTGATCTCCGGGGCAGAGGCCTCCAGGGCGCGGCGAGCGATGGTATTTCTCACCATTCGTATCTCGACATTGCCTCTGAGACTGCCTCGCATCTGCTGCAGATTGTCGGCAGGGATCTCGCGCACGCCTACAACACCGACAACGCGGCTTTTGCTTATCATTTCGACAAGCTCTTCTACATCCTTAACCTTCCACTCAGGTATGCAGGCAGTGTGACGAGTCTCTCCTGCCATTTAAATCACCTTTATAGAAGGGCCCATGGTGGTCTTGACGTAAACCGATTTTAAGTTATGTCGACCATCCTTGAGGGTCTGCTCGAGCTTGACGACGACCGCTTCAATGTTTTCGGCCAGCTCTCTGGTATTCATATTTCTGTTCCCAACAGTCAGGTGGAAGGTCGGCCTGTCCCGAGACCTGATCCTGATCATGTTTTTGAGCCTCTGTACCTGTGGGGTTACGTCCTGTGTGGGCGGCAGAGGTGTGGGCATTTTGCCCCTCTTGCCGAGAATGGAACCCAGGCTCTTACCTATGACAGGCATGAACTGAGTCTCTGCTATGAAGAACTTGTACTCGTCTGCCAGTTTGCGCACAGCTCTCTTATCTCCGGCGAGCTCTTTGATCTCGTCCGCGGATATTACACGGTCTGCGCCGGCGCTTTTGGCTCGCAAGGCAGTCTCTCCGGCAGCGAATACAGCGATCTTGGTTGGTTTGCCAAGCCCGTGGGGTAGGATAACCTCGGCATCGACTCTGTTTCCCGGCTGGGCGAGGTCGATGTTATGAAGGTTGATAGCCAGATCCACGCTCTCGCTGAACTTTCTGGCAGGTGCCTCAGTGATAGCCTGTTTAACGGCTTCTTCTATATTCATTTCAATCCTCCGTAGTCTACGACTCTTTGGTCTTCTACGGCTTCTCAAAAAAGAGAATCACAATTCAGATAATAATATCTCATCGTATTTGCCGCTGGCTACAGCCAGTTGAGCCTCTTTGCTTTTCATACCATCAATGGTCGCACCCACAGACCCTGCCGTGCCGATGACCTCGCTGGCCGCTTGCTTCAGGGTTTTGGAGAGAAGGCCTTTTCTCTTGATGTTTACAATCTTGAGGACCTGCTCCATGGTTAGGTTCCCGACGATGGTATTGTCGCCAGTGCCCTTCTCTAAGCCCATCTCCTTGATGATCAGGGCTGTGGTAGGAGGCGTTCCGACTTCGATTTCGAATTCGGTTCTGGATTTCACCTTGATTTTAACAGGAACTTGCATTCCATTGAGATCTTTTGTCTGCTCATTGATCTTGGCAACCACCTGGGCTACATTTACGCCCAGTGGTCCCAGGGCCGGGCCCAATGGTGGCCCAGCGCTGGCCTTTCCGCCAGGGACCAATGCTTCTACGACATTAGCCAATACTTGTCACCTCTAAATTCATTAAGTTCCATCTTTGCTGAGCACGCGCACGTGATCTCCCCGTACAGTAATGGGGATGGGCACCATGGCTTCAAAGAGTTCCACAGTAATCTCTTCCTTGGAAACGTCCACGCGTTTGACCCTTGCTTTCTCTCCCTTGAATGGTCCGGATATGAGCTCGATGATGGCCCCTTCATTAATTCCGATTACTGCAGGCTTGGGGGAGAGAAAGTGCTCAACCTCTCCGATGTTGGAGGCCCCTTTTATCACAGAGCGTGCGTGTGGTATTCCTTGAATCGCCTGATCTACGATCTCAGGAGCTGGTGATTCCACAAGAACGTAGCCTTTCAGCACATCTGGTACCAGCAGTGCCCTTATATCATACTTTTCCTTGCGTGCTATCTGGGCGATCATGTTGGCCACCGATCGTTCTTGATTCGCTGTTGTCTTCACAACATATATGCTGGTCTCGGACATTCCGCCTCTTTAGACGAAGGCCGTGTATAAAAAGGTTTGTAATACAATGGAAATCTCTTTATACTATAAACAAAGGAGTTTGCATGGGGTGAGTATCTCAAATGAGTGGCAGGACTGATCAGCTTCGGGACCTCGTTATGAAGATTGGCGCCACAACCAAGGTCGTGGAGAAGCAAGCCACCCGTCATGGTAGTCTCCGGGGAAGCGGCGAGATTGAGCGCGCTTTGTTGGGAGTAGTCCGGGAGATGATAAAACAATACGGCATCCAGACAAAACTGACTGCTGAGCAGTTGTCATCCGTTGTAAGGCTCTTTTATAAGGGAAAAAGTGATACTGAGATCGCAGAGCAACTGGGTGATCGAGCCCTCAATAAGACAGTCAGTCGGGCCCGAATCAAGCTTCATTTATTCCGGGATACGGACCTAAAACCTCCTTTCGATAAGGATGAGTTCCTCCGCCTAACGGATGCCAGCAAATCCGTCAAAGATATGGCAGAAAGCCTTAGGGTAGCTCCTTCCACTATCTCGGAGTACAGAAATATCTTCGACAGCCAGAAAGCTTCGGAGAGGGACGGATACACTAAGCGCTTTTTGGAGATTCTCTCCGATCAGGATGTCTCTGAACGCATGGTGACAGCTCACACCGAGGATGGACTTCAGGATACCATCGATACCGACTATGAGGCGGCAGAGGCCTGAGAAGCCTCTGACGAGGACCATACATCAACCAATAACTCCCAGCCCAAAGAGCAGAAGACAGGTCAATAGCCACTCTCCATCAACAAAGAACTCCAATACGGTTGGGCAGCTAGACTCGTTGAAGCAATAGATGAAGACATATTCTGTCAGAATCAGCAGGGAAAAAATAATTAGTATCTTGCCTTTGACGAGGAGCAGTAAAGGCAAAAGCGAGCTGTTTAATATCATAAGTATTCGCTTGGTCTTCTCAGGCCCTAAAATTATAGGTATGGTTTTGACGCCGCTCTCTCGGTCTCCATTTACATCCTTCAGATCGCATAGTGTGGAATTTATAAAATCTTTAATAAGCATAAGAAATATAACTGATGCCACTGGCAGAAGCTGGCTTCCTTTTAGAGTGACAGCGGGCAATAGAGTGCATACCAGGGCCCAGGAAAGACCTACAACGATGTTCTTGACAAAAGGAATATCTTTAAGACGGGGCAGTCCAGGATGAATTTGGGAGCTGTAGACGCAATTAGCAATAAAAGGAATGAATAGTATTAATAGGGCAGTCAGTTCATTGCAATAGGCCAGTGCCGCAGAGAGGAGAAGGGCGAAGAAGGAAAATGCAAGGATCTGCTTTTCGCGACCTTTCAGGAAAGAAATTCTCTCCGGTCTGTTAATAGCATCCTCTTTTATGTCGGTCAATTTATTAATGCTGTAAATGCCGAATGTCATTAGAAATACGGCGAAGCAGATGCTGATATTCGGAGCCGCACCTAAAAGGACATACCCGCCAAATGTTTGAAAAAATCCGGTGCAAGCGATCAACAGAGAGCTTACTGTCAGGAAATTGAATAGTCTACCGAGCCAGTTTGCAATGATAGTATAATAAATTTTAAACTGAAGCGATGCAATTTTTTTAAGAGTATATATCTCACTTTGCGTCATTTCATACCACCACAAATATTGTTTTATTTTGACAAGAATATTATCAAATATAATTAATTTAGATTCTGAAAGATCTTAATATATGTTCATACTTAAGAAATATCACGGATATAAAATTAGTACATTCAGTCATTATTTGTTGTACTTACTTAAAGTTCTAATTTTTTTTATGATTCATGATATTCCATTTCCTTAGAAAGAGCACGTACAAAAAATAAGCTAAAATATGTACTGATTGAAAACTATCGGACGAAATTTTGCTGTAAAATGCAAGGCAAACTTAAATTATATAAAACTACTATTCAACTTTACACACACTCTAATTGTTCTGATATAGATAAATAGTGTTGGAAGAGCATTCTTCCCCACATAATGGCCTTTTCCCCGCTAAAGATTAGATCAGTTCCAAGGTCGTAAATGCCATCGATTCTTGACAAGCCCAAGTTGAGAAACGATTCGGTTACTGTAAAAGATATCTTGATATCTCTATCAATAGAATATAGCCTAAAGTTCTCATGATTTAATAGATCATTAAGAAGTGCCTTTTGTTCAGAGATAACCGCCTTGAGAACTGGATTTGTGAGTATTATTTCGACGTAGGTACCATTTTTAACAATATGGGAAATAGCCTCCGGATAGCCTCTAACCACAACAGGCGATACACCACGCATTTCCTTTGACTGATGAAGTGCATCTATAAAATAGTCCAATGATTTCCGCGGCGTTTCCGGGGAGTCTCTAATTATCTCGCCAAGACCCAACATACCTATCCTCTTTTGCAGATCCAAGGGAATCCCGCTCATGTCGTGATGCAACCAAAAGTCATGATGCTCGTTTACCGTGACAATGGTATTTACCAGTTCATCAAGCATAATGGCCTGGATTTTACCGATACTGGTAAGACTATATCCTTGATTTTTTTTATCAACCAAATTGCATTCCATCAAGCTTTTTATGGAGTGTAAAATTGTTGATGCCCGGGTATTCATGATCTTCTCAAGCTCTCCCGCCGTCTTGCCGCCATCCAAGAGGGTAAGCATAACTTTCGTCCTTATTGACGATCGGGTGAAAGACTTCAGATCCGGCTCCGCCAGATCGTACTTATCCCCCTTCGCAGATCCCATGGGATCAATAGATTCGAATTGACTATTAAAATTTTTCTCCGGCCCGTGCTTGTATCGCGCTTTTGCATTATCTCTGGCAAAGGAATATTTGTCGCGTCAGGCTTTTGTGCACGCGGTCCGTATGCTTTTGCACAATATCGAAGCCCGCATTCGCGAGCAGAGAATCAAGCGAGCTATCCGCCACAATTGCCATGCGACGGCCATGCTTGATCACCCGGAAGAGCTCGCTTAAACTTTCCTGCAAGAGAAGCTCTTTCGACTTTGCCAGTATTTTGGCCGATCTTCCATAGGGTGTGTCCAAGACAGCTGCGTCAATAGAAGAATTTTGTAATGGTAGACGCTTTGCATCCCCCAATAAAAGAGAGCAGTCCAGACACTGCAGATTGCATAAAGCACCCTTCACCAGCCGGGTCTGAACCTCTATGCCCATTCCCTGGATGCCGATCAGGCAGGCTTCGATCAGAATGCCGCAGGTTCCGGCGAATGGATCGAGGAGTATCTCGCCTGCGCGAACCTGGGTGAGGTTGACTAAGGCACGAGCCATGCGCGGCATAAGCACGCCGGGATGGAAAAAGGGCTTGAGGTGTGGCCGGCGCGCCTCAAAGGAGCTTCTATCGGTTCTTGCAGCCTCGCGTCCCAAGACTATCTTTCCGGTGGTGATGACGGCTCGCAGCACCATCTCCGGCATTTTCAGGTCCGCTTTATAGCCTCTCTGAAAAAGGATGCGTCCCACCTCATGTTCCACGACGTCTGCCCCGGGCGCGGCATCCTTGATACGCCGGGCCCTGACCAGATATCTCTCGCGGGGTAGCGCCAGTAGGCTCACAGACTTTGCGAGTGCCTCCAGGTTCGCGTCGCATACCGCCAGGACCTCGATGATGCAATGAGTCATGGCCAGACGCCTGCCCAGTAATTGCACATCGAGGTCTTCCGCCTCAACTATCAGGCACTGGTCTAGAAAGGCGACAACGCAAAAGCGGGAGGAGAATATCTCCACCAGAGCCAGGGCCTCGCTTCCCGGCAGGGTCTCATGCTCCCCGGACAGCAGAAAGGCGTAAGTCTTCATTCTCAGGCCAAGTAGCTGTTCACATCCCTGTAATTGAACTTCTTTGAAGCAAGGACGTTCTCCAGGAAGTTGAAGAGGGCTCTTCTCACATCATCGGAGAGCAACGGATACCAGGTAGGACTGGCCACGACCACTGCCCGGAAGGCGAAGAATGGCGCAATGACCTCCAGAAGCTCTTCGTCGTCCGTCTTTTCCAGGTAATTTTCGAAGAACAGCTCGAAGAGGTCTTTAAGGTCTCCGGTCAGGCGCAAGCTCTTTTGCACGGAGTAGAAGATGTAGTTCATGGCGAGAGCAGTGATGTCGTCTGCAGCTTCGCCCCACTCTCCCCGGCTTCTGTCCAGTACGGAGAAGTCAGTGCCCTCCCGGAACATGATATTCCAGGGGTGGAAGTCACCGTGCACCTGGCAGAGCCGCCCGGCTTTACCCCGCAGCATCCAGCGCCACTCTACGCAGATCTTCTCGACCTCTTGCAGCTCATCCGGGTCCAGGAAGCTGGGACTGTCCGGATAGTCGTCCAGAATGCCAAAGATACACTCGCCATCTCCCACAGTCTCCCGTATCTTGCGCAGATAGAGAGGCGGGCAGTCGTTCTTGACGGCGTGAATCTCGGCCAGGTAATTGGAGAGGGCAATGACCCGCTCGTAGTCCAGGTCAGTTGCGCCCTGCTCTTTTACTCGCTCCAGGTCAAAGAAGTACTCTTGTCCCTCAATCTTCTCCATGAGCAAGAAGTATTCGCGAGCATCTCCTGCCGAGACCAGCTTTCCTTTTTCCGTGAAGTAGCCCACATCAAGAGATGGAACGTGTTTGGGGAGACCGGCAAAGGTGGAATTCTGCCAGATCATAATCCTTGCCCGGTCGGAGAAGTGATCGTGGCCGAATCCATGCTGTACTCGCATGGAGGAGAGCACGGCTGAGCCACTCTTTCCATTGACCACGTACTCCACCAGCAGAGGCGATCCGTATCCGAATCCTTTCACGTCCTCTGTGGTGGGTATGGTCTCACCCATCTTGTGAGTGCTCAGGAGCGATAAATCTCGCCCGTAAAGGCTCTTCAGATATGCTTCCAGGTTACCTCTTTTCAGATCCAAGGCCGGACACCCCTTTAAGTTGCTCTAGGTTCCCATCTGCCAGCTATGCAGGTATTTGTCCTGCTCGGCGGTAAGTTTTTCCGTCTCAAGGCCCATGGAGGCCAGCTTCAGCTCCGCCACCCTGCGATCGATCTCCACAGGAACGGCATAGACCTTCTTCTCCAGCTTTCGTCCGTGCTCCACTATGTAGCGTACGGCCAATGCCTGGTTTGCAAAGGACATGTCCATGACCTCAGGTGGATGGCCGTAGGCGGCTGCCAGATTGATCAGCCGGCCTTCCGCAAGCAGGTAGAGCCTGCGGCCGTCCGGAAGTTTGTACTCGGTGACATTATTTTGCACCTCAGACTTATCAGTCGCCATCTTCTCGAGAGCAGGGATGTCGATCTCCACATTGAAGTGGCCGCTGTTGGCCAGAACGGCCTGATCCTTCATCTGCAAGAAATGCTCCTTTCGAACCACGTTTATGTTGCCGGTAAGCGTGACAAACAGATCTCCCAGGGGCGCAGCCTTGTGCATGGGCATGACTCTATAGCCGTCCATGGCCGCCTCCAGGGCTTTTCTCGGCTCGATCTCAACCACGACCACGCTTGCCCCCAGACCACGGGCGCGCATGGCGAATCCCCGGCCGCACCAACCGTATCCGGCCACGACCACGGTCTTGCCCGCGAAGAGGAAGTTGGTGGCCTGCATGATGCCGTGCAGAGTGCTCTGGCCGGTGCCGTAGCGGTTGTCGAACATCATCTTTGTCTCGGCGTCGTTAACGGCGATGACCGGATAGAGCAGAGCCTTGTCCCCGGCCATGGCCCGCAGGCGCAGGACACCGGTGGTGGTCTCCTCGCAGCCGCCGAACATCTGCGCAGCCAGCTGTGGCTGCTCCTTGTGGATGATGGCAATGGTATCCGCACCGTCGTCCAGACTCACATTGGGCTGGAGGTCTAGGGCCTTTTTGATGCAGTCGTAGTACTCCTGCTCATTCTCGCCCCGGAAGGCGTAGACGTGCAGGCCCCGTGCGGCCAGAGCTGCTGCCACCTCATCCTGAGTGGACAGCGGATTGGAGCCGGTGACCGCCACCTCGGCGCCGCCGGCCACGAGAGTGGTGATGAGGTTGGCCGTCTCCACGGTGACATGCAGACAGGCCACGATGCGCGCGCCCTTGAGCGGCTTTTCCTTCTCGAACTCCTGCTTGATATTTTCCAGAACAGGCATGTGCCTGCGCGCCCATTCGATGCGCTTTTCTCCTGTCTCGGCGAGGCTCGGATCCTTGACTACACTTTTATGCAAAATAAATCACCTTGAAATTTAATTAGTTGACCTCTGGAATGAGACCATTTTCAGATACTTAAATCCAACCCAAACTATCGCCCGGCTTTTCGCGCCTTGGGACGTATTGCCATCTCAGGGGGAAGGTCAAATGATTCCTGGATGATGCAAGCGAGCGTGGGGCCGATTCCCTTGCAGTCGCTGAGGTAGGTATCCGGATTTTTAGCCTGCAATGTGAGATTAAACTTCTCAAGGATGCCCTCCGACCTTGCGGGACCGATGCCGTTTCCAATCAGCAGGGACAGTCCCACCGCTTTGCGCTCGCCTTCGGCTGTACTGGGGCGAAAGCAGGACAGGTCCCCGCCCACCAGGATCTTGCGGACCCTAAGGAGCATTCGTGCGTAGGGATTCTCCTTCAGCCTCCATACCCGGACATTGCAGCCTTCGCAGTTGGCCTCGAAGTGTTCCACCATGTGAGTGTATTCGATGATCTTGTCTTCGGCCTTCTGTCCCAGAAAACCTCTTGATTAGACCGTCTTTGCTATGGCCGAAGAGACCTCGGCATCTGCTCCCAGGACTATGATTATCAAAGGGTCTTGATGCTCTCGGCCTGTCAAGACCTGCTGATACAGGCGGCCCTGCGAATTGATGATGGAAGCTACATAGTCGCTCTGGCAGTCGCCGGTGAAGTCTTTGAGCTCGACGTTCAGCGTTTGACCACTCAATTGGAAACGCATATCGTGGGACAGATTCTCCACCTTTCCTAAAAGAAAGTGCTCGTCTGAGGCGATAGCTTTCTTGATGCGCCCGGCCCTGTGGCGGTGAGCTTCGTTGATATCGATAGATGCGAGGATAGGAAAAGGTTTAGCCATCGGAGCATTCCTCATTCTGACTTTGATTGTGCTATGAAGGCCCTTTTTGGCCAGGCCTCTGGATATTACGTATCTATCTTATGTTAAAAGTTTTCTATGTATAGAGGTTGGGGGGTCCGATCAAAAACCATTATGTAATTATTCCTTCCATCTTGTCCCTTGCCCAACCTTTTTATATCAAATCCGCCTCCAATGCCTTATTCACAATCGTGAACCAAGTTTCGCTTCACCGCAAAAGCCCCCCGATGATGCGAAGATCCCGGCCTCCTGCGCGCCCACATGCACTCCCGCGCCTCGGGCCGCAGGGGCGCTAGCTCGCCTGGGCCACCATAAACATTTTGCACCAGAACCGCCCTGTAAGCGGTTGCAGGCAAATTTGAAGGAGACAAAATGTTGATCGCCTTGCCGGATGGCAGCAGAAGAGAGATCGCCGAAAATGGTGTCCGCATCGAAGACATCCTCAAGCAGCTCGGCATAAATCCCGTCGAGGTCATCGTGGCCAAGAACGGCAGGATAGTCTCGGAAGAGGAGATGGCAGGCTCGGACGACGAGCTGAAGATCGTGCGGTTTGTGCACGGCGGGTAGATAAGAATGAAATTTAAGATGAAGCTCATTAAATCTATATGCATTCATATTAGTATTCGCTGTTGAGGATCGTCATGCTGAGTGATGTCGAGAAACAGAGATACTCCCGTCAGATCCGCCTCTTTGGCGAGGACGGCCAGGAGAAACTAAAGAGGGCCTGCGTCTTCATAGCGGGAGCTGGCGGCCTGGGATCAGTCATTTCCCTCTACATGGCGGCAGCAGGCTTCGGCAAAATTCGCATCCGTGACTGCGACTTTGTGGAGCTCTCCAACCTCAATCGGCAGATACTGCATGCCAATGCAGACGTGGGCCGCTCCAAGGCAAAGTCAGCTTATGAGACCTTAACTGGCATAAATACGGAGATCGAGGTGGAAGCGCAGGTCCAGACCATCTCCGAAGACAACATCTTCCAGCTCCTGCAAGGATGCGACCTGATTATGGATGCCATGGACAACTTCCCGGTTAGATACCTCCTGAACCGGGCAGCTCTGCAAAGAAATATCCCGCTCTTTCACGGGGCCATCAGCGGCTACCAGGGCCAGGCTACTACCATCATTCCCGGCAAAACGGCCTGCCTACGCTGCATATTCCCGCGAGCCCCACCAGCATCAATCTTCCCGGCCCTAGGCAGCACCTGCGGCGTGATCGGCTCCATTCAAGTGACCGAGGCCGTGAAGTATGTTACAGGCAGCGGCAAGCTTCTGGAGAACCGTCTCTTGCTCTGGGATGGGCTGAATGGCTGCCTGGACGAGATGGCCTGCGAGCGCAATACAGCCTGTCTGGAGTGCTCGGAAAGTTCGCATTGATGTTGAGTATTAATAGTAATAATAGCCAAGAGATGGAACTCATGAGCGAAGGCAAAAAGGCGTTGTTGGTGATGGGCTGTCCGGAAGTGCCGGTGCAGATGAGCATGGTAATCTATCTCACCCATAAGCTGAAAAAATCCGGCTGGGATGTGACCGTGGCCGGGACGGATGCGGCCGTAAAGCTGCTCAAGGTCGCCGACCCTGAGAGTTATTATGTGCAAAAGACGGTCGATCTGGACGAGCTGATTGGCGACGTCGTGGAAAAGAAGGTCGACTTTGACATATGCTTCGCCTTCATGCACAGCGATGCGGGCATGACCTACGCTGCCACATTTAGTGCCATCTCCAAGGCCAGGCTTTATGCTGTAGTATTCGGCAAGAATGCCGAGGCTCTGGGGGAGAGCATCGACTATCCTGCAGAGAAGATCGTGGCCAAGGCCACCCACAACCCCAATCCCCTCAAGAACAAGATCGATAAGGTGGCTATATGAGCTGTGTCGAGCAGATGAAGTACAAGCTGTACCTGGAGCGCACCTCCTTCAAGGAAGCTCGAGAGTACATTGAGAAAAACTCGGTGGAGGTCTACTACGTAGATCCCGGCTACAAGATCTTCAAGGACTACTACATCATCGGCGTGCCTCCCGTGGCCATGGGCGTGCGGGGATCAGAGATGCTCTTCACGTACGTCAAGCCATGTCACGGCACCTTTGTCATGGGAATTGACTCCGAGGAAGAGATCGCCCGGCTGCGAGAAAATGAGAGTGAGAAGATCAAGAAGTCCTTGAAGATGGGCGGCCTGAAAGGTAAGGCCGATTCCGGCCCGGCTCCCGCCAGCTACAGCGATATGTGGAAGAAATGATGTTGTTGAAAGTACTGGCATTTGCCGGCTTCCGAGAGATCCTTGGAAAAGAGCGGGAGCTGGAAATAAATGAGGAGGCTACGGTAAAAGAGCTGCTGGATGAGCTGGCCCGACTCAATCCCAGATTCAAAGAGGCGGCCTTTGACGATTCTGGGGAGCTGCGCGATTATGTTCTGCTCATGATCAACAGGAAAAGGATCGATCCCGGCCAGGATCTTTCCAGACCGCTTCAAGAGGGCGACGAGCTGGCCATTTTCCCTCCCCTCGCCGGAGGCTGAAGCTCTTGATCAAGATCACGGAGGAGGACATCTCCCTAGATGAAATGATGAAAAGGGCCCGGAGTAAGGATACAGGCGCTACTGTCACATTCCTTGGCACCGTCAGGGACGACGGCATGGAGAGGATAGAGGTGGAGGCCTTCCGGGAAGCTGCCCAGGCGGAGCTGGAAGCCATACGGGTGGAGGCCATGAGCCGCTTCCACCTTATGGCAGTAGAGGTCGTGCACCGGACGGGCTCGCTTGTCGTAGGCGAGAGCATCGTGGCCATTGTCTGCTCGGCAGCACACAGGGAGGAGGCGTTCTCCGGTTGCAGATACATAATTGAGGAGCTAAAAAAAAGAGCGCCACTCTGGAAGAAGGAACTCGGAGAGAAAGGCGAGCGCTGGGTGGGAAGGACTTGATTGAACCGGAGAATGAATTTGTAGTAGTATTTTGCACCACCGGCCCGGGCGAGGCAGAGACGCTGGCCAGAGCGCTGGTGCAGGAGCATCTGGCCGCCTGCGTGAATATATCTCCAGTTCGGTCCTGCTACATCTGGGAAGGCAAGCTCAACTGCGACGATGAGACACTCTTAATCATCAAGACAAAGAAGAGCCAGTTCGAGCCGCTCCAGAAGAGGATCCTAGAGCTGCACAGCTACGCCGTTCCCGAGATCATCGCTCTTCCCATAATCGAGGGCCATCAGCCTTACTTGGACTGGGTGGCTCAATGTGTCGGTTAACGCTATATTATTGCAGAGCACTATTGCCGCCATGGCCCGAGATCTGAATGAGAAAGACCTGCAGATTTTAATAAAGCTGGTTCCGGAGCTGGAAGTGCTGCAGAAGAAGGGAATTGAGATTGAGTACCTGAACATCCTGCCCCCGGTGGCCAATCATCACTCTCGGAGCGTGCAGGAGTTCGAGCAGCGTTTGAAAAAGCTCTCTGTCGAGGATATGCGCTATCTGGCCGACCTGGTTATAGAGGGAACGGAGAGTACGGGCTGCCTTCATCCCGATTTTGCCGAGATCTTTTTCACCGTGGCCGGTCAGAGGCTTTCAGAGAGCGTGGCCGATCAGCTCCGGGAGGCGTACGAGTCTGGTGAAGGATGCGGGGGATAAAAAAAACAGATGCCTTTGAACGGAAACGGACCCGGGAGGAATCTAAAACGAGAGGAACGATAACGATATTGATTCTATTTATGGTCGTTGGATCTCCAGCCGCAGCAAAGTGTTGTTCATTGGGTGGTGGTGGCGGATCCTACAACTTCCTGGGAGACCCGGCAGTGGACATCAGTATGGATAGCTACGACGAGTTCATCCGCGAGAATGTTCCTGCCAACATAGTGGCAGTTCCTGATGTGAAGACGGCGGAAACAAGCCGGCTTCGCCTGAGTCTGTTAGATAATAGCCGCATTTATCTTCTTCTCTCTCAGGCAGAAGGAAGCATTTTCGGCCAGGGGAATATAACACAGGGAAATTCTACTGGGCCGGTAGAGGCGGTGGGAATGCTTCAAGCAAACAAACTGTCTCTTGATGTAACTGCCTCAGCCGGAGAGTTCTACAAATTTAGCCTGGCTGCTGAAGGCAGCAGCGTTCTGGGAGACTACAGCTTGGCGATGCCTGATGGAGAGAGACGGAACGGAACGGCGCAAGGCAAGTGGGAGATCTGAGGCGCATCACTTCACCCAATTCGCTCAGGTCTTCGTTCCCGGGGAAAATCTCTTCATGAGGCGCTTCATATTCATCTTGCCAGCGCCGCCCCTCATGCCTTTGATTGCCTTTTGCATGGCCTGATGGGATTTGAGAAGCTCGCGAACGAGATCGGGTGTTGCGCCGCTGCCCCGAGAAATGCGCTTGATACGCGAAGCGGTTATTATCTTGGGGTCCTCCAGCTCGGCGGAAGTCATGGAGTCCATGGCCACACGGTACTTATCAAGGCGGTCTTTGGTCATCTGATACTCTTTATCGGAAAGCTCCAGCCCCAGGCCGCCTATGGGCAGCATCTGCATGATCTGCTTTAAGGGTCCCAGCTTGTTCATGGCCTCCATCTGCTGGTACATGTCTTTGAGGGTGAACTTGCCCCGCATGAGCGATTCTACGTCCACCTGGGCATCGGTCTGCACCTCCTGGGCCCTCTCGATGAGCGTCTTGATGTCGCCCATGCCAAGCATGCGGGAGATGAAGCGGTCCGCCTCGAACTTCTCCAGATCGGCCGGCGTCTCGCCCATGCCAATAAAGGCCACAGCGGTCTTGGTCTCAGCCACGGCCGAGAGCGCTCCGCCGCCCTTGGCTGTGCCGTCCATCTTGGTGATGATGACACCCGTGATCTGGATTGCTTCGTTGAAGGCTCGCGCCTGCTCGGAAGCCTGCTGGCCTAAAGCGGCGTCCATCACCAGCAATTTTTGCTCGGCATTGACCACGCCGTGGATGTCCTTCATCTCCTGGATCAGATCGCCCTCCAGGGCGTGCCGTCCCGCTGTATCGACGATCCGAACATCATACTTCTTGGCAGCCTCCAGGCCGGCTCTGGCTACAGCCGACGCATCGGGATTGCCCTGATCTCCGTAAAAGAAGATGCCCTGCTTCTCAGAGAGAGCTTTTAGCTGGTCATAGGCACCGGCGCGAAAAGTATCGGCGCAGATGACGGCGGTGCGTAGGCCCTTTCGTTGAAAGAAGGTGGCAAGCTTTGCGGCAGTGGTGGTCTTTCCTGATCCCTGCAGGCCTACGAGCATGATGTTCTGCTTTTTCAGGGGAATGTCACAGCCGCGGCCCACCAGGTTGATCAGCTCCTTATAGACTATGTTGATGACGTGCTCGCGCGGGTTCATGCCCGCGGGCGGCTTCTCACTTAGCGCCCTCTCTTTGATGGTATTGGAAAGCTGCATCACCAGCTTCACATTCACATCTGCCTGCAGGAGTGCCCGCTGAATCTCCCGCACGGCATCGTCTACTAAAGCCTTATCTATCTTATTCGCCGATGCAATCTTCTTTAGAGCATTGCGCAGCGATCCGCCTAAGTTTTCCAGGACCATAATGCTTCAGCTATGAAGGGCGGCTGCAAACCATATAAAATGTTCCTTGCTGGAGGAGATGTGGGGAAAAGCTAGATAAAAATCATTTGAAACTTACTAATATGAAGGTGCCGGGAGCGGGATTCGAGCCCGCGACTTCGAGATGCCTCAGGAAGCGCGCGTTAATCGTGTTTACCCTATGAGTCTCGCGCCCTAACCAACTAGGCCACCCCGGCACGGCATAGTCCCTCGATTGAATTGTTAAATAAGGTTTGTGCTTCTGCGCTCACAGGTGCGCGCACCGGGGGCCCGAGGGCGGGGTGGGGAAAGAGCCATCTTTTAGTAACTGCATAGATCTGCATGACCATCATGCCCTCCGACATCACAGGCTCAGTAAGCGAAACGCTTTGGGGAAAGACGATCGTAGTAGGAGTTACAGGCAGCATCGCCGCCGTGAGGGTCGTGGACCTCATTCGCGACCTGATCCGGCGCGGCGCAGAGGTCCACTGCGTGGCCAGCTTTGCGGCGCAGCAAATTCTGCACCCTTATGCCCTGCAGTACGCCACAACCCATCCGGTCATAACGGAGATTACCGGCCGGGTGGAGCATGTGCAGTTTTGCGGCGTGGGCGGAAAGGCAGACCTGCTGCTCATCGCTCCCGCCACGGCCAACACCATCGGAAAGATGGCCTGCGGCATCGATGATACACCTGTAACAACATTTGCCACCACAGCCTTAGGCAGCAACAAGCTCGTGGCAGTGGTTCCTGCCATGCATGAAGCCATGTATCGACACCCGGCCGTACTGCGCAATCTGGAGACGCTGCGAGCAATGGGCGTGACCATGATAGATCCGCGCATCGAAGAGGGCAAGGCCAAGATCGCAGACAACCTGAAGATTGTGCGGGAGGTGGAGAGGCTGCTGGGGCCGGCTGACCTGGCGGGCAAGAGAATTATCATCACCAGCGGTTCCAACGCCGAGACTGTCGATCCCATCCGCATCCTGACCAACCGGGCCTCAGGCCGTACCGGCATAGCCCTGGCTCTGGAGGCGCGCAGGCGCGGGGCGAAGGTGACGCTGGTGCACCGCTTTATTCAGGATCTGCCCCTTCGCCAGGTCTACGCCGAGAGCGCAAAGGAGATGCTGGACGCTGTGCTGGCCGAACTGGAGAAAGGCTGCGACGCCCTGATCAGCGCTGCTGCCGTGGCCGACTATACCCTCGACCCCAAGACGGAGAAGATAAAGTCCGGCCAGGAGCTGGTGCTGCATCTCATCCCTACGCAAAAGATCATCAAGACGGTGCGAGAAGCCTACCCCCATCTCAAGATGGTAGGCTTCAAGGCCGAGACCGGCGTGACTGACGAGGAGCTTGTCACCCGTGCAGAGAAGTCCATGCAGAACGCGGGGTTGGACCTGGTGGTGGCCAACGACGTCTCTCGGGGCGGCATGGGCACGGACGACAATCGAGTACTGATAATAGGCAAAAAGAGACCCATAAGAATCATACAGGGAAATAAGAGCGAGATTGCCCGAAGAATTATCGATGCCCTGGTGGGGGTATTATGAAAGGCATCATGAAATCCGCTCGGGCCTTTGTGCCTTCTCACATCACCGGCTTTTTTGCTGCCCATCGCAGGGAGGAGCCACGGCTCTGCGGCTCTATCGGCTGCGGCCTGTGCCTGTCCCTGGGCGCTACTACTATCATGGAATCCGGTCCAGAGATCCAGGATACGGAAATCCATCTTAATGGTGCACTGTCCAAGGCTCCTGTTTCCAGATTCGTGGTGGAAAAGCTGGCTAAAGAGCCCGTCCGTGTGAAGACGGAGCTTTCTATGCCCTTTGGGGCGGGCTTTGGGGCCAGCGGCGCTGGGGCCCTGGGCTGCGCCTACGCCCTCAACTCCCTCTTTGATCTGGGCCTGACGGCGAATCAGGCAGCAGCCGTAGCCCACGAGGCTGAGGTCGCTCATCGCACAGGCTTGGGAGACGTCATCGCCCAGAATGCGGGCGGCCTGGTGGTGCGCCTGCATCCGGGCGCGCCGGGCACCGGCCACATCGATCGAATACCCGTCCCACCGCAGCCGGTCAGCTACGTTGTGCGTGGCCCCATCTCCACCAAAGAGGTTCTGTCCGACAAAAATGTGATGAAAGCTGTAAACCTGGCGGGTGAAGCTGCCTTGAAGGAGCTTTTGAAGAGGCCCACATTCACCCATTTCATTCAGCTCTCCCGCCGCTTCACAGTGCAGTCGGGCCTGGCAAGCGACTGGGCCCTGCAGGCCATCGAGGCGGTAGAGGCGGCGGGCGGCATGGCCGGCATGATCATGCTGGGCGATGCGGTCTTTGCCTTTGGTGGGGCAAGGGCCCTACAGAGCTTCGGTGATGTTCATACTACTACAATTTCGCAGAGAGGTGCCAATCTTGACTGATATTCCAAAGTCTCATCCCCGATATGCTTCTTTAGTGGCACGCGAGCGCGTGACTGAGGGCGTGAAGAGGGGCTACACCAGCTTCCAGGGTCTCATTGCCCAGGGCAGAGGCGAGTGCTTCGACTATCTGCTGGGCGAGAGGACTACGCCATCGGCAGAGGCGGCCACGAGAGCTGCCGCCGCCCTCCTGCTCCTGGCAGAGCATCCGGCGCTCAGCATTAATGGAAATGTAGCGGCGCTCGTAGCAGAGGAGATGGTGGCCCTGGCAGATGCGCTATGCATCCCTTTAGAGGTCAACCTCTTCCATCGCTCCGAGGAAAGGGTGAAGAAGATCGCCGACCTTCTCCGGAAGAAGGGCGCAAAAAACGTGCTGGGTGAGAAGCCTGATGCCTCCGTCCCCGGCCTTGACCACGCCCGGGCGCTGGCCACGCGAGGAGGGATCTTCGATGCTGACGCGGTTTTGATTCCACTCGAAGACGGCGACCGCTGTGAGGCACTGGTGGCTATGGGAAAGAAGGTGATAGCCATCGATCTCAATCCCCTCTCCCGAACAGCACAAAAGGCGAGCGTGAGCATCGTGGACAACATCCTGCGCGCTGTTCCCCATTTAACAGACCAGGTGCGGCAGCTCTCGCAGCTTTCGCGCGCCGATCTGGAGAGGATGATGCAAGAATATGACAATGAAAAAGTACTGCGTCAAGCGGTGCAGGAGATACAAGACCATCTAGAAGGACAGTTTAGGAGTGGTGGGCTTAACCGATGACCAATGTAGAAGCACCAAGGCTCACGCTTGAAAAACCATCCGGAATCTTAGGACGAAGGTAAACGGCAGCAGATCTTCTGGCCGGAGCATTCCAGCATCCTCGGCAGTTAAGCTTTTTTTCCAGTTCTTCAGCTACCCAGGCGGGTGCATTGGACCGGCGTATCTCTGCTAAGATTAAGTGCTTCATCATATTACAATCTCGTTCGTCTTGTGCACCACAAGCGTGTTCAAATAAAATGCCTATTAGATCGATACTCGGCTTTTCTGCCTCTTTCTCAATGAATTCGCTCATATCTTTTAAGACCCCTTTCCCAATTTAAGGAGATTTGAGCTGGTTGCGTTTGGCCTGCTTGTATATCACTATTAAGCGTTATAGAACTATATATATTCTTCCAAATATCCTTGCCAATATCTTTCTCCTTAGAATCCAATCCACTAACTTGATAACTCATAAAGCGACATAGAGGCCCGCATAGGTGCCGGCCCTGCCCAGCATAATTCCCGACTTTGAGCTCTATGTGGTCAGGCGACATATTGCCTACCGAAAGAGAGGCACTTTCCTCTCAGTGGCTGCAATAGCTTTAGCTGTGGCCATATCTCTGATATCCGTTTCCATGCAGGATGGATTTCAGGGTATGCTTTTTGACATAATCGTCAAGGATCTTCCTCATGTCACAGTCACACCCAGTGAAGGAAATGACTACATTTACCTTTACAAGAGCCTCATGGACAGGGCATGGTCCATTCCAGGTGTGATTGCCGTCTCGCCGAGCCTGGGCGCGCAGGTTACATTCGCCTACAAGGATAACGTGGAAAGCGTAGCCCTAACGGGTGCAAATCCGGCCGATGTAGACCGAATCTACCATATCGAAAAGCATGTCTTCCTGGGAGACCTCTATGCCATCCAAAATGGCAAGAAGGTTGTACTGGGGGAAAAGCTGGTCGATAGGCTGAAGGTAAAGCTGGGACAGACGGTGTACGCCGGCATTCCAGATGAAGGAGGCAGTAGCCTGGTGGTCTGTGGAATCTTCAGGCTGCCCACAGGATGGCCTGAGAATATCGCCTTTGTATCCCTCTCCACAGCCAGAGACTTCTCCGGCAAAGGAGATGTGGTCTCATCGGTAGACATAAAGCTGGAGGATGTCTACTTAGCGGATGGCGTTGCCGTAAATCTGCAAGGGTACGGATACAAGGCAGAGAGCTGGCAGACGCTTTACCCTGAGATCTTGAAGACGCTGGCCATAGAAAACTTCCAGAACCGGTTGATTATGCTATTGATAATGATAATAGCCGCCTTTGGAATTGGTAGCGTGATGTACATGCTGGTCAACGAGAAGACCAGCGAGATTGGCATGTTCATGGCCATGGGGGCAAGCAGCAAGAACATCAGAAATATATTCCTGATGGAGAGCGGAATCTTGGGCTTGATGGGCGGCGTGCTGGGGGGCGTACTGGGCCTTATCATTGCCCTTTATCTAAGAAGCCTGGAGATAAAAATGGAGGCGCCCGGTGGGCAGGAGATCACTCTGCCCGTGGTGATCAATGCGGACAGCTTCTTAACAATAGTGCTGGTGGCGGCGGCGCTCAGCGTGATTGCAGGCATGTATCCAGCCTGGAAGGCATCCCGGCTTGATCCTGCCCAGGCCATCAACGGATGAGGAATTAGCAATGAAGGCAAAATGTACGAGTTTACCGTAGCCAAGAGTCATATCCTCAGAAATCCCAGGATGGCATTCTTTACAGTAGCCGCAGTGACGCTGGCCGTGGCGGTAATCGTTGTCTTTATGGGCCTTTTGGGCGGCTTTGAGGAGGAGATCATCACCACAACGGTAGAGAACAATCCCCACATTTACGTCCAGCCCAAGCCAGATGAGAAGTACATCTATCTCTACAGGACGGTCACCGCCCATTTGTGGGATTATGCGGGAGTGGAGGCGGTCTCGGCGAGGCTGATTGGAAAGGCAGTGGCCAAGTACAAGGATAGGGTGAGAGGAGTCGAATTCATGGGAGTCGATCCGCTTGATGAGGACAGGCTGATGACGGTTCAGAAAGATATCAAAGTCGGAAACTTTCAGGATCTGCAGAGCAGAAAGCTTTCCGCTTTTATGGGAACCAAGCTGGCCGAGGAGTTGAAGCTGCAGCCTGAAAATGATTTTATCCTGGCAAGAGGAAACATATCGATGCGGCTGAGAGTTGCCGGCCTATTTGAGACGGGATCGGCGCGTGACAAGTCCCAGATATACATTCCACTGAGCACTGCCCAGGATTTGGTGGGGAAGGGAGATGTGGTCTCCGAGGTGGACGTGAGAATAAAAGACATCTACCAGGCACCTTACATAGTCTCCGATCTCAACTCTATATTCCGCTACCAATCCAAATCCTGGCAGGACAAAAATGCAGACATCCTCAAGCTGATTCAGACCCAGTCCTTCTTCTCCTGGATATTCTACATTCTCATATTCGTCATAGCCGGTTTTGGCATAGCCAACACCATGATAATGATAATAAGCAGGAGGACAAAAGAGATCGGCATTCTTATGGCTATGGGAGCGACTCGCCTGTCGATTCTCAAGATCTTCATGCTGGAGAGCCTGATCTTGGCCCCGCCTTCGGCACTGCTGGGCAGCATTCTGGCTTTCCTGACAGCCAGGCTAATCATGTCCTACGATATCCAGCTTCCCTCCGAGATCTACATGGTGTCCAGGATGAACATCACCATGAAGCCGGAGTTTTTCATTTATGCCGTTGCCTTCGCCCTGGCTGTGAACTTCGTGGCCGGGATGTATCCTGCCTGGAAGGCCTCGCGCATGGATCCGGTGGAAGCGATAGGGAGCATATGAAATATATTATGCTACTATTATTACCGATCTCAGCTCTTGATTCACTCTAACGCAAGATCTTCTCTATCCTCTCCAGAGCCTGTTTGATTCGACTTTGCGATGTAGCATAGGAGAGCCGGACATAATTTGCGCCTCCCGGCCCGAAGGCGGATCCGGGCGTTACCGCGATTTGGGCATCTTTGAGCAGCTTATCGGTGAAAGCATCCCCGCCGCCTAACTCGGATACATTTGGGAAGACGTAGAAGGCACCCCCCGGAATGCTGCAAGGTATTCCTAATTCTCTCAGACCGCTTACTAGAATATTCCGACGCGCCCGAAACTCAGCTACCATGGATGCAACCTCATCTTGCGGCCCCTGCATCGCAGCAACTCCGGCGCGTTGCACAAATGTAGTCGCCTGGGAGACGGAGTGGGAGAGAAGCCTGGTTACCCATTTCATGATCTCTCTTGGGCCGGTAAGGTACCCAAGACGCCATCCGGTCATGGCGTAAGCCTTGGAGAAACCGTTAATGGTCACAGTTTTGTCCTCCATTCCCGGCATAGAACCTATGCTGATGTGCTCGTGATCGTAAATTATCTTCTCATAAATTTCATCGGAAATGACAACCAGGTTGTGATCCACACTCAAATCGCGAATCTCTTCCAGAACCTTGCGGTCGAAAACAGATCCAGTAGGATTGGAGGGAGAGTTGACGATAATGAGCTTCGTCTTGGAATTGATATTTTCCGCCAGATCAAGAGGCATAAAATTTTCATCCACGTTTCCCCAGGCGACGCTCCCTCCAGCAAAGGCCACACAGGGCTCGTAGCTCACCCAGGAAGGCCCGATGAGAAGGCACTCATCTCCCTCCTGGAGGAGCGCCTGGATGGCGGCAAATACGGCCATCTTGGCGCCAGGAGTCACAATGACATCATCTGCTGTAGCATGGAGCAGATTTTCCCGGGAGAGCTTCTCGGCAATGGCCCGTCGCAGTTCGAGAATGCCAGCTGTAGGAGCGTAGTGCGTCTCGCCCATTTTGATAGAGCCGCAGCCTGCCTCGACAATATGCTTGGGGGTGTCGAAATCCGGCTCGCCCACACCCATATCTATGATGTCCTGGCCACCGGCAGCCAGCTTTTTGGCCATAGCCGAGATCTTCAAAGTGGTTGATTCGTGAATGGAGGCCATCCGCACAGAGACCATAGTCTAAATACCCCCCAGACTCTGCAATAGCTTGACTGCCGCCTCGACTGCTCGCTTGGCATAATCCACCCGCTTGTGGGCATCGGGCCGGGACATCTTGGGGCCGGTAATGCCGATAGTTACTGGTTTATCAAACTCCAAAGACAGATCCATTAGCTTTCGGGCCGCCTGCGAGACCACAATTTCATCATGAGCAGTCTCCCCCTGAATGACGCAGCCGATTGTCACGACCGCATCGATGTCCTCGCGACGAAGCAGCTTCTTCGCGGCAATTGGCATATCATAAACTCCAGGAACATAAACGACAGTAGCGACCTCTGCTCCCAGGAACCGGGCATGCTCTCTGCCCAAAAGCTCCATCTGATAGGTGATGTCCCTATTGAATTCCGAGACCACGAAACCAAGTCTTGCCATAAGCTCCAAACCCCGTAAAGAGTAGGCACCACCCTTCCTTCACTAATAAACCCATCGATTCAGATCAAAACGCATTTATCCTCGGCAATTGTCCGATGACGAGATGCTCTATGAACCTAATTTATCTTAATGGAAAGTTTGTTCCGGCGGAACAGGCTGCTGTTTCAGTCTTCGATCACGGATTCCTCTATGGAGATGGAGTCTTCGAGGGCATAAGAGCCTATGGAGGGCGCGTCTTCCGGCTCGAGGATCATGTCAAGAGGCTCTTCGACTCGGCAAAGGCCATCA
>Ga0315273_10002305_pt1 | contig 22480 bp, 18 predicted proteins | sample YL17G02_0_MG_FD_205753 | JGI IMG/M metagenome (GOLD analysis project Ga0315273, IMG submission 205753) | Sediment microbial communities from Yellowstone Lake, YNP, Wyoming, USA - YL17G02_0 | ecosystem: Environmental > Aquatic > Freshwater > Lake > Sediment | place: USA: Wyoming | collected...
CGCCGCCTCGATGGCGCCGAGGAGAGCATCGTCGATCGCGTTCGCACCGTGATTCAGCGACACCACGTGGGCGCGCTCGCGCGCGCTGATGACGACGGCACCGTCGCTGCTCACGAAGCACCTCCAACGAGCCGCAGGAAAAGCTCGATGACCGGCGAGCCGCCCGAGAGCTCGGGATGAAACGTCGCCGCCAGGATACGCCCCTGCCGCACGAGCACCGGGTCGGCGCCGCGGCGCGCCAGGACCTCGACGCCGCCCCCGAGATCAATGAGCCGGGGCGCCCGGATGAACACCCCCTCGATGCTGCGATCGGGCAGACCGGCGGCCGCTTCCACCGTGAGCGGCACCACCGTGGAGTCGATCTGCCTCCCATACGCGTTGCGCTGGACCACCGCATCGAGCACACCGAGGCTCCGCTGCTCCGGGTTGCGCACCTCACGGGCGAGCAGGATCACACCGGCGCAGGTGGCGAGCACCGGCAGCCCCGCGCGCAGCGTCTCGCCGAGGCGCTCGTACAGACCAGTGCCGTTCATCAGCTTGAGCATGGTGGTCGACTCGCCGCCCGGCAGGATGATGCCGGAGAGCTCGTCGAGCTCCCGCGCGTGGCGTATCTCAACCACCGAGGTGCCGCGGCCGCGCAGCGCCGCCACATGGGCGGCGAAGTCGCCCTGCAGCGCCAAGACGCCGATGCGCACGCTACCAGCCACGGCGCGACAGCATCTCCTCCGGCGTGAGCTTGGCGATGTCGAGGCCGCGCATCGCCCCCTCGAGGCCGCGCGACACCTCGAGCACCACCTCCGGCTCCTGCCAGTGCGTCACTGCCTTGACCACGGCCTTCGCCCGGTGCGCCGGGTCCTCCGACTTGAAGATCCCGGAACCGACGAACACCGACTCGGCGCCGAGCATCATGCACAGCGCGGCGTCGGCCGGGGTGGCGACGCCGCCGGCGGCGAAGTTCGGCACCGGCAGCGTGCCGTGCTCGCGGACCCAGCGCACCAGCTCGAGCGGCGCCTGCAGCTCCTTGGCGACGGCGCCCAGCTCGTCCGGGTCGAGCGTGGTCAGGCGGCGCATGTCACGGCGCACCGCGCGCAGATGGCGCACCGCCTCGACGATGTTGCCCGAGCCCGCCTCGCCCTTGGTGCGGATCATCGCGGCGCCCTCGCCGATGCGGCGCAGCGCCTCGCCGAGGTTGCGGCAGCCGCACACGAACGGCACCTTGAAGTCGAGCTTCCAGACGTGGTTCTCCTCGTCGGCCGGGGTGAGCACCTCGGACTCGTCGATGAAGTCGACGCCGAGCGCCTCGAGCACCCGCGCCTCGGCGATGTGGCCGATGCGGCACTTGGCCATCACCGGGATCGACACTGTCCGCATGATCTCCTCGATCTTGTCGATCGCGGCCATGCGGGCGACGCCGCCCTCGGCGCGGATGTCCGCCGGTACCCGCTCCAGAGCCATTACCGCCGCCGCCCCTGCGTCCTCGGCGATCTTCGCCTGCTCCGCCGTGGTCACGTCCATGATCACCCCGCCCTTGAGCATTTCGGCGAGGCCCACCTTCACGCGAAACTCCTTGCTCTCGAAATCCATTGCCTGCCTCCCTCCTTCCTTAACGAGCCCCGAGCCCCTGACCCCGAGCCCCGAGCCTCACACCATCGCCAGCGTCGACGTCGGCGCCGCCAACGCTTCCACCACCCGAGCGACGCCGGTGCGCAGGGGCTCGCCGCCGATCGCGGCGTACGCCAAGCGCAGCACGTCGTCACGTCCGCTGACCGACATCGCCGGCCCCGGCAGCACCCACACGCCGAGTGCCGCGGCTCGCGCCGCCACCGCGCGCGAGCTCACCGCCGCGGGCAGCTCCACCAGGAGGGAGAACCCGCCGCGGGGAATGCTCCACCTCGTGCCTGCCGGCGCCAGTGCGAGCGCGTCGAGGACTACGGCCAAGCGCTCGCCTGCGGCCACCCGTAGCCGTTCGATCTGCGCCTCGAGATGGCCGCGCCGGCACAACGACAGCGCCGTCGCCTCGAGGAATGGGCTCCCCGACAGGTCAGTGGCCCGCTTGACCGCCGCGACGCGGGCGATCGCCTCGCGCGGACCGGTCATCCAGCCGACCCGCAGGCCGGGAAATAGCACCTTCGAGAACGAGCTCACCGCGATCACGGAGGGGTCGCGGGCCGCCAGCGACCGCGGCACGGTGCCCGCGACCACCAGCTCCGGATCGAACAGCTCCTCGATGACGGTGACGCCGGCGGTGTGCAGCGTGGCGAGAACCTTGTCGCGCCCGGGCTCGTCGAGCACTGTGCCGGCCGGATTCTGCAGCGTCGGGGTCAGGATCGCGAAGCGCGGTCGCGTCTGGCGCACTCGTTCGGCCACCTCATCCGGGCGCAGCCCGCCGTGGTGCATCGGCACACCGACGGTGCGGAGCTGGTGCACGGCCAGGAGCGGCGGCAGCCCCGGGTACGTCGGATCCTCGACCAGAACGGTGTCGCCCGGACGCGCCAGTGCGCGCAGCACGAGATCGAGCGCGTGCTGCACCCCAGAGGTCACCAGCACGTCGCTTACCTCGCGGCGGATCCCCCAGGTCCCCAGGCGATCGCACACCCACTCGCGCAGCGGGGCGTAGCCGTGGGCGTCGCCATACTGCGCCACGGACTCTCCCTCGCCGCCGCCGAAGCCGAGCCAACGCAGCACCTTGCCCTCAGGCAGTAGGGTCCGGTCGGGGACGTAGCGGGCGAGGTCGAGCGCGCTCGGCGGCGGCGAATCGAGGCCGTCCTCGGAGCGCCGCCCGGCGTCGGGCCGCCGACCCGGACGGCCCGGTCGCACCACGACCAGCCCCCGGCGCGCCAGCTCCCGGTACGCGGCCGTCACCGTCGCCCGGTTGATCCCGGTCCCGGCGGCAAATGTCCGCGCCGGCGGCAGCGTGTCGCCACCCGGAACCAGCGAGTCCGCCAGCCGCTCGGCGAGCCTGAGGTACAGCGGCCGCCCGCCCGGCGCGCCGCGGAGCTCGGAGGCGATCAGTGTGAAGTCCCAGCCCACGCCGGCACGCTAGCGTCGGCTCGCGCCATTTGTCAACAATGGCTGATCCATTAAAAAGGGCGGCGCCAAGCCTGCAGCGCCGTTGTCGGATGACGACGACGCTAAACCTGCACGCTACTCCCTAATGCACGTCCTTTGCGGCACGGAAGTCGGCGAGGAAGCGCTGCAGGCCAAGGTCGGTGAGCGGGTGGTGGAAGAGTTGCTCGAACACCTTGAACGGCACGGTGGCGACGTCGGCGCCGGCGAGTGCGCCCTCGATGACGTGCTGCGGATGGCGAACCGAGGCGACCAGCACCTGTGTCGGAAACTCGTACGCGTCGTAGATCTGCACGATCTCGCGAATGAGCTGCATGCCGTCGTGACCGATGTCGTCGAGCCGGCCGATGAACGGGCTGACGAACGTCGCGCCAGCCTTGGCCACCAGCAGCGCCTGTGCCGGCGAGAAGCACAGCGTCAGGTTGGTGGCGATCCCCTCGTCGGCGAAGGTGGCGCAGACCCTGATCCCTTCCTTGGTGATCGGCAGCTTGACGACGACGTTTTCGGCGATCGCCGCGAGGTCCCGACCCTCCCGCTCCATGCCTTCGACGTCGGTGGCGATCACCTCGGCCGAGACCGGCCCATTGACGATGCCGCACACTTCGGCGACGAGCTCCTTGTAGGCGCGTCCCTCCTTGGCGACCAGCGACGGGTTGGTGGTGACGCCATCGAGGATTCCCCACGAGGCGGCCTCGCGGATCTCGGCCAGGTTGGCGGTGTCGATGAAGAGCTTCATGGACTACCTCCGTCCAGTGCGGCCGTGACAGTCGCGGCCAGCGAGTGGACTCACGGGTCGAGAGTTTAGAGTCTAGAGTCGGGAGATTCCAGCCCGCCGGCTCCTGGCTCTTCTTCCCGCTCTCGACTCTCGACTCTCGACTCTCAACTCTGAACTCAGAACAACGGCTCCTGCTCCGCCGGATCGCCTTCGGCGACGTCGTCCAGGCGCTCGGCCAGGCGAGCGACCGACACGACCTGATCCGGCGGCTCGAGGTCGATCATCTTGACGCCCTGGGTGATGCGGCCGGAGCGCCGCACCTCGGCGGCGCGGGTGCGAATCATCATCCCCTGGGCAGTGACCAGGAGAATGTCGTCATCCGCCACCACGTAGCGCATGCCGGCGACGTTGCCGGTCTTGTCGGTGATCTTCATCAGCGTCACGCCGCTGCCGCCCCTCCCTTGCAGCCGGAATTCGGACACCGGCGTGCGCTTGCCAAAGCCGCGCTCCGCCACCACCAGGATGTCGCCGGCATCGTCGGCCGCCACCGCCGCCATCACCTCGACGAAGTCCTTCTTGCGCAATGATATGCCGCGTACACCGGTGGTGGCGCGGCCCATGGGCCGGGTGTCCGTCTCCTCGAAGCGGATTCCCATCCCGTTGTGGGTGCCGAGGAAGATGTGGCTCTTGCCGTCGGTCTGCCGCACGTCGAGCAGGTCGTCGTCCTCCTCGAGGGCGATGGCGATGATCCCGTTCGAGCGGATGTTCTGGTACTCCGAGAGCGCCGTCCGCTTGATCTTGCCGCGGCGCGTCGCACAGAGCAGGAAATGGTCGTCGTCGAACTCCTTGACCGCCACCAGCGCGGCCACCTTCTCGTCCTGGGTGACCGGCAGCAGGTTGACGATCGCCTTGCCGCGCGCCGACGGGCTCGCCTCCGGCACCTCGTGCACCTTGAGGGCGTAGACCTTGCCAACCGACGTGAACACCATCAGCACGTCGTGGGTCGACGCGATGAACAGATGCTCGACCGGATCCTCCTCGCGCACGGCAGCGCCGCGCTTGCCGCGCCCGCCGCGCCGCTGTGCGCGGTATAGCGACACCGCCGTACGCTTGATGTAGCCGGCGCGGGTGACGGTGACGACGACATCCTCCTCGACGATCAGGTCCTCGACGGAGAACTCGCTCTCCTCGGGGAGGATCTCGGTGCGCCGCCCCTCGGCGAAGCGCTTCCTGAGCTCCTCGAGCTCGCCGACGACGATGTCCAGCACCAGCGCCTCGGAGGCGAGGATGGCGCGCAGCCGCGCGATTAACGCCATCACCTCGCGGTGCTCGGCGATGATCTTGTCGCGCTCGAGGGCGGTGAGGCGCTGCAGGCGCATGTCGAGGATTGCCTGCGCCTGGAGCGTCGAGAGCCCAAAGCGCTCCACTAATGCCGCCTTCGCCGACGGTGGATCGGCGGCGGCGCGGATCGTTTTGATCACCTCGTCGAGGTGGTCGAGGGCGATCACCAGACCTTCGAGGATGTGGGCCCGCTCCTCGGCACGCGCCAGGTCGAAGCGGGTGCGGCGGACCACTACTTCCTTGCGATGCTCGAGGAAGTACTCGAGGATCTGCTTGAGCGACAGCACCCGCGGCTGGTTGTCGACGATCGCCAGGAAGGTGATGCCGAACGACGACTGCATCGGCGTCAGCTTGAACAGTTGATTGAGCACGACCTGTGGAACCGCGTCGCGCTTGAGCTCGACGACGACGCGGATGCCGTCGCGATCCGACTCGTCGCGGAGGTCGGAGATTCCCTCGATGTCCTTGCCCGACACCAGCTCGGCGATGCGCTCGACCAGGCGCGCCTTGTTCACCTGGTACGGCAGCTCGGTGACGATGATTGAGACTCGATCGCCCTTCTTGGCGTGCTCGATGCGGGCGCGCGCCTGCATCTGCACCGAGCCGTGACCGGTAAGGTACGCCTGCTTGATCCCGGCGGTGCCGCGGATGATCCCCGCGGTCGGGAAGTCCGGGCCGGGCACCAGCTTGATCAACTCTTCGATGGTGATCTCGGGCTGCCGGGCCACCGCCACGCAGGCGTCGATCACCTCGCCGAGGTTGTGCGGGGGGATGTTGGTCGCCATGCCGACCGCGATCCCCGACGAGCCGTTCACCAGGAGGTTGGGCAGCTTCGACGGCAGCACCATCGGCTCGCGCATGGTGCCGTCGTAGTTGGGCTGCCACTCGACGGTCTCCTTGTCGAGGTCGTCGCCGAGCATCTCCTCGGCGAGACGCGACAGCCGCACCTCGGTGTAGCGCATCGCCGCCGCGTTATCGCCGTCGACCGAGCCGAAGTTGCCCTGGCCGTCCACCAGCACATGGCGCATCGAGAACTCCTGCGCCATGCGCACCAGCGTGTCGTAGATGGCGGAGTCGCCGTGGGGGTGGTACTTGCCCATGACGTCGCCGACGATACGTGCGGACTTCCTGTACGCCTTGCCGGCGGTGCTGCCCTGCTCCCACATCCCGAAGAGGATGCGGCGGTGCACCGGCTTGAGCCCGTCGCGGACGTCGGGGAGCGCCCGGCCGATGATCACGCTCATCGCGTAGTCGAGGTACGAGCGCTTGAGCTCCTGCTCGATCGCGATCGGGATGCGCTCTTCGCGTGAGAACAGGATGTCAACCATTGAGAACGTCCTTCGTTGGCCTGGCGAGGCTGAGGGCGGCTCGCAGCGTGCCACCCGTCGAGAGTCGAGAGTCCAGAGTCAGGGTCCGCCCTCTCAACTCTCGACTCTCAACTTCCGACCGACGGAAACGGCGAGGCCCTTCGTGCTTATCACACATCGAGATTAATGACCTCCAGTGCGTACTTCTCGATGAACGCGCGGCGCGGCTCGACGGCATCGCCCATCAGCACGGTGAACAGCTCGTCGGCCTCCGCGGCGTCCTCGACGCGGACCTGCAGGAGACGGCGCGTGTCGGGGTTCATGGTGGTCCCCCAGAGCTGCTCCGGGTTCATCTCGCCGAGGCCCTTGTAGCGCTGGATCGAGAGCCCGTGGCGGGCCTTCTCGTAGACCCGTCCGACCAGCTCCTCGACCGAGCCGAACGTCGCCTGCTCGCCGTCGATCTCGAGATGGAACGGCGGCACGTCGAAGTCCTTCAACGTCCGCCGCAGCTCGATGAGCTGGGTGTACTCGTAGGTGCGCAGCAGGTCGAAGCCGAGGGTCACCTCGCGGCGGCGGCCGTTGCGGTTGGAGGTGACCCGCACGAACGAGACGCCGTGCTCCTCGTCCGGCTCCTGGGCGGCATCCTCGAACCCTTCCGCGCGCAGCTCGTCGACGAGCGCGGCGAGCCGCACCGGGTCGCCGAGGACGTCCCGTCCCGCGAACCCCTGCGCGAGCATCACCTCCACGAGGTCGTGCGGCCACCCGCGCTGGTCGAGCCGCGAGAGGTGCTCGAGCCGGCGCTCCAGCTTGCGGATCACGTCCTTGAGCTCCTTCCCCTTGAACGTCCGCCCGCTGCCGGCGACGGTGAGCAGCGCCCGGTCGGACAGACGGTCGAGGAGGTACGACGACAGCTCGGCGTCGTCCTTGGCGTAGCGCTCCTCTTTTTTCACTGCCACCTTGTAGAGCGGCGGCTGGGCGATGTAGAGGAACCCCCGGTCGATCATCGGACGGAAGTGACGGAAGAAGAAGGTCAACAGGAGCGTGCGGATGTGGGCGCCGTCGACGTCCGCGTCGGTCATGATGATGACCTTGTGGTAGCGCAGCTTGCCAAGGTCGAAGTCCTCCGCCCCGATCCCCGTGCCAAGGCACTGGATCATGGTACGGATCTCCTGATTCGCTAACATCTTGTCGAAGCGAGCCTTCTCCACGTTGAGGATCTTGCCGCGCAGCGGCAGGATCGCCTGGAAGCGGCGGTCGCGCCCCTGCTTGGCCGAGCCGCCCGCGGAGTCGCCCTCGACGAGGAACAGCTCGGCGCCGGCGGGGTCCTTCTCCTGACAGTCGGCCAGCTTGCCGGGCAGCGTCGAGCTCTCGAGCGCACCCTTGCGCCGGGTCAGCTCGCGCGCGCGGCGGGCGGCGTCACGCGCGCGTGATGCCTCGACGCACTTGCCGACGATGCGGCGCGCGATCGTCGGATTCTCCTCGAAGTACTCGGCGAGCCTGGAAGAGACCGTCGACTCCACCCACCCCTTGATGTTCGAGGAGACCAGCTTGTCCTTGGTCTGGGATGAGAACTTGGGGTCGCGCACCTTCACCGAGAGCACCGCGGTCAGGCCCTCGCGCGTGTCCTCGCCCGACAGTCCCTCGGGCGCGTTCTTGAGCAGCCCCGACGACTCGGCGTAGTTGTTGATGGTGCGCGTGAGAGCGGAGCGGAACCCGGAGAGGTGCGTGCCGCCGTCGGCGTTGTAGACGGTGTTGGTGAACGCCAGGACGTTCTCACTGTAGCCGTCGTGCCACTGCAGCGCCAGCGCCACCTGCTCGCCCTCGGTGTCGTCGACGAGCTGGATCGGCTTGGGGTGCAGCGTGTTCTTGGCGCGATTCAGGTACTCCACGAAGGCGGTGATGCCGCCCTTGTAGGAGAACTCGTGCTCCTGGCCGTTGCGCTCGTCCGAGAACTTCATGACCAGCCCGGGGTTGAGGAAGGCCAGCTCGCGCAGCCGCTGGACAAGCACGTCGTGATGAAATTCGAGGACCGAGAAGATTTCCCCATCGGGCTTGAAGGTGACAGTGGTGCCCGTCTTGTTCGAGTTGCCGACCCGTTGCAGCGTGCCGACCGGCTCGCCTTGGCGGAACTCCTGCTCCCACACGCCGCCGTCGCGCCGAATCTCCAGGCGCAGCCACTCCGACAGGAAGTTGACCACGGACACACCGACGCCGTGGAGACCGCCAGACACCTGGTATGACTCGCCGTCGAACTTGCCGCCGGAGTGTAGCTCGCACATGATGACCTCGGCGGCGGGACGCCCGGTCTCCTTGTGGATGTCCACCGGGATGCCGCGCCCGTTGTCCTCGACGGTCACCGAGTTGTCGGTGTGGACCCAAACGCTGACGCGGTTCGCGAACCCTGCCTGCGCCTCGTCGACCGAGTTGTCGACCACCTCCCACACCATGTGGTGCAGGCCCGAGATGTCATCCGTATCGCCGATGTACATTCCGGGCCGCTTGCGCACCGCTTCCCGGTTCTTCAGCAACTGAATGCTGTCAGCGGTGTAGCTCTTGATCGTCAACAGTCACTCCCTGCCGGCGCCCGTCGGCGCCAGCACTCCACCCGCGATGTGCCAGAGCGCATCAGCCCGGATTCGCGGCACGACCAGCTCATCGTGAGCGCTCGAAAGCAGCAGTTGCCCGCCGCCCGCCAGGCGCGCGAGCACCCGCTGGAGCACGCCCGCGTCCAACTCGGCGTCGACGTCGTCGAAGACCACGGTCGGCTGCGTCCCCCGCACTCGTGCTACCGCCGAGAGTGCGGCCAGCTTCAATGCCGTGGCGAGCAGTTTTCCCTGTCCCGCCGAAACCAAGTCGCGGGCCGGTTGGCCGGAAACGGCAAGCTGAAGATCGTGGCGGTGAGGGCCAACCATCGTGTGTCCGCGCGCGCGCTCCGCCCGCCGCATCCTGGCGAGCCTCGCAGCGAGGCGAGCCGCTGTCGTCGCCGAATCACCGGCCAGCTCGCCGTCCGGGCAATAGTACCGCAGATTGAGGCGCGAAAGCGACCATCCCAGCTCACCGAGCTCAGTCTGCAAAGCCGGCTCGAGCTCGGCGATCGCCTGCAGCCGCAGGTGCATGAGTCGCGCCCCGAGCTGAGCGAGGTCGTGCTCGAACGCCGCAAGTTGCTCGTCACCACCCTCACCCTGGAGAATCGCGTTGCGCTGCCGCAGCGCGCGGCGGTAGCGCTGGAGAACCAGCAGTGTCTCAGGGTGGAGCTGGAAGGCGAAGCGGTCAAGGAATCGCCGCCGATCTTCCGGCGCTCCCCAGATGAGCTGCCTGTCATGGCTGGAGAACGCCGCCACCGGGAACAACTCCAGGTACTCCGCGGCGTCGAGTCGCCGCGCCCCGCGGTGCAGCGTGCGGAGGAGGGTACGCCGCAACTGTGCGTGTTGCGCGAGTTGCACCAGGGATGCGTTCCGCTCGATCGTGCCTTCCAGCGTGAAGCCGTTCGCGCCCCGCTGCACCCAGGCGGTCGGCGGACCCTGGCGGAACGACAACAGGTTGCCTAGGACCGCAACCGCTTCGAGCAGGTTGCTCTTGCCCGCGCCATTGGGGCCAAGTAGCAACACCACGCCCACCGGAACGTCGACGGCGAGGGGCGTCAGATTACGAAAGCCGCGCAGCCTGAGGTGGAGCAGCGCCAAGTTGCTACAGCCGGATCGGCATGATCACGTAAAGGGTCTCGATGATCTCCTGCTCGTTCTCCACCGGCACTAGGACGATGGGGCCGTCGGCGTCGCGCAGGCGCATTTCAACCGTCTCGCACGTGGCGGCGTTGAGAAAGTCGAGTACGTACTGGGCGTTGACAAAGACCTTCATGGCTTCGCCCTGGTAGGAGCACTCCACCTTCTCCTCGCCAGAGCCGATATCGAAACCCACCGAGGTGAGAGACATCGTGTCATGGTCGAACTGAAGCTGAACGCCGTGCGTCCGCTCGCTTGCCAGGAGGTTGATGCGTCGCAGCGATGCGACGAACTCCTGCCGATGAACCCGCACACGAAACGGGTTGTCGCGCACGAGGACACGCTCGTATTGCGGGAATCGAGCCTCCAGGAGTCGCGAGAGCAAGACACGGTGGCCAACTCGAAAAGACACGTGATTCTCGCCGCGGGCGAGGTAGACGGTTTCGTCCTCGCCTCCGGCGAAGCGACGAAGTTGGGAGAGAACCTTCCTGGGCAGGAGTTGTTGCTCGAAAGGCGGTGCACCGCCGCCGTGCGTCGCCTTGACGTACGCGAGACGATGGCCGTCGGTGGCGACCATTTCCGCGTGAGTGGCGGAGAGGAGCAACAGCGCTGCGTTGTACTGGAAGTGCCCTTCTTCGCTCGAAACGGCGAAGGCGGTACGGTCAATCACCTTTTGCAGGAGCTGCAGAGGAATGGCAAATCCCTGGCCCTCGGGAACCTGTGGAAGCGTCGGAAAGTCCGCGGGGTCGAGGCTCGCAAGCTGTGATTTGAACTGCCCCGAACGAACCTCCACACGGGCGTCCGTGGTCGTCAAATCGACGGTATCGGCCGGCAGCGATCGCACGAGCTCGTGAAACACCCGTCCCTGGATCGTCGCTCTCCCCTCGCTGCGAACTACCGCCTCGCAGCGCGAAAAAACGGTCACGTCGAGGTCTGTCGCGGCGATCTGCAGACGGTCGCCCTCGGCGCTGAGGAGCACGTTCGACAGGATAGGAATGGTGGTTCTCCGCTCGACCACCCCTTGGAGGAGCTGCAGCTCCTCCATCAGAGCGGCGCGATTGAGGGTCAGGTCCATGTTTTTTCCTCTCCCGTCGGCTGCTACTAAACAGATAGATTCTACACATGATCGTAGTGACAGTCGAGCTTGTGGAAGCTGCGGAGAAAGCGTGAAACCTGCTCAGAGAACAAGAGCTTGGGTGCGGCGTGTGGTGTGGACAAAGAGGTTGAAAACCGGCGGAATCGTGCGGAGCACGAAGCGACCTAGCGGAAGTGCTCGACGAAGGTTGTGAGTGTCGCATCGAGAGATGGGTTGGAACGTCGCTGCTCGGCAATAGTTTCGACTGAGTACATCACTGTGGAATGGTGCTTGCTGAACAGCTTGGCGATCTCGGGGTACGAGAGACTCAGCAGCTCGCGGATGAGGTACATGGCCACCTGGCGCGGGAATGCCACGGAGCGCCGATTGTCGCGACCTTTGAGATCGGCGACCTTAATCCCGTAGTGGTGGGCGACGAAGCGAACAACCTCGGCCGGCGTCACCTGACGCTCCTCGGGAAGAAGAGCGCTCAGGGCGGTGCGGGTGCTTTCGATCGTTGGCAGGATGCCGGTAAGCGTGCAGTAGATGATGACTCGGTTGAGGTGCCCCTCGAGCTCGCGGACGTTCTCTTTGACGCGGCGGGCGATGAAGAGGACGACCTCGTCCGGAAGGTCGAACCCCTCACCGTGCGCCTTCTCGCGAATAATGGCGCACTTGGTCTCGAGGTCGGGCGGCTGGATGTCGGCAACGAGGCCCCAGACGAAGCGGCTGCGAAGGCGCTCCTCGAGGCCCTGAATCGACGCCGGCGAGGTATCGGACGTGAGAACGATCTGCTGCCCGGCCTCGTGGAGGACGTTGAAGGTGTGGAAAAACTCCTCCTGGGTTCCCTCCTTGCCTGCGAGGACGTGGACGTCGTCAAGGAGGAGCAGCTCGACCGAACGATAGGTCTGCCGAAACTGTGCCATGCGTTGGTGGCGGATGCAGTTGATGAACTCGTTGACGAAATGCTCGGTGGGCACGTAGCGGACCTGAGCGCGCGGCTTGCGCGACAGCACCTGATGGGCGATCGCGTGCAGCAGGTGGGTCTTGCCGAGACCGGAACCGCCATAGAAGAACAGCGGGTTGTAGGCTCGGCCCGGGTTGTCGGCCACAGACTGCGCTGCCGCCCGCGCGAACTGGTTGGATGGGCCGGGCACGAAGGTCGCGAATGTGTAGCGCGGGTTCAGTGAAGTCCGGGCCACTGGAGTCGCCTCGGCGGTAACGGCACCCTCTGGCGCCTCCAAGGAAACGGCGATCGTGCTGCCCGCCGCTTGTGTCGCGAGCTCTGTTACGAGGTTGAGATGATGGTCGCGGATGTAATCAGCGTAGAGCCGGGAGGGCACGACCAAGACCAACTGTCCGTCGGCGCCGCCACGTGGCTCGATGGGGGCAAACCACGCCTCGAACTCCTCGGCGCTCAGCCGGGAGCGGAGCAGCTTCTCCACACGTGGCCATAAGGCTTGTCTCTCCATGGTGTACGGCGCCACAACGGCTTCGTACGTTAGCACAACTGCGGGAAGGCGCGAGACGATCGCCGACCGCGCGACGTGGCGCTAGCGGGTTGAAAGCTGAAAGCTGTGGGCAGCTTGACCGGGAGGGCGAACAAGCGTAAGCTCTTCGTTCCCAATCGCCCGGGGTTCGGGCACGGAGGGAGTGAGGCATGAAGCGGACGTTTCAACCGAACAACCGTCGCCGGAAGAAGACCCATGGCTTCCGTGCGCGCATGCGGACCCCGGGGGGTCGGCGCGTGCTCTCCGCGCGGCGGCGCAAGGGGCGCCAGCGGCTAACCGTTTGACGGCGGCGTGCTGGTCACCTCGTTGCGCCGGCGGGGCGAGTTCCAAACGGTCTACAGGCAAGGTGTTAAGGTCAGCGGACGCTTCGTCGTCGTCTTCGCGCTCGCGCGGGACGGGGAAGAGTGCCGCTTTGGAATTACGGCCACGCGACGCATCGGTGGCGCCGTCGTTCGTAATCGTGCGCGGCGGCGGGTGCGCGAGCTGTTTCGTAGGCACGCCGGAGCTCTGGCGGGGCTCGGCGTCGACGTCGTGGTCAACGTGCGACAGGGCTGTGCCTACGGAGCGTGGACGGATGTCGAAGGGGACTTCGTGCGGTGCCTGAGTACGACCCACCGCCGCCTGTCCCCGCGCGCGTCCTGATCGCCATGCTCACGGCCTACAAGCGCTACGTGTCGCCGTTGCTGCCGCCGGCGTGCCGGTTTCACCCGACGTGCTCGGAGTACATGTCGGAGGCGCTCCGGGTGCACGGGCTTGGACGTGGCCTTTGGCTCGGCGCGCGCCGCCTCGGCCGGTGTCACCCTTGGCATCCGGGTGGCTTCGATCCGGTACCGCCGCGGAGAGGGGAGTCGTAATGGAAAAGCGTGCACTGTTCGCAGCGCTCCTGTCGGGCGTCGTCCTCGTCGTGTGGTACGCCTTCTTCATGCCATCGGCGCCGCGAGCGACCCCGCCTGCCGGTGGGGGAGCGGTTGGCGGAGCGACGGTGTCCGCGACAGCAGGCGCGGCGGTGGCGGCGACCAGCGCACCGGCTCCTGCGGAGTCGCCGGCGGCACCGGCTCGCGCGGTGGCGCGCGGGCAGGAGGAGGAGCGCATTGAGCTTTCCGGCCCCGGCTGGCACGGCTGGGTGAGCTCGTTGGGCGGGATAGTGCGGTCGATCGAGCTGTCCGACTACAAGGACGACAACGGTCATCCGCTCGAGGTCGCCGGGGACGACGGAATCCTGAGTGTGGCCGGCCCGGGCCCGTGGAACGAGGAGCCCTATCTGGTCGAGCGTACGGGGGACGGTGTCACCTTGCGCTGGAGCGACGGCAAGGGGAACTGGGTCGAGAAGCACCTGGCGCCGGCGCAGGGCCGATATGGGCTGATGACGGAGATCCGCAGCGGCGGCGAGCCGGCGAGGCTCGGGGTTGAGGTCGGCGCCGGCATCGGCCCGCGGGGCAAGACCGTCGAGCGTGGCAGCCTTGGCGTGAGCGGAGCCGTCGTCCGGGCGAACGGTAAGCTGGCGCGGGTCAGGCCCGAGAAGCTCAAGTCGGTGCAGGAGATACGGGGTGCGATTGAGTTCGCGGGCGCCGAGGACCAGTATTTTCTCGTGGTTCTGCTTCCGGAGGGACCGCTTGCCGGGGTGCGCCTCGACGTGGAGACCGTGAAGGAGCACGCAATCGTCCGAATCGCTGCGTTGGGCGAGGGCGGTGTCGTCCGGGGCACGCTCTTTGCGGGACCGAAGGAGCGCGACACGCTGGTCGCCTATGGGCGTGGGCTGGACGAGACGCTATCGTTCGGCATTTTCGGCTTCTTCACGGTGGGCTTCCTCACAGCCTTACGCTGGATCCACTCGTGGAGCGGCAACTGGGGTGTGGCAATCATCGTCCTGACCGCGGGCATCCGTCTGCTGCTCTTCCCGCTGACCCACAAGAGCACGGTGGCGATGAAGCGGATGCAGACGGTACAACCGAAGCTCAAGGCGATCCAGGACCGCTACAAGGAGCGGGCGAAGAAGGACGCCAACGTCCGCGCGCGGATGAACCAGGAGGTCATGCAGCTCTACAAGCAGGAAGGCGTCAATCCGCTCGGCGGCTGCCTGCCGACCCTGGTGCAACTGCCGATCCTGTGGGCGCTGTACACCCTGTTCGCCTACGCCATCGAGCTGCGCCACGCGCCCCTGGCGTTGTGGATCCATGACCTCTCGATCAAAGACCCGACCTACATCACGCCGATCCTCATGACGGCCTCGATGGTGCTGCAGCAGCGCCTGGCGCCGCAGGTCGGCGACCCTGCGCAGCGGCGGATGTTCATGCTGATGCCGTTCATGTTCGGGTTCATGTTCATGAACTTCCCGGCGGGCCTGGTGCTCTACTGGCTGGTCAACAACGTATTCACCATTGGCCAGCAGCTCCTGACGGAGCGGCTGCTGCGCAACAGCCCCGGGCCAGCCGCGGTGTGAGCGACTGGCGGCGGCTCCGCGAGGACGAGTGGCTGCTGCTGCTGGCACCGCATCGCATCGCTCCGGCCCTGCACGCCCCTCTGGCCCGTTACCTCGCGCTGCTCGGACGCTTCGAGCCGGCTGTCGACCTCGTGGGTAGGGTCGATCCCGAAACGCTCGTCAGCGATCACGTTCTCGAATCGCTCTCGGGCGCCGACCTACTGCCGGACACGGGGCTAATCCTCGACATCGGGAGCGGCAACGGGTTCCCGGCCGTTCCCCTGCTGCTGGCGCGGCCCGGGCTGCGGGGTGTGCTGCTCGAGCCGAGGGAGCGCCGGTGGGTGTTTCTGCGTGAGGTGACAAGGGAGTTGGGGCTGGCGGCAGATGTGCGGCGCGAGCGTCTCGAGGAGCACACCGGGAGTGGGTACGACGCCATGACGGTGCGCGCCCTCGGCGTCGAGGCGTGGGGCGCTCTCGCCGGCGGGGTGGTGCGGGTGGGTGGCCTGGTGCTGTGGTGGACGAGCCTCGCCGCGGCAGATGGCGTCGGACCTCAAGGAATGGTGCCTGTGATAAATTCGCCGCTGCCGGTGCCAGAGCGGGGCGTCATCGCCGTGTGGCGCCGGTGTTCCACGTGAAACAGCGGGAGAAGTCGTGACGAGACAGCGGGTTATTGCGGTGGCGAACCAAAAGGGCGGGGTCGGTAAGACGACCACCGTGATCAACCTTGGTGCTGGATTGGCGGCGTACGAGCAGGATGTGCTGCTGATCGATCTCGACCCCCAGGCGAACTGCACCTCTGGGCTCGGCTGCGACGGCACTCAAGCCTCCTCCTATGAGGTGATCGAGGGGCAGGCAAAGCTGGGCGCGGCGATCGTGCACACCCGGTTCCCGCACCTCGACCTGCTGCCATCGCGGCGTGACCTCGTCGGCGCCGAGGTCGAGCTGATCCGGGACGAAAAGGCCGCTGAGCGGCTGCGGCGCGCCCTGACGGGCGGGGACACGCAGCACTCATGGGTCTTGATCGACTGCCCGCCGTCGCTCGGGATCCTCACGGCGAATGCCCTCGCGGCCGCGGATGCGGTGCTCATTCCGATCCAGTGCGAGTACTTCGCCCTCGAGGGGGTGAGCGAGCTGATGCGGACGCTCGATCGGGTGCGAAGGGCGTGGAACCCTGAGCTCGCCATCGACGGTGTCGTCCTGACGCTCTTCGACGAGCGACTCTCGCTGGCGCAACAGGTGGTGACTGAGGTGCGGCAGTTCTTCGGCGACGCGGTCTTCGAGACGATCATCCCGCGGAACGTGCGCCTCGCCGAGGCGCCGTCTTTTGGGCGTACCATCTTCGAGTACGACATTCGCAGTCGCGGTGCACAGGCGTACCTGCGACTCGCGGAGGAGCTGCTGCGGCGGAGGGAGAGCAATGAAGCGGTCCGCGTTGGGTAGGGGTCTTTCCGCCCTCATCCCGGAGGGGCCACCGCTGCGGCCCGGCGGCGTCTCGGAGCTGGCGGTCAAGGAGATCGCGCCGAACCCGTTGCAGCCGCGGCGTCACTTCGCGAAGGCGTCGCTAGAGGAGTTGGCGGCGTCGCTCCGCCAGCATGGGCTGCTGCAGCCTGTGGTGGTCACTCGGGCCGCCGGCGGCGGCTACCACTTGATCACCGGTGAGCGCCGCTGGCGAGCGGCACAGCTCGCGGGTCTTGATCGCATCCCGGCTGTTGTGCGCGAGGTCGAGTCGGACACCGACAGGCTGACCCTCGCGCTGATCGAGAACCTGCAGCGCGAAGACCTCACCCCGATCGAGGAGGCGCGGGCGTTTCATCACCTGCGCACCGAGTCCGGGCTGTCGCAGGAACAGATCGCGACGGAGGTGGGCAAGGACCGTTCCACCGTCGCAAACGCGCTGCGGCTCCTGCAGCTCCCGCTTGCCGTCCAGGAGCTGGTCGATGCCGGCACCCTCTCCGCCGGCCACGCACGGGCGCTGGCCGGGCTCGGCGATGCGGGCAGGCAGGAGGACACGGCGCGGCGGTGCGTGTCCGGCGGGTGGAGCGTGCGCGAGCTCGAAAGTCGGCTGCGGCAGACGCCGAAGCGGGCGGTCCGTACGGCGGATCCGGATACCGCGGCCGCGGCCGACAAGCTCTCGCTACGCCTCGGCACCGGTGTCGCTATCCAAAGGAAGAGGCGCGGCGGCGAGATCCGTATCCGCTTCGCCAGCGAGGACGAGCTGATCCGTCTGTTTCGGCTGCTCGCGCGGGAGAGCTCATGAAGAAGGGCCAGGCGACGCTCAACGGGTTCCTCGACCAAGGGTGCACGATCACCGGAGATGTGCTCTTTGCCGATCTTCTGCGCGTACACGGTCATGTCGTCGGCCGGGTCACCGGCGAGCACGAGCTGCTCGTCGGCGAGGGCGGTCTGGTCGAGGGCGAGATCCAGGTGGGACGCCTGATTGTCGCCGGCACGGTGAAGGGCACCGTGCGGGTGAAGGAGCGCCTCGTCGTCCACGGCTCCGGGAAGGTGATGGCCGAGGTGTTCGCCCCGACGCTCGTCGTCGATGAAGGAGGCGTCATGGAGGGTGTGGTCCACATGACCGGCCCGGCTACTGAGAGCGAGACGCGTCGCAGCGGGGAACTTGACAGACAACCGCGAACGGTCTAGCGTACACGAGTAGTGATATTGAGACGCTGCTCTGGAGGCGGACATGAAGCGGGTGGAGAAGTTCTTCGTTCAGTATCTGCGTGACAACAACCTCAAGGTGACGAAGGAGCGCCTGATGCTCCTTGAGGAGCTGTTCAACTCGAGCGGTCACCTTGACGCCGATTCGCTGCTCTTCCAACTGCGCAACCAGGGCAAGCGTGTGTCCAGGGCGACGATCTACCGCACCCTCGACCTGCTGGTGCAGTGCGGCCTTTCCCGCAAGTCCCGTCTCGGGCGCGAGCACTACGTGTACGAGAAGGTGACGCCCGGAAAGCGCCATGACCACATGGTGTGCACCACTTGCGGCCGCATCCTCGAATTTTACGACCCGGAGCTGGAAGACCGCCAGCGCCAGGTGTGCCTCGAGCACCGCTTCCGTCCGACGTTCTACTCGCTGCAGATTCAGGGCCTGTGCACCGAGTGCCAGGCCAGCGAGTAGCCCAGAGGCCTCTGCCGCCGGCCGACACCAACCGGCAGCAGCTCCGTTAAGTATACTTGACGCCGCCCCCGGCCTGTCTTACTATCTCAACGGCGACGCTCCCTCCCGGCGCCGCGCGTACTTACCATGAGCAGAACACTTCAACCTGCCACGCAGACCGTCGCGCCGCTGCTCCTCGTCGGCAACCCAAACGTCGGCAAGAGCGTGATCTTCGGCGCACTCACCCGGCGCTACGTCACCGTATCGAACTACCCCGGGACGACCGTCGAGATCACCCGCGGGGTTGCCCGTACCCTCCCGGGATCTCCCGAGGTGATCGACACGCCCGGGACCAACTCGCTGACGCCGCAGTCCGAAGATGAGGCGGTCACACGCGATATTCTGCTTGCCGAACCCGGCGCCGTTGTCGTCCAGGTCGGCGATACCAAGAGCCTGCGACGGGTGCTCTATCTCACCCTGCAGCTTGCCGAGCTGCAGCGCCGCCAGGTGTTGGTGCTCAATCTGCAGGACGAGGCGCAGGACCTCGGCATTCGGGTCGATGCGCCGGCACTCGAGCGCCAGCTCGGCGTCCCGGTCCTGCCCACCACCGCCACCCGTAACGCCGGCCTCGACGCGATCCCTCGGCGGCTTGGCGACGCGGCGGTGGCTGCAGCAACCGCGGGATACCCGGCGGTGGTCGAGCGGGCCGCTCTGACAGTGGCCGGCGAGCTTCCCGAGCACCTTGGGAACCAAAGACGCGGCATCGCCACCATGTTGCTCGCGGAAGACCGTACGCTCGTTGCCTGGGCCGAGGCCAATATGTCGGTTGCGGCCCGCGAGCATGTCGACTCGCTGCGGCGGGCCCTCGAGCACTCGCTCGGCCACAGTGCGGCAACCGCCATCGCCCGGGCACGTCATCGGGCGGTGGCGACGATGCTGCGCTCCGTCTACCACGCCGACCGAGTGGCCCGAGGCTCCTTCCGCGATCGTCTGGGTGCGTTCGTCATGCACCCGGTCTGGGGCGTGCCGGTGCTTGCAGCGGTGCTCTTCCTCGCCTATGAGCTGGTCGGCGTCTTCGGTGCCGGAACGCTGGTGGGCCTGGTCGAGAAAGGGCTGTTCGGCAAGGTGATCAACCCGGCAGCAACGGCGGTGGCGAACGCGGTCCTACCATGGCCATGGCTGCGCGAGCTGTTCGTCGGCCCGTACGGCATAGTCACGATGGCGCTGACCTACGCCTTCGCCATCGTGCTGCCGGTGGTCGGCACATTCTTCATCTTCTTCGGGCTGCTCGAGGACTCGGGCTATCTTCCCCGTCTGGCGGTGATGCTCAACCGGGTTTTCCGCCTAATGGGGTTGAATGGCAAGGCAGTGTTGCCGATGGTGCTGGGGCTCGGGTGCGACACCATGGCAACGTTGACGACCCGCATCCTCGCCACCCGCAAGGAGAGGGTGCTGGTGACTCTTCTCCTGGCTCTCGGTGTGCCATGCTCGGCGCAGCTCGGCGTGATCCTGGCGATGCTCGCGTCGATGTCGCCGCTGGCGACGGTGATCTGGGGCGGCGTGGTGACGGGAACGCTGGTCGGCGTCGGCTGGGCGGCCGCCAAGCTGCTTCCCGGACGCGGCTCCGATTTCCTTCTCGAGGTGCCACCGCTGCGGATACCCTCGGTGACCAACATCCTCATCAAGACCGCGGCCCGCACCGAGTGGTACCTCAAGGAGGCCGTGCCCCTGTTCATCCTCGGGACGATGCTGCTGTTCGTCCTCGACGCCAGCGGTGCCTTGCCGTTCCTCGAGCGGGCCTCGCGGCCGGTGGTGGTCGGCCTGCTCGGGTTGCCCGAGAAGGCCGCCGACGCTTTCTTGATCGGGTTCCTGCGCCGGGACTACGGCGCCGCCGGGCTGTTCGTGCTGCGCGGTCAGGGTCTCCTCGACGGCGTCCAGGCGGTCGTCTCGCTGGTCGTTATCACGCTCTTCGTGCCGTGCATCGCCAACTTCTTCATGATGGTCAAGGAGCGCGGAATCGCAGTGGCGACGGCGATGGTGGCGTTCATCATCCCGTTCGCCTTCCTCGTCGGGGCGGTGCTCAACTTCGCCTTGCGCGCGCTCGGGGTGTCGCTGTGAACGCCCGCCTGCAGGAGGTCCGCTGCCCGTTGTGCGGCGCAACGTTCCCGGCCGAGGCGGCGTGTGCCAGCGGATGCCCGCTGAGCAAGAACTGCCGCACGCTGTGCTGCCCGCACTGCCACTATCGCTTCGTCGGCACCTCGGTGGTGGCGGGATGGCTCGAACGGCTGCTCGGGGGAGCGCGAACGTGAACGAGATCGTGTTGCTGGGCGGGCGCTCCGCGGCGGCGGCGCGCGAAGAGGTCCTCGAAGAGCTGTGGACGGTGGAGGAGAGCTCCACGGCGATCACGGTGGCGGAGCTCGAGCGCACCATACACGCCGGGGCGTCGGAAGGCTGGGGCGTCGTCGTCCAGGAGCTCGTCGAGGCCGACCTGGTGAGCATCGACGGCGGCCTGCTCCGGCTGACCCCAGCGGGCACGCTCGAGGCGAAGGCGGCGGTGCGCCGCCACCGTCTTGCCGAGGTGCTGTTCAACCAGGTGCTGGAGCTGCCGATGGAGGCGACCGAGTCCGAAGCGTGCCGAGTTGAGCACGTGCTCACCGCGCAGTCGACCGACGCAGTGTGCTCGTTCCTCGGCCACCCGCCGCAGTGCCCGCACGGCCGCCCCATCCCGCCCGGCGCGTGCTGCGCGACGCTCAGCCGGCGCATGGCGCCGCTCATCTGCCGCCTCGTCGACCTGGCCCCCGGCCAGCGCGGACGCATCGTCCTGGTCGCGCCGCGCCACCGCGAGCGCCTCGAGCAGCTCGCCGACCTCGGTGTCACGCCGGGCCTGGTGGTCACCCTCCGCCAGCACAAGCCGTCGCTGGTGCTCGAGGTCGACCGCACGCTTCTTGCTCTCGAGGAGGATGTGGCCGAGGGCATCTACCTGCGGCCGCTAGCGGAGTGGTAGATGGGAGCGCAGCCGCTGTGGCGGGCGTTCGAGGCCAACGAGATCACCCACTCCGGGGCACACTACCTGCTCGCCATCGGGTCGCTGACGAGGCGCGGCGAGGCGCCCAGGGCGGCCGACGTCGCTCGCTATCTGGGGGTGAGCCGCGCCGCCGCCTCGCTGCAACTGCGTTCGCTGCACGACCACGGGTTGGTGGAGAGCGACGCCAACGCGCGTCTGCACCTGACCCGCCCGGGGAGAGACCTGGTCGGCCGCATTGCCAGCAAACGAAAGGTGCTGCAGGTGTTTCTCGCCGAGATCCTCGGTGTGCGCGAGGAGACGGCAGAGCTCGACGCCTGCAAGGTAGAGCACCTGCTTTCGGAGGAGAGCGGCGCCGCGCTGGTGCGCTGGGTCCGTTTCCTGCACTCCGATCACCCGGCTGCCGCGGCGTGCCTCTCCGCGGTGCGTGAGACGCTCGCCTCCTGCCCACACGACGGTCGCTGCGAGCTGTGCGCAGATGCGTGCCTGCTTGCCCGAATTCCGCAGTGAACCGTTTTGCAGGAGCGCCTCGGCCTGCAGTCGCGGAATTCGGGCACCAAGAAGGAGAGTATCGCTGGAAACAGAGAAGACCCGGGAGCCTCAGGTGCGGAAGCTGATGCGGGCGAAGCGGCGCTTGCCGACCTGCACGAGGTAGGCCGGACCCGCGCTGGACACGATGAGCGCATGCGGATCCCGAATCACCTCGCCGTTGACCTTGACGCCTCCTTGCTGGAGCAACCGCCGTGCATCGGAGTTGGTCTCGGCGAGGCCGGCGCGCACCAGTAGCTTGGCGAGCGGGATCGGCTGCGCCTCGGACGCAAGCTCGACCTCGGGCACCTCGTCCGGGATCTCACGACGCTGGTGTAACTGGCGGAAGTGCGCCTCGGCGGCTGTAGCGGCGTCGATGTCGTGGAAGTCAGCGGTCACCGTGCGGGCGAGCTCGAACTTGATGTCCATCGGGTGGCGTTCGCCGGCCGACATGGCGCGCCGCAGCGCGTCGACCTCGGTCGGGGTGCGGTCGGTGAGCAGCGTCCAGTACTTCCACATCAGCGCGTCGGAGATCGACATCAGCTTGCCGAACATCTCCTCCGCCGGGTCGAGCACCGCGACGTAGTTCCCGAGTGACTTCGACATCTTCTCGACGCCGTCGAGCCCTTCGAGCAGCGGTAGGGTCATGACGATCTGCGGCGGCAGCCCCA
>Ga0315273_10002306_pt1 | contig 22472 bp, 25 predicted proteins | sample YL17G02_0_MG_FD_205753 | JGI IMG/M metagenome (GOLD analysis project Ga0315273, IMG submission 205753) | Sediment microbial communities from Yellowstone Lake, YNP, Wyoming, USA - YL17G02_0 | ecosystem: Environmental > Aquatic > Freshwater > Lake > Sediment | place: USA: Wyoming | collected...
ACCTCGGTGAGCTGCTGGTCGCTGGCATGCAGCCTGCCCGTGGCCCCCAGGCCGGAGGGGATGGCCTCAAAGAGGGCATCGATGAGGGTGTTGATTTGCGGCTGCACGCTCTTTGCCTGCAGATCGGTTGCCAGCAGGCGCACGCCGCAGTTGATGTCAAAGCCCACTCCACCCGGGCTTATGATGCCATCCTCCTCACGAAAGGCAGCCACGCCGCCTATGGGAAAGCCGTAGCCCAGGTGGGCATCGGGCATGGCCATTGAGTACTTGACGATTCCGGGCAGGGTGGCAACGTTGGCCACCTGATCGATTGTTCCCGGCTCCACCATCTGACGAAGCGCCGCAGAGACAAAAATTCGCCCCGGCACGCGCATGCCCGGTCGGTGGCCGATGGGCACCTCGTAAGTATTATCATTGATCTTGATGATATCTGCCATAATCACACGTCCAAAATAACCTGAATGCACCACACGTCATTCTTCTTGATGCCAAACTTGTGCCGGGTGATGGCCTTGACCTCATTCTCAAAGGCGTGTCTCAACAGATCCATCCTCTCGCCCCCAATCTCGCCCTGCAGCTTGCATGCCCCATTTTGCTGCAGCTTGACGGAAAAGGTGGCGAAGACTGCAGACTCTGTTTCGAAGAGAAAGACGATCTCGGAGAGCCATTGGTAGGCCAGATCCTCCAGATCAATGGCCTCCAGCTCCACCTTCCATGTTTCTTTAACGATTATCGTGGCAGGCTCAACCATGGATTTGAAGAGGGCAGCAGCGGCATTGCCGAACATCTCCTCCGGCGTTTTTCCGTAGGCTCGAAACTTTATGTCGGCGGTGTGCTCCAGGTACTCGAAGGGAATCATTTGCTTATTATTGGAAGCCGCCAGGCATTAAAGCATTGCCAGTCCTCGCACAAGGCCGGCCTGTGCAGCCAGGCGTAGGGCATCGGCGTACTCCTGCCAGGTGATGGGTCTGTTCAGCTCGGGAAAGCGGCAGGCATTGTACTCTGGTCGAAACTGGACCATGACGTTCAGGTAGGTGTTCGGGGAGATCTCCTGGGAGAGAAAGCGGACCACCTCAGCGGTTCCGGCTCTCTCCTCGGGCAGGACGAGGTGGCGGACGAGCAGGCCGCGAACTGCCACCCCGTCCCCATCCATAGCCAGGTCGCCTACCTGGCGGTGCATCTCTTGGATGGCTGACTTCATGATGGCGGTGTAGCCCGGTGCGTTGGAGTACTTTAGGGCCGGCTCGTTCGAGCCGTACTTGGCATCTGGCATGTAGATGTCGAAGACGCCCTCAAGCAGGCGCAGGATGTCTACAGAGTCATAGCCGCCGCTGTTGTAGACCAGAGGCACATGCAAGCCCTCATTCCTGGCCAGGACCAGTGCCTCCAGGATTTGAGGAACAACGTGCGTGGGCGAGACGAAGTTGATGTTATGGCAGCCGGAGTTCTGCAGCGCCAGCATCATGCGAGCGAGGGCCTTGGCCGAGACCTCCCGGCCGACGTCCTCTTGGCTGATGTCGTAGTTCTGGCAGAAAACGCAGGAGAGGTTGCAGCCACAAAAGAAGATAGTGCCCGAGCCTGCGCGGCCTACTAGGGGCGCTTCCTCGCCGAAGTGAGGGGCAAAGCTGGCCACGCGGGCCCGCCGACCGGAACGGCAGAAGCCACGCTCGTCTGCAAGGCGGTTAGCGCCACAGCGCCGGGGGCAAATGTCGCAGGACTCCAGATGGGCCACAGCTGTGCAGGCGCGATCCTGCAAAACTTCCTGGGGCATTTGGTTGTAGCTGGCCAGGGAAATCCCTCTTGAAATCTTTTCTATGAACCACTTTCGGTTAATATTTTTCGCGGTCCTTTGTGCCTACTTGTCTTTAAGAGAATTGATATATTCAAAGCACTAAGGTACTTTGCAAGAATCAATACCGAAGGTGACACAAATGATCAGAAAGACCAAGTCTCTTTCATTTTGGATTATATCTTGTTTTTTATGCTTGTCCGGTGTGAGCATTTGCATTGCCCAAGATTACCCCTCCTACAGTGAGACCGAAGATTGTACCGATCTAGTCTCGGCTGGCCGGAATGATGAGGCATTTAGCTGCTTTGGGGATGCTATCGAGGCGGATCCGACCTCGGCCTTCGACTGGGCAGGCCAGGGAGACGTTATGAATAATCAGGGGTACTATTACCAGGCATTGGTATATTACGATATGGCATTAAATCTGAAGCCAGACGCTGCAAATATACTAACGAGCAAAGGCAGAACTCTTATCCATCTGGGCAAATATAATGATGCGATGGATTGCTTCGCCTTGGCATTGGACCAAAGTCCTGATAATACATATACCTGGGAGAGCATAGGCGATGTCTACACAAAGCTGCATGATACCGCTAAGGCAGATGCCGCATACGCCAGAGCAAAACCCGCAAAACAGCGCAAAACGGTTGAAGACTACCTCACCAGCAGTTTAGAGAGTGATGTTAGTCAGCCGACAACACAAAGCAACGCGCTGTAAATATCATATCTATTTAGTTATGCATGGGGCTCAGGTTCACAGGAACCTGATCCCTTTGGGCATCTCCCCAATGCGCTTTTGGAATTCCTCAGGCCAGTTGGCGCTGTCCAGCCCCTTCTGGCTCAGTAATGCCGAGGCCCAGCGCTCAAGGCCCACGCCGCTGCATCCCGACCAGAGAGCTTCCCCTGACTGAGACTTCACTGTGAAGCCCTTGGGATACTTCTCTCCATTTACGGAAAGATTCTGAAACTCAATCCAGTTGCCGTTGTAGGGCAGCACGGCCTCGTAGTCCACCGTTCCCGCCCCGGACATCTCGGAGAGGCCCGTCTTTCCTTCCTGGGCCATGAACCAGGGCGTGACCCAGGCCGTCCTCCAGTGCAGCTCCAGGATATCCTCGAAGATGTGCTTGTAGCAGGCCTTCAGCTTCTCCGCTTCTGCCAAAACCTGGGTCTTGGTCCCCAGCCACACGATCTCTATCCTGTGGAACTCATCCACGCGCTCGATGCCGTGGATTCCCCCGGACTCGTAGCGGTGGCTGGTGCCAGAGCGATCGAAGACTGTGATGGGCATCTCATCACCAGGCAAGGTCATGCCCTGCAGAAATCCCCAGAAGGTAGGGCACTGTGCATAGCACATGCCTCCGATGGGCAGGTCGATCTTCTCCTTGACCAGCTCGAGGGGCACCTCATGAGTGACCTTATAGTAATCCATGACCTCTTCCCAGAAGGCCGGATCGCGGGTCTTGGGCGGGCAGACGAAATAGATCTCCGGGTAGACCCCCTGCGCATGGCCGCTCTTCTTCCATACATCCCAGGTGTCCAGCTTGGGAAAGATCATCTCGCGATAGCGCAGCGGCCTCACGATTTCTTCCAGTACAATTTTCTCGAAGGTGCGAAAGACGTGCGTAGCCTCAGGCCCGTATATCCACTGGCCCCGGCTCGAGCCGTGCTTGATCCAGCCCGCCTTTTGCATCTCCACAGTGGGATCGCGAGTGAACTTGGGCTGGCGCGGCGCGCTCTCCCAGAGCAGCTCCCAGTGCTCGGTCTTGCCTCCATAGCTGCTTTGTAGCTTCTCTTCTAGAAGGCTAATTATCCTATCCGGTATGCGGTTTTCCATCTCCGACTGGCCTAAAGTTCCCCCAGGGCCTACATCCAGGGATAGCTGCAGCCGGCCACCCTCAAATTTTATCTCTCGAACATAGGGGATCTTGTGCTTGATGGCCCTCTCCGACTCGACCTCGATCTCGAATTTGCTTACATCCAGGCCGCGTACGCCAATTCGATATTGCTTTCCCAAAAGCTCGGACAGCGGCCGGCGCAGCCTGAGCAGCGCATCATGGGCTCGAACAAACCTGTCGCTGTCAATGACCAGATCGATCTTGTTTCCGGCCAGCTTCCACTCTGTTATCTTCGCGCCTTGACCCTCTGGAGCGCCTTTCTGCAATATCGGCCCGGCTTTCCCAAAGAAGTCTGAAACGGCAGCTTCGGCCTTTTCCGCGTCCGCGCTCAGCCGGAAGCTTGCCTCCAAATGGAAATCCATCACTCCTCCGTGCAAGATAGTGTCTCTTCCGCTATTTTAATGTTCATCAGTAGATCATCAACCGTGGAGAGCAAAGTGCCTATCTTCTCGGTGGAGAATTGCAGGCAGAGGCGTTCGTAATCTATATGAAGACTCATATTGGGCAGGTTATCTGGCTCAATTGCCATCGCCACGCTCTCAGCTTGCATTCCCAAAAAGATCAGATGGGCCCGGATCATGCCACATCCTCTGCAGTTTTATGCAGTTGCTCTCCCACAATCTCGTCCAGAAGAGCCAGGAAACGATCCTCTGCACCCGGCGGGATGGAAGCGCCGCTGGCGATGGTGTGCCCCCCACCAACTCCGCCTACAGCCCCGGCGGCCTTTCGCAGAGCAATGGATAGGTCAAGGCCCCTGGATATGAGCGGCTTGTTTCCTCGCGCCGATACTTTGACCATATCGTCCTTGTGATTCAGGGTTATGAGCGGCAGATCGGCGTATAAATACCGGATTCCAAGTCCCGACACAATAGCTCCCGCTTCCATATTCACCACTCTTAGGTAGCGGATGTTCTTCATCACTTTATTTTGCTCTCGCAGCATGCCAATCTCGCGCAGGATATGGCCTTTATATTCCTGAGCCAGGCTTCTGGCCTGGTCAAGTGCGCCGGTATCGCGCAGGCACAGTGTCAAGCCCAGGCCTGGAACGTCTCTATTGCCGCAAGCGTTGAGTAGTTGCACCATCTCCAGTGAGTTTTTCACTACCTCGTGCTTGAGGCGGATGGCCTCTCCCAAGATCGAATCAGCGGCAAAGCTTCCCTGCATAAGTAATTTCAAAGTCAAGGCGGTGCACAGTCTTGCCAGGTCATCTCTTTCCAGGCTCTCTACATTGCCTTTAATCTTCAAATCATCTAAAAATTGGCGGGTCTTTTTCATGTCGCCGGTAAAGTCCAGGAGCGGTTCTATGCTACTTTGGAAAACTTCCTCTACCGGGCCGTCTTCAGACATCTTCAGGCCAGGCTTTACCTCTACGGCTCCGCAGGCTATGGCCTCTTCCAGAATGGTTTTGTTCGCGCCAATCATGCCCTGTCGGTCGCCCATGGCACCTACCAGTGCCAGGCCGGATAGATCAGCATTCTCGCCCATGTGGCGCACCACGGAATATACTGTGCCCGCGGCAGACAGCTCAAAGGCTCCATCTATGCCGAAGAGATGAGGGTTGAGGTGCATGCAGCTGAGCGTGCCCACGGGTCGGTGGTGGTCAAGAACGAAGCAGTCATCTTTGACGCGGGAGATAAGCTCTGGCTTGCCGCTGCCCATATCGCAGAATACCACCGGCCCCTCTAGCCCGACAAAAACGGACTCGTCCAGCCTATTCAGCAGAGTGGCCTGAAAAGGGATCCCCGCGCGCAGGAGGGCACTGCAGATCAGCCCTGCGGATGTGATCCCGTCCGCGTCATTATGCGAGATCACGCGCATGCTTTCGCATTGCATTATCGACCTAGCAATTACCTCTGCAGCTTTGTCCAGGCGCTTCATGAGATGAGAATCTCAGCCGTCTCAGGCGAGTAAGTCCAATCCGGTGCCAATCGCCCGGAGTCATGATAGTATTTTACTAATCTTCGGACCTTGTTCTCGGTGAGATGCAGGGACCTCTTGTTGTGAACGTCCTTCTTGTTGGCCTTGATATGTTTGCGAACGTGCAGAGCTTTTCTCATCAGATTGGTGAGATCCTCCGGGATATCAGGCTGGGCTTTGTTCTCCTTCAGGAAGCCGGTTATATTCTTTCCAAGGGCCAGCTTGGTGCTGGGCACTCCATACTGATCTCGCAAAGTGAGACCAATGCGACTGGGGGGCATTCCGCTCTCGTGCAGCTTCATGATTGTCTTTTCCAGCTCCTCTTTGGATACATCGGACCACGCTGGTATTTTGGCAACCATGGGCGGTCGGGATCGAGAGGAGCCCTTTTTTCTGCTGTGCATCTTAGCCATCTTTATAGTCCTCATTAAATTTCATAAAGGCGAAGGTGTAATGCTCACTGTCAGGTGGGATAAAAAACTTGCGCCGTTCTGTAGGTAACTGATTTATAGGCCGGGTGGGTTTTAAGACCCTGTCATGTTTCCCGAGTATATAAACCAGCTCTTTTATCTGGTGGGTGAAGCGGTAGTACTTTTAGCCGTATTGATCTTGATTCTGTCGATAATAGTATCTCTGCTTGTTCTTTACTCCTTTAAGACGGGCAACTTCTTCGCGGCTCAGTATATGCTCTTAGGCATCATTCTTCTCGAGAATGTAATAAAGACTCTATTCTGGATTTTTCGTGCCGACGATTCCATTGTAGACGACGTGGGTGTGCGGCTTCGTAATTACATAAACAACAAGGAGTTTTTGAAGACGCCTTGCGAAGAGAGGTTCATCTTCATGCCCCAATGCGTTCGCAGCACAGAGTGCCCGGCCAAGCTCACGCCGGAGGGCATAAAGTGCGTGAACTGCGGGCGCTGCAGCGTCGGCGAGGCCAAGAAATATACAGAAGGTCTAGGCTATCGATTCTTCATCGTGCCCGGCTCCAGCTTCATTAAAAGGATAATCAAAAAATACCGGCCGCGAGCTATCGTCGGCGTCGGCTGCCATATGGAGATAAAAGAGGGCTTAGATCTCTGCCACCGCTACGGCATACCGGCACGAGGGGTGCAACTCTTAAAAGCGGGTTGTGTGGCTACGACACTGGACTGGGAACAGTTCTACGAGGCTATAAAAGAAAACCTTGATGAAGAAAAAATGCCTAAAAAAATGTACTGAAAGTTTATTCCATGCTGATGGCTTCGGATGGGCAAGCCTCAACGCATGTCTTGCACTCATTGCACTTTTCCTTATTTACAACTGCTATTTCCTCGTCGTCCAAGGTGATTGCTTCTTCCGGGCACTCCTCGACGCAAGTTCCACAGCTTACGCATTCCTCTCTGTTAATAACTGCAGGCATTAATAACTCCTCCAATTTGCCTCACGCGGCAAATCCACCTGTAAGTATATCCGATATATACCTTTCGTTGGCCTTGTCATCCTATGCCAGTTCGTTGTACCTTTTCCGGTCTTTCAGCTCCTGGCGTTTGGCGCTGTTCCATCCGCTCACAGCCTGGAGGTATCCGGTGATTCGGCTAATGTGATCCACATCTTCCGATCCGCAGCTCGGGCACTTATCTTCTAGCCCTCCTGAGACCTGAGAGCAGCCCAGGCATACTGTCATATCCCTGCTGAAGGTGAAGTAGCCGATCTGGGTCTCTTTGGCCAGGCGCATTCCAAAGTCCATCAAGCCCTGGGGGTCAGGAGTGGCCTCTCCCATGAAGATATGGAAGATGTTGCCGCCATCGACGATGGGGAAGAAGACATGCTCGAGCTTTGCCCTCTCGAAGATGGTCACGTCGGCGCCGGGTGGCAGATGAGTGCCGTTGGTGTAATAGACGGGCAGATCGCGCGTCTTATGCAAATTCTTCTTCACAGCATCGAGGTCGCCTTTAACGACCTTCTCAGCACAGTCCCGAAACTCCTCATGGATGAGGTCAGATACCGCGAAGCGCTGAGCGGTGGTTTCAGCGGGTGTGCGCGCCAGGGCAATGGTCATGCCGTGCTGCAAAGAGAGTTTTTTGGCGTAGATCTCCATCTCCGTCATGGCCCGCACGGCCAGCTTCCAGGCCTCCCTGGACTCATGCATCTGCTTTCCCGTGTGGAACTGCACCATCTCGTTGACGCCCACCACGCCTATAGTATAGACCAGCCCCTCCAGGCCAACGGCGATGGAGCCCTTCTCGCCCGTGCGCGGGTCCCTGGGCTGCTGGGTAGCGAAGGGCATGCGGTGGTTCTTGATGATCTGGTTCATCCATTCCCGTTTTATCTTGAAGATCTCCACAGAGGTGTCCATCAGCTCTCGCAGGTACTCAAAGAGCAGCTCATCGTCACCCCGGGCCAGGTAAGCGGCGCGAGGGCAGTTGAGGGATACCACCTGCCAGGAACCCATGGAGAAGTGCTTGCCATCTTTGAAGTATAATTTTTCCATAAACTGGTCATCAGAGTCAAATGTAGCAGCAAATTGGTATGCGCAGCATTGATAGCATGATATTCCTTCGCCTGCGCCACGATAAGCGGGAAGCTGGTTGTCAAAATATGGTGTGCCGTATTCGGCGGCCAGCTTGAATGTCATGAGGTAGAGCTGCTGGTAGGTGGGCAGATCCGGGTGGGCGGTATTGAAGACCTCGTCCTCCTTCATGAAGTCCGGCTCGATGCTGATCTCAGGCTTGGGAAAGTTGAAGGGCTTGCCCCAGTAGTCTCCGGCCAGCATGACCTCCATCAGGGCTTTGAAGGCCAGGCGCACCTCACGCTCGAACTGACCGTAGGTCTTCAGAGGCGCATCGGGAGTGGAGCCGTTCCAGACCTTTCCCGCGTAAACGGCAGGTTTGTCTCGCCACAGTTTGGGAACTCCCGGCGTGAGCTGCACTGAGGAGAAGACCAGCTGGCCGCCGCGAGCGACCATCATCTGCGTCATCTCGTAGACGAACATCTGCATGAGCTGCACGATCTCCTCGTAGCTCTTGCTCTCAAAGTAGGGGGCGATGAAGGTGAGGAAGTTATAGAAGCCCTGCCCTCCCGCAAAGTTGGTCTGGGCGCTGCCTAGAGCCTTGACGGCATGTAGTATGGCGACCTCCGGTTTCTTGGCAGGACCTGCAACGCTGGCTTTGGTGCCGAGACCATCGGGCATCAGGCCGTAGTATAAGAAATAGCGCAGATCCCAATCCTGGCAGAATGGCCTCGTCCCGAAGTACTCCAGGTCGTGGATGTGCAGGTCACCGGCCAGGTGGCGATCGGCGAGATGGGGGGGCAGCAGCAGCAGGTACTGCTCCTTGCTAATCTTGTCTGCCTTCTTCTTGTGGCTGGTCTCGGCATTTTCCTGGAGGTTGGCATTCTCCTTGGACTCAAAGCCCGTACCGATGTCGATAAGGTGGGCATCGAAAACTGGTGTGCCTACGCGGGTGCAGATATTGCGCCACTCCGTATGATGCCTCTCCAAGAGGATTACATTCATGATCTCTCGCACCAGGGGGCCGCTCAGGTACTGGACGTTCATCCATCGCACCCGGCGCTCCACCTCTTTGGCGATGTCCTGGGCCTCTTCTTCGGTAATGCCCGGTTCTTTGTAAAATTGTTCAGATAGCTTCGTCTCCTTGAGGAGCTGTTTGGCTATGGCCTCTCTATCCCAGTCCAGCAGATGGCCGTCCGTGGTCCTAACCCTGGGCATAACAGAAACGGCCAGCCCTTCCAGAGTCTGCTGCACAATTCTGCTGCTCAACGCCCATCCCTTCTACCATAAAGCAACATAACTCATCCTCTTAGCAATCAACTTATTACACAAGTATTTCATCCTGGGTTTATTCGCGTTTCGCTCCAAACTTCATCAAAATTTTTTTATAGGTATCTTTTCTCAGGATAATAAATTGATCGGCCAACATCTGCACGCGAAATATTAAACCCAATCGTATGCGAGGCGAAAGCAATACTACGAAGAGTCTGCAAAAGACACCGGCAAGATAATCAGATCGCTTTTTGTGGCCTGAATTATTTATTATAAAAATAATTTTTATTTAATTATCGCTTCCAACCGCTTGTTAACCTCATCCCAGTTCACGATGTTCCAGAAGGCCTCCACAAACTTGGGCCTCTCATTCTTGTAGTCCAGATAGTAGGCATGCTCCCAGACATCCAAGACCATCAGAATGCGAAGGTGGGGGTAGACATTCACATTATGCTTCTCGATCTGCATGATGAGCAGCCTGCCGGTCAAGCCACACCTTGCGAGCGCTGCCCAGCCTGAGCCCTCTGTGCTGGCTGCCGCGGCGGAAAACTCCTTCTTGAAGCGCTCGAAGGATTCGAACTCCTTCTTCAGGGCTTGCGCCAGAGCGCCGCTTGGCTCCTTGACGGCCTTGGCGGCCGGGGCCAGATTTTGCCAGAAGAGGAGGTGCAGAACATGGCCTCCTGCCTGGAAGGATAGCTCCTTTAAGGTGGCTTTCATGTCCACGTCGGTCCCAGCCTGGCGGGCCTTATCCAGTCTCTCCAGGATGGCGTTGGCTCCGTTCACGTAGGCAGCGTGGTGCTTGTCGTGATGCAGATGGAGCTGCGCCTCGGAGATAAATGGCTCAAGGGCATTGTAGGCATAAGGCAACTCCGGCAGGGAATATAATTTCTTATCAGACATATTCTATCACCTTTAGCAAAAACCAATCTAATGCATTCTATTTATCTCTTCTTGCGAAGATTCAAGGAAATCTCAAGAACTCTCTCCAGGGACCTCCCTTGCCGTCTTCAGAGCACGGGCGTACCAGATCAGCTCCTCTAAAAGCCTCTTTGCCTGGCCGTGCTGCGACCTTCCTTTTAGAAGGCCAGCCTCATCAAATAGCTCCTGTACCTTGGGAAAGTGCACAGCTTGGCCGGTGGGGACCATATGAAAGGCGAGGCAGACCTGGCGCAGCTGCTCAACCATGCGCGTCCCGCCCCAGGCTCCTGAGGAGACTGCGCAGATGCCCACGGGCTTGTGCGCATACTGGGAAAAAAGCATATCCAGAAGCATCTTCAACTCGCCGGGGTAGCCGTGGTTATACTCAGGAGAGACGATGATGAAGCCGTCGGCGCGCCTGGCTTTTTCAGCAAGAAGCTGGGCCAGCCTGCTTATTTCCGTGTTGTCTGTGGCCTCCAGGCGATAGTCTCGCACGTCGATGATCTCGCTATCGAGACCCGCCTCCCGGGCTTTTTGCAGCATGAATTGGGCCGCTTTTTCGGACTGACGGCCCAGCCTGGCTGTGCCCAGGATTACAGGGATGTACATCTTGTATCATATAATCATCTCTGCCTTTTACATGTTTCTGGCTCTTGCGGACTTTCTATTTCCAAAGGATCGTATCCAGGGGCAAGATATCTCCTGAATCCTCTGGTGCAACTCATAGCGAGAATGCCTTTAAAAAGTGGTTTTGATTCCAAAGAATAAAGGACCAAGTCAGCCAGATAGACCGTTATCAGATATCCTGCTATCCGAATCAATGCACCAGAACCCCAAAGGTCCGGCATCTCCAGTTGAAAATACCCTGTTGTGAACTCTAACCCTAGGCTGTAAGGCAGAAATGTGGCTAGGAGCTGAACCATCAACCGTGGTATAGTGGTTTGGATGGCTCCCTTAGGGCAGATGTTTATGCACCTCTGGCAAGCTTCGCAGTTCCAGCCCCAGCGAGGTCGGCCCTTCCAGAGCTTTATGATCTTCACAGGACAGCCATCGACGCATCGACCGCAGCTTGTGCATCTGCTGTCCGCAGCATAGAGCTTCCCACCTATTCGGTGTACGGCGAGGGAGAAGACCATGCCCACAAGGCCTGACCAAAGCAGGTTTGGCAAGAAGCAACCCTTAATGCTCTTCTCTCCGCTTAGGATTCTTTTCAGAATTCCATCTACCTTAAGGTCCCCCTGGCGAATGATCTCCTCCTGGTCCTGAGAAGAAGGCGGACTTATGAGTTGAGTGAGGTTGGCAGGATAGCCCACCGCGTCCGATAGAAAAACATCATAACCGCGTCCGCGAATGATTCTGCTAGCCTGGGACGAGGCCTGTCCTTCGTAGCCTGAGCCCCAAAAGCTCCTGGTATTTGAAGCTCCATGGACGGCAATAACTGCCGCCTTCGCCTTCGTCCCGTCATCTCTTTGGCCCCTGGGCAGAACCCTCAGATATCTTTGCATAATCGCCGGAGGGGAAAAGCTGTAAACTGGAAAGGCAAAAACCAGGAGATCGCATTCTTTGCAGCCTGAAAAATCCACTTTATGCTCGATGTTGCAAAAGTGGACCAAGCAGCCAGCTCGCTGCAGCCCTTCTCCGATCAGATGAGCCACACGGCTCGTGTTCCCTGTGCCTGAAAAGTAGTGGATGCAAGCGGAATTATATGTCTTCGCTAGAATCATTTAGACACCTGCAAAAGAGCAGCTATCCTTCCGGTTATGGTTCTTATCCAGGAAGCTCTCGTTTATTTGTAAGGGCATGCAGTTTCCCGCGGGGGAAGGTTTACGCAGTTCCAATTCACGATTGTTCTTCCTGCATGGCCTCGTCAAACTCATCCCGGTACCTGGCCACGCCCGACACGCTTTCCATCACCGCTTGGTCTAAAACCAGAATCATGAAGGCTTCGTTTGGAACTCCCTCCCACTGGCTGGCAATGCCGTGCAGAGAGGCGCGCTCAAAGCCGAAGCGAGGATAGTATCCAGGATGCCCCAGCACGATGATATAGGGACAGCACCGGCTCCTCAGCATCTTTATGCCCTGTTTGACCAGGTGGGTGCCAATACCCTGGCACTGCCTGGCAGGCAGCACGGCCATGGGCGCCAGGCCCATGCCATCTACCATTTTCGGGCTGCCCTCGATTTTGGCCGGGGAGAAGAGGATGTGGCCCACGACCTCATCGCCATCAAGGGCGACCAGGGAGAGCAGTCCTGGACAGCTTTTCCGTAACCTATCGACTATATCGGCCTCTGCTGGCTGGCCGAAGGCCTGTTCGTTCACCACCCGGACCGATTCCTCATCCTCCTGTCTCTCCACACGAATGATGATCATGTCTTCACCAGAGCACAATGTACACCGCGTCTTCTTCCTTTTTGCCCTTGAGAAGCTGGCAGTGGCGCAGGATGGCAAACTGGTTCTCCAGCTCCGGCGACGGAAGCTGGAAGTTCTCCATCAGTTCCGCCTTGGTGGCCTTGCCCTTCTCCTGGATATACTCGTAGATCTCCTTTTGCAGATCTGTGAGGCCATCGGTTCCTTTCAGGCCGTGGCTCTCCCGGAATATCTTCTTCGACCTCTCTGCCCAGGGATCGCAGACCCGAATTCGGTGGCCGACATCGATGTAGCAGTCCTCGCAGAGGGTCTTGCTTTGTGTAGCAAATACTTCATCCTCCGCAATCTCTTTGCCGCAGTTTTGACACTTTATACCTTCCAGCATTTCCATCTACCTCGTCTGGACAGTCCAGGATATGAACGGATCTATCTGAAGTTATCAGAAAAATGGGCATAAAAAAAGAAAAAGTTTCTTAAATCAATATGCGCTATCCAGGCTTTCCGTCGTGATCACCTGGTAGGTGTAATTGATGGCAGTCTTCTGCCTTGGCGAGAGTGCCAGCTTCCACTTCAGACTGGTGGCCGTGCTCTCGGCAGGCTTTGGTGTGACAGAGACTATCATGGCTTCTTGGGGAATTGTATCTGTTACCTCCAGCGCTGCTACGCGGTCCAGGTTGCTCTTGATCTTTAGATAGTAGGTCCATGTCTCGGTGGTCTCTTTTATGGTGTGATTTCTTGCTCCTGAGCCGATCTCTTTGATATTCTCGGTTATATTGTAGTCGAAAAGCTTGCTTTCCACCTTCAGATCGGCAGAGGGGCCCACCACAAGGGAGGCGTTGGTGCCGGCCGGGGTGTAGGGCATCTCGATGGTGGAGACGTATTCGTCATTTCTGTAGAGCATTGCTTTTCCCGTCGGCCATGGACTGGTCAGTGTGTTGTTGGCCCGGATCTCCTCCACGACGGGACCTTCCTGTTGATTGTAGGCATTCCAGGTGTAGATTCTCACCAGGGGCGACTCTTCCTCGAAGAGGGGAAAGCCTATCTCCTTGTCCATGACCAGGTCTTTTCGTCCCTCCAGCTCAAAGATGTAGAGCGTCTCCAGCTCGCCTGAGGAGGGCGCAGGTGCGCCAGCGTAGTCCATGACATCAGCCATGGGAGCCGCTTCGGCATATCTCTGATTTATCTGGGGCGTCGCCTTGGCATAATAAGGCTCTGTTCCCAGGGGCAGGCCCGCCACCAGCTTGAGACGCACGTTCTTGAGGTCCTCGCCGCCGCGGTTGCTGAGCACAGCATTGGCCTTCACCAATACAAAGTTGCTGAGAAGGTGCAGGTCGTACACCGGCTTCCAGGTGGCGGCATCGTACATGAGATAGGAGAGGTCAAAGCTCTGCGATCCTGGTGTTGAGATGTTCAGAGTGTAGACGGGATTGGCATCGTAGACCACCCTCTCCTGGGTAGCGTTGCTGACGCGAAGGAGCACCGAGCTTTGCTCGGCTTTTTCAGGAACATTGATCACAAACTTGTGCACGCCCTCGGTCACATCCAGGCATCCCATTCGTTTCACTGCCATCAGGCCGTTCGGATAGATGGTCACCGAGTCCACGGGCAAGGTGATGGCGGTAGTGGCCTCGACCTGGCTCACCTCATCGGAGATGGCAGGGGCCGGGGCGCATAACAACAGCATTAGTATAGCTGCAAAGAGCTTCATGGCAAATCCTCACGATTATTGTAAGTCCCAAACATCATATACTTTCCCAAAAAGGCAGGACATGACGTAATGCTTATATCGCCCCATCCAGTTGATGGAGAAAGATACTATTCATACTGGTGTTCCCATGTTTCTCGATTTTATGAGCGAGGTCGAGGCGCTTCTTCGCAATGCCCTCGATCGGTGCGGCTACAAGGTAGAGGAAGGAGTAAACAATCTAGGGTTGGACGTGAGCCCTCACGCCGATTTGGCCTCGTCCGTGGCCTTCCGGCTGGCCCCACCGCTGAAAAAAAGCCCGGTGGTCATTTCGAAAGAGATTCATCTGGCCCTCTCCAGTGATTACAATTATGTGGGAAAGGTGGAGCTTTCCGGTCCCTATCTCAACTTCTTCATGAACCAAAAGTTCCTGAACTATGTCCTGGATCAGGCCCTGGCCGACAACGCCTGGACCGGCCGCATGAGGGAGTTGGTCATTGTGGAGCACACCTCCGCCAATCCCGATGGGCCGCTGCACGTGGGCCACATCAGAAACTCGGTCATCGGCGACACGCTGGTCCGAATCATGCGCCGGGCGGGCTGCACCGTGGACGCCCAGTACTACGTCAACGACATGGGCCGCCAGGAGGCTATGGTGGTCGTGGGCTTGGATCACTTCCAGCTAGATGGCAGCAAGGCCGACCATGCTATAGCCAAGGTCTACATCGCCGCCAACCGTCTCATGGAAACCAATCCCGAGATCCGAGATGAGGCTGATCAGGTTATCCAACGCTACGAGGCAGGCGACGAGGAGATTGTGGCCAAGATCCAGAGCGCCATCAAGTACGCCATTCGAGGCATCGAAGAGACACTGCACAGGATGAACATCCGCCACGACAGCTACCACTGGGAGTCGGAGTTTGTGCGAAAAGGCGATGTGGCCGAGATTATGAGCCTTTTAGAGAAGACAGGGCTCACGGAATATGAGGAGGGCGCGTTTCAACTCGACCTTACCAAGTTTGGATTTGAGAAGAAGATGGTCCTCAAAAGGACGAATGGAACCTCGCTTTACATCACTCGCGACCTGGCCTACCACCGCTGCAAGTCCCAAAACTCAGACCGCTCCGTGGACATCCTGGGAGCCGACCACAAGCTGGTATCCGGACAACTGCGCACCGCCTTGCGCCTTTTGGACATTCGCGAGCCCGAGGTGGTCATTTTTGAGTTCGTCTCGCTTCCTACGGGCTCCATGAGCACCAGGAAAGGCAAGTTCATCTCAGCCGATGAGCTGCTCGATGAGGTGGAAAGCCGGGCTTATGAGGAGGTCAAGGTGCGCCGGCCGGATGAGAGCGAGGCTTTCCTCAAAGGGGTGGCGGCCCAGGTGGCGGCAGGTGCAGTGCGTTACGACGTGGTCAAGGTCTCCCCTGACAAGGCTACCACATTCGACTGGAAGCAGGCCCTGGACTTTGAGAAGCTCTCTGCTCCCTTCATCCAGTACTCACATGCCCGCGCCTGCAGCATTCTACGCAAGGGAGAAGACGGGCAGGAGGGCCCGCGGCAACAGGTCTCGGCCGATCTGCTCACTGGCGAGAATGAGATCGCCCTCATCAAGAAGATCGCAGAGTTTGATCTGGTCATCGACAGAGCCGCCAGGGAGCTCAAGCCCCATCAACTGGCCACATACGCCCGTGAGCTGGCGGAGAGCTTCAATCTCTTCTACCGCTACAGCCCGGTGCTGGATGCCGAGCCGAAGCTGCGGCAGGCAAGAATGGCCCTGGCAAGAGCGGCCAAGAATGCTCTGCAAACGACCCTGGAGACCCTGGGCATTGTCGCTTTGGAGACGATGTAAATGCGTCGTAGCCACTATTTTTGGGTGACAGCTTTCGCCTCAACATTTTTTATGCTATTGACACTGTCTGCCTGGGCAATGCCTGAAGGAAATCAGAGCTGGACAGAGGAGCCCTGGAAAGGAGCCACGCAGGAACCCCAGGAAAAAAGAATGACAACCCTCTCTGATCCCATATTCTTCAACCTGAGCGGCAATGAACCCCAGTCCATTCGGCTTGGAAATGTACAATTGAATTACAGAGATTTCGTATCCAGGTCCGGTTTTAGCCCCATTTCCAGCGAGCTGTGGATTCAAAAGGGAGCGGTCTGGAGCCGATATGAGCAGGTCACGGCCGGCGAAGTTGTCGATCTGATCGTCCACACCCCTCAGGACGCCGGCGGAGATATCTATCTCATATCCTATGCTAATAGCACCATCAGGCACTGGAATTTCAAATTCCTGGCCGGCTACCATCGGCTAAGGCTGAAACCGGAGGAGAGCGGCAGGCTCTTTATGCTGCTTGCCCAGGCAGGCGAGCCGGGCAATGCCCTGATCTTGGATGTCCTGCCCAGGCAAATTGGGCAGTTGATCTCGCCTCTGGATGTGAATTCGATCTTGATGGGAGACGCTTTTGTCACCATAAAATCCCAGGTAATCAAGGGCTACGATGTCTATGTGGACGGCGTCTTTTACAGCAGCGATATCAGCGATGGATCTCTGGACGGAATAGCCAGCCTCACAATAGGTGGAGACAAAACTCACACCATTACCATCTCTCAGAGGGATGGCCAGGGCGGCATCATCAACAGGAATGAGCACACGAAAAACTTCAAGAGAGAGACTGCTTACTCCTTGCTGATCGATTAATGAAAATTTTTTTGTTTGCGTTATTATATCAGATTCAATAAAATGACGATCGGCCTCTTCGGCTGCAAAAATAGCTGAAGAGGCTGGTTATCGTCTATTTCCCGCATTAGCAGGCCAAAGCTCACCGGACGTTGGACCGGCCTTTGCTTGCCATCATGAAGGCAAAGTCGGCATTGGTTCCGGTCTTCTTGCCGTCCGGAATGCGGCCGTAGGTGAAGTCGCTTTGCGAGTTGTCGCCCCTTTGGGATGTCTTGTCTACCTCCATTCCGGAGGCGTCATAGAGAAAGACGGTTCCGTTGCCGGTCGTAACCCAGTTCTTCTGCCCGTCCACAGCCAAAAATCCCTTAGGCTCGATGCTGCCCTTAAGGGGGATGGGCCCCTCCCAGGGTTTATCTACGATATTGATCATCCAGCCGTTCAGATCCACAGCTTCGTCCCCGGTATTGTAAAGCTCTACCCATACTGTGCCGTTGTCGGGCGGGCTGAGCTCGAATTCATTAATGACCACACTGCACATGCAAAGGCCGCAGATGGCCAAAAGGCCAGAGAAGGCTAAGAGCACCTTGATGCTGATTCCCGATTTAAGATTCATTTTAATTCCTCTTTATCTTATATTTGATTCACCCTTGGTGGCAGAGCCCAGTCCCCAGTCTCCATCTTTATTTGTATCGTAACCATCTGGATGCCTGCCATATGTAAAGTCGTTGTTCATGGTGTCCTGTCTGTTGGCCGTCTTGTCCACTACCTCTCCGGATGCGCTGAAGAGTGTGGCATATCCGCCATCATTATGATTCCAGGATGACTGGCCATTGAAGACATAAAACCCCTTGGCCGGCAGTATAGTTCCCGCGAACACAGCAGGGAACTTGCCTATCCAGCTTGCGTCGGCGATCTCGGCCGTCCATCCGCTGATGTCCACGCTCTCGTTATTGGGGTTATAAATCTCAATCCAATCAGCCCCGCCTTCCGGGGGATTTAGTTCCATCTCGTTTATGACGACCGATGCCGCAGCGCTTACGGATAAAACCATCAAAGCTGCCGCAAAATAGAGCACCTTTAAAGTTGATCTCACTACTGTCTCCTCCACTCATGCCTTTATCCAAAATTGTACAACGATTATTGTACAATATTCGTGACTCAGATTTCAAGTATATTACTATATCGCAGTCACTATACCTTCCTGGAAAAAACGACTGGAAAACGGCTAAATAGTTTGAGAGTTATAAACGCGAACAAATATTTAGAAGTTGCAAAGGGAGATAAAAAAACTAGCAATGAGGTGGATTGAATGAAATTTAAGAAATTGGAGAATAGATCGATGACTCTTGGGATGGTGCTGCTTTTTTGCTGCATCATGCTTGGTCTTATGACTGCGCTTTGCGCTGCAGCAGCACAGGGAAACGCACTCACCCATATAACAATGCCAATGAATGATTCTACTAGGAATAACTACGGTGAGCTTGCTTTCGCCCTACCTTCACAGATGATTGTTGAAGGTGACGTCTTAAAAGTTTTGGATTACAAAGGTGGAAAAGAGGTTAATGCACCTATTTTCCTAAATGGGAGCAAAGTCACTTTGCATCTCCTCTATCCATGTCAAGCTCCTCAAATATTACTAGAGCCGACGGCACTGAAATCTTTGCTGGAAGCCTACGATCCGGCAATGATGCAAGCGAACTATAGTGAGGAGCTGCTTGGGATCAGCGGCAAGCCAGCTATTTGGGGACAGGTGGGAAGTCTGATATTTTCGGCCTACCAACCGACTAACCAAACTGCTGCCATTATAGTAATGGATATAGCCCTTCCAGAAGAAACCATGGCATATTTCCTTGGTAATTTGAGCATAACCCTAAATGAGGGCGTAACACCCCTCACGCCAGGCTATTGTCCCGATACTACCGTAGCTCCTGCAACGGCCACGGCCCAGAATAATGCTACACCCAACCTCGTTACCGATAATGAAGTAACTCCGGCCGAGACGAAAACTGAGAAACTTGCCACCGGCAAAGAGAAGATGGCCTCCGATATGGCGGCCGCCAGGGCAAAACTTGAGGCGGCAAGGGAGAAGATGAGAAGATCCTAGGGAGAAAACCCTGTCTGAGAAAAAACTGAGCCCGCATGCATCCGGCCGGGTCTACTAATTCTATCTGAGCCTTCCCGGCCGGAGGTTTTTATTGTAAGGAATTATTGTAACGCTAATTTTTTAAACAAGGCGAGAAGCTAGACTTTTTTGCGTGTCTCATTCTTGCGAAGAGGCGAAGGTTCATATGCAAGCATCCTAATTTGTTCATGAAATATCGCTGGGGGGTTTAACATAAAATTGATTGCACTTTATCTGATTGCATGCTCTCTACTGCTGGCCCAGGTGGCAGCAGAGGATAACAAATCCGAATCAATCGATGATCTTCTGGCAATGAATTTAAGCAACCAAACGACACTGAATTACACTGCATTAAATTATACAACAATTAACTCATCAGACTTTAATTCATCAGAATTCACATTTAGTGATCTTGATTATGCAGACAACTATTATAATCCCGACTTTTATTCGCAGATCCCCAATGAGCCGGAAGTTTTCAGCCTGGCATTTCCTGCCTCCGATCTCAACGGGGACCATGCCGCAGACCTTCTGGTCATGAACATCAGCAGTGATGCAGAGACAGGAGCCTTTAATTCAGAGATATCGGCCCTAAGTGGTGCAGACGGCAGCACATTATGGCAAAAAGAGTATCCCAGCTCCCTGGTCTTTGCCACAACCGCAGGAGACCTCAATGGCGACGGCCAAACTGATGTCATGATAAATGAAATCCTGGCAGCAGCGAGCTTCATCCCTTACAGCAGCGTTTCCGCCCTTGACGGCAGCAATGGCACAGCAATTTGGAGCAGGCCCCGGATGCTGGCCCTGACCTTTGCCTATCCCGTTAGAGATGCCAGCGGAGACAATGCCTCTGAGTTTCTGGTTCATGTATTCGGCATGGACAGCATGAACAATGGCATGTTCACCAGCATTTCCCAGGTAAGCGGCGCCAATGGCACAAAGCTTGATGAGAGGATCTATTCCGGTGCCCTGGCAATCGAATATCCGGCCGGTAACCTCACATCCGACCTTGTGCAAGACAGCATTACCGTGATTTATCAATTGAACGGATCGATGACCGGGGGGGCAGAAGAGGCTCCCTTGAACATCACAGCCACCATGTTTGAGGCCAGAGACGGCCAAGAGCACAAAATGCTCTGGAATCAGAGCTTTGCCGGCCCGGCCCTGGCTATACCGATAATAGATCTGACCGGCGACGGGCGGGACGAACTGATAATCTATCTCATGAGATTTGACGAGATCGATTCAATAAAGTCGGATATCGCCGTTATTCAGGGCTCGGATGGAACGTTGCTCTGGCAGCAATCCTTTGCAGGCCCGGCCTTAGTCGTGGCCGGCCCGGACCTGACCGGAGAAGGACAGCGAGACCTGATCGTCTACAAGATGGGAGAATCTGAGAGCGCAAAGGTGCTGGCGGTTAAGGGGGACGATGGAAGGCTGCTGTGGAGCCGTGAGGGCATGATATTCATTCCCCCCTGATTCGTATCCCAAAACCTTTTAACCAGGATCTTCATAGTAAGCGGGTTATCAAAAAGCTCAAACATTGACAGGAGGTGTATTTGATGCCATACGAGAGCATAAGCGAGCTGCCCAAGAGTGTGCGAAATTTGCCCAGCCGCGCCAAGGCCCTTTACATGAAGGCTTATAACGGCTGTTGGGAGGATTTGGAGAGTGCTGAGGAAGCAGCGCGCGAGAAGGCATCTCACGAAGCTGCCTGGTCGGCCGTGAAAGAGCAGTACGAGAAGAACGACGAGACGGGTGAGTGGGTAAAGAGCGAAGAGGTCGCGGGAAGACGCTCGCGCCATGTCATAAGGCACCGCAAGAGCAGGCCCAGTGGGGCTGCCTCGCAGGCAAAGGCACACGCATGATGTCTACAGAGCAATGCTGATGAGGAATTGAGCCGCGAACGGACTTAAATTGGCTCCTCGTCAGCAAGTCTCGTGACGCATATTCTCTTCTTATCGATGCTTCAATTCAATTTGTTTTAATATTTCATACCATAAATTATTTATAAAAAGCAGTCAAGATTTCTATAGAGGAGTTCGTATGCCTAAGATGGCAATAATCTATGCCAGCGGTATGGGAAGGACCAAGATGATGGCGGAAGCCATTGCTAACGGTGCCATGACCATTCCAGGCATCGAGGTGGTTATTAAAAACGCCTATGATGCCTCGCCCGATGATGTATTTGATGCCGCGGCCATAGCTTTAGGTGGCTCAACTTACAACTACAAGCTCATTAAGGCCATGGATCCTTTCCTGAAGGAGCTTGCCAAGCTTGATCTGAAGGGGAAGGTGGGAGTGGCCTTCGGCTCGTACGGATGGAGCGGAGAGGGAGTTCCTACAATTATTGCGCGAATGAAGTCCTTCGGCATGTTGGTGATTGAGCCAGGAATAATAGTTGTTCAGGTTCCAAGCAAAGAAGATATAGAAAAATGCTTCCTGCTGGGAAGAACCGTGGCTATGGGACTGGCAAACTAGAACAATTAGAGACGAGAACATGTCAAGAGATATTTTGGAAAAGGGCGCAATTTTGCAGAGGGACAAAGAGACCTATGCCATAGCACCACATATCGCAGGCGGAATAATAGATCCTGCAGGCCTGCGCAGGATTGCCGATGTGGCTGAGAAGTACAATGCCAAAGCACTCAAGATCACCTCGGCACAGAGAATAGCCATCGTTGGAATTGATCCCAAGGACATCGATGATGCCTGGAGGGATCTGGGAATGAAGGCCGGCGCGGCAATAGGTCTATGTGTTCGAAGCATCAAGATCTGCCCCGGAACCACCTTCTGCAAGCGCGGCCAGCAGGATTCCGTGGGCGTAGGCTTGAAACTGGATAAGCTATATCATGGCATGCAGCTTCCCTGGAAGTTCAAAATTGGCGTATCCGGATGCGCAAACTCCTGCGCCGAGCCGGCAGTAAAAGATATCGGCTTGATCGGAATGTCCAAGGGATGGAGGCTTCTGGTAGGAGGAACCTAACCTCCCGAAAGTTCAGGCGCACAAGTTTAGCGCCTGAATAATTTCCCTCTGTTTTTTTGTCATTTCAGTGTCAATTATCTGTCCGTCCGCTAGAGAAATTTTTCTAAATTTCTCCAATTGCAGAAGCAAAAGTTCAACAGAATATTTATCTAGTAGCTTTGCTTCCCTCATCCTATTTATCAGTCGTGACCTGATGATTAGACTCAGGAAAGCGATGAAAATGAATCCTCTTGTTGTCTTGTCGCTGTGAGTATTCAATGGAAGGATATCAAGTTCATTTTTCAAAGCCTTGAAGCTCTTTTCAATTTCATCGCGTTCTCGATAAAGCGAAAGGCACTTCATCCAGTCGAAGTCCCC
>Ga0315273_10002307_pt1 | contig 22466 bp, 11 predicted proteins | sample YL17G02_0_MG_FD_205753 | JGI IMG/M metagenome (GOLD analysis project Ga0315273, IMG submission 205753) | Sediment microbial communities from Yellowstone Lake, YNP, Wyoming, USA - YL17G02_0 | ecosystem: Environmental > Aquatic > Freshwater > Lake > Sediment | place: USA: Wyoming | collected...
CACACGCAATTCGGTCTTGACGGGCATGACCCGCGACGGCACGTTCTTGATTGAGAACGGTGAGATCAAGTACGGTATCAAGAACTTGCGCTTCACCGACTCGATGATGCGCGCTTTCAAGTCAACAGTGGCGGTCTCAAAAGAATCGCAATTAATTGCCGCTTGGTGGAGTTCGGTAGGATGCGTCTCAGTTCCGACAATCCATCTTGGTTCGTTCAAGTTCTCCGGCAAGACGGAGTTTTGATGGGAGTGCTTCGAACTCCACTCCCATAAGGGACTGTTGAAAGACCGATAGTCTTTCAGGCGTCGTCAGGAATCCCGAGGCTGTCTCACAAGTTACTCTCCCTCACCCCTACACCCCTCTCCCGGTGCGAGAGGGGAAGGGGGTGAGGGTGTAAGGTGCCGCAATGCCATTATCTCGCTTAACATTCTCGACCATCGCGATCGCCGTTCAGGACCGTACTCCAACTTATGGGACAACCTCAGGATTCCTGCAGGCGCGCTCAATTCAGCAGATTTAGCCCTCGTGCGTAAATCATTTGGAGGTTTCGTCGGTCAGTAGCCTGACAGATGTTCCTTTGCTTGCGCAAAGGTCGCATGTTAATTAGGTTGATTGCGCAGGAATCAAGCCAGAAGACGCACAGTCGAGGTAGTTATACAGCCATGAGACAATCGTCAATGATGAAGAATCTCGTCATTTGCGTGCTGTTATACGCGGTCTCGCTTGCGGCTGCCGAAGAAGCGTACCATCCCAACCGGCTGATCGTGCGCTTTCGGTCGCAGCCGGCGACGGCAAGTCTGGCAGCAAGCGCGCAAAATGCAGGTGCTGCCGAAGTACGCCCGATTCTTCACCGTCTGTCCGGCAAGAGTGAGGCGGCTTTCGCGGCAACGACATATCTCTATGTGTTCTCCGATTCTACCAAGCGTCTTGCCGCCGAAAGCACATTGTCTCGCCAATCTTACATCAAATCAGTCGAACGTGACTATAGGATCGAGCTGTTCTATGATCCGTTGTTCGAGAACCAGTGGGGTTTGAGCAATCAGGGCCAGCGCTACCTCGGTATCATCCGTACCGGGGGTAATCAGAATGACACGTTGACCTACAAGACCGGCAGCAGTGGCGCAGATATCAAATGGGTGTCTGCACAGGCTGCCAGTACCGGTCGGCACAAGACCCGCGTGGGCGTGATTGATACAGGCGTTGATTACAAGCACCCTGATCTGGCAAGTCACATCTGGCACAACACCGGTGAGATACCGTTCAACGGTATCGACGATGATTTCAACGGCTTTGCTGACGATTACTACGGCTACGATTTCTCGGGCGACGTGCAGACTGGATTCACCGTCTCGCCGGATCCTGATCCGATGGATCAGATCGGTCACGGTACCCACGTCGCCGGAATCATCGGCGCCGAAGGTGGTAACGGTATCGGTATCGAGGGAATTGCTCCGAATGTCGAGATCATGTGCCTCAAGATTTTCCCCAACGCCTTTATCTCAGCGATGACCGAGGCCATTGTTTATGCCGTTGACAATGGCGCCGAAGTGATCAACGCTTCCTGGGGTACACCATATTTTTCATCGATCATGGATGACGCCGTTAAGTACGCGGTTGCCCACGGCGTTCTTTTCGTGGCGGCGGCAGGAAACTCCGGAGCATCGACACCTTATTTTCCGGCGAAGTTCGGCGAGGTTTTGACGGTTGCTGCCTGCGACTCGCGTGATCGTGTAACCGCTTTTTCGACCTTCGGCAACTGGATTGACCTGGCTGCTCCCGGGTTAGACATTTTGTCACTGCGTGCGGCGGGCACCGATATGTACGCATCGTCCGGCGAGCCGGGCGTGCGCATTATTGATAGTCTCTACTATCTCTCAGATGGTACGAGTATGGCGGCGCCGGCTGTTGTTGGTGCGGCGGCTTTCCTTCTTTCAGCGTCTCCCGGACTGAGCGCTGACAGCGTCAAGCAGTTGCTTTACAGTACAGCCGATGACATCGCCGATCCCAACGATGATATTCGACACGGGTTCAACGTTTATTCCGGGCATGGGCGGGTGAATCTCGGTCGCGCTGTGCAATCTCTGGCTGACGAATTTGCCGAATTGGAGGCGCCCCAGTTCAATACTCTGCAACAGGGAATGATCATCTTCGTCGGTTCGGCCTACTCGGCTACAGGCGGAACCTTCATATTGGAGGCGAAACCGCCATCAGTGAATCTCTGGGTCTTGATAGCCTCGGGAATAGCTGATAAACTGCGCGATACTTTGGCCGTTTGGAACAGTTCCGAATATGACGGCAGAACTGAAATCAGGCTCACCGTGGGGCACAATGTTGTCTTCACCTCGTATCTTCGGCTGGTCAACAACCAGCAAATCGAAATCGTCTCACCGGCAGAGGGAGACACGGTCAGTTCCTACGCTGAAATCATCGGCTCGGCATCGCTGCCCGGGTTTCAGTCGTACGAGGTCTCTTACTATGCTGATACCAACCCCAAAGTGAAGAACTTGATTGCCTACTCCAACGAGATAGTCTATCGGTCACAGTTGGCAGAGTGGACGGTCGGTGCTTTGCTTCCCGGTTCCGGGGTGCTCAAGCTCACGGTATCTTCCGAAAACGAGGTCGTTGAGGTTTCGAAGCGGATACGTATCGCCAGCCTTATCGCTGAGGGCTATCCGATAACGTCCCCGTCGCGACCGCACAACGCTACAGCAGTCGGCGATGTCGATGGTGATTCGACTCCTGAACTGGTCACCGGATCAGCAGCAAAGATTATTGTCAATCACTTCGCAGAAGGACGGCTGGAATCATATTCTCCGACCATCGGCACATCGTGTCAGTCGGCGCCCGCGCTCTGGGATTTCAACAGCGACGGCAGAGACGAGATTGTAATTGTGACTGACTCGGGCGTGGTGATCATCGACGGCGAAGGAAACGCCTTGCCAGGCTGGCCCAAGCGGATTGTGACTGGTTGGCAATTTGATGCCTACCCAACGCCGCTGATTACTGATATGGACGGCGACAGTTCTATGGAGGTGCTACTTGTCAATTCCGGCGGAGAAATCTGGTGCTGGCGTTCGGACGGGAGTAGCTATTTTCACTCTAATGGCGGTCTCATTGCATTGACCTCCAACCGGGGTGAAGAACGTACCTTTGGAGGTGCGTTGGTGCCGTTCCTCTTTGCCTCCGATTTTAACGACGACGGCTATCAAGATGTTGGTGTGCTCTATTCCTCAATCGGCAGAAACGGTCTATACATGTTTTCGGGCAAGAATGGTCGTCCGCTCTATCCTGAGAAAGGCGCCCGTGTACTCGAAACTCAGCCGCTTTTCGGAGGCGTGCTCGCGGACTTCAACCGTGACGGCTATGCTGAGATTGCGTTCGTCCATCGCTATGGTGGTCGCCTGATCCAGATCGGTGTTAGTATTGTCAGGGCCGATGGTTCGTATTTGCCCGGCTGGCCCAAGAATTTTGTGGACAAGATTCAATTTTTATCACCTTATCCGGCGGCAGCCGATCTTGATCGTGATTCCCTGCCGGAGTTGATCTGTGTATTCAGCGCTTTAGACGGCGGCGAACTTTATGTTTGGCATGGTGACGGCACTCCGTTCGCGAACAACACGTTGGGCCGCAATGATGGTTTTCTCGCCGGCACCACCAATTCCTTGTCGAACCCGCTTGTGTTTGATGCGGACAATGATGGCCAATACGAAATTGTGTCGCGCGGCGGCGCGACCCTGATGGGAAAACCTGAGCGCATTTTTGCCTGGGAACTCGATGGCACTGTCACCAGAGGATGGCCGATCCATACCTATGCCGACCCGTCCGATGTCATCTATTCTCTGTTTACTCCCGCAGCCGGTGATTTCGATGCCGACGGTTTGTTGGAACTGTACGTGCCTTCCAACGACCAACAGCTCTACTGTTGGGACTTGCCAACTGCCGCCTCTGACAGTGCTGTGGCATGGGGGAGTTTCCTGCATGACAAGCGCCATTCGGGGACGCTCCCGTTTGCGCGTCCGGCGATCCAACCACGACCACGGCCGCCAGTGCCATCAGGATATCGCCTTGCCCAAAATTATCCCAATCCGTTTAACCAAAACACGGTGATAGAGGTTGACTTGCCTCAGAACGGTGATCTTGCTCTCGATGTCTTTAACATCCTCGGTCAGCGCGTCGCCACGGTTTTCGATGGAACCCTTGATGCCGGGTTCTATCATTTCGACTGGAACGGATCCGACTATGATGGCCGTGCTCTGGCATCAGGTATCTATTTCTATCGACTCCGGATCGGAAACCACACAGAAACACGCAAGATGGTGCTGCTAAAATGATTCCGATTGCACGACACATCGCACACGTCATTGTGAAGAGCTTGCAGCGAATCAGGGTCACAGAGAACGCAACCTTGGTTCTGATCCTCATGGTTGGTCTCGCCGCGATATCCTCCGCAGTTTTTGCGGATGCGACTCCGGACCATTTTGAGCAGTTGGGTGCTCTGCCTCTGGCAGGAGTCAAGTCATTTGATGTCGAAGGAACAACGATTTGCTTACTCTTTGACCAGACCGTGGCGCTTGCGAACGCCGCATTCTCAGGAACGCGAATGTCGGTGCGTTCGCTAACGCCTTTGCGGCAATCATACGATGACTGCATGATGCATGACGGCCGACTCATTCTCTATTCACGCAGCGGCGCCTTCGGGTTAGCTCGTGTCGCTGTTGACACGTTGGTTGTTGTCAACGAGCAAACATTCGGCGATTCGATCTTTTCGGTTGCGATTGGCGGTAACTATCTCTATCTGGCGCATGGCTTCGACGGTATCAAGATCGTTGACATCGGCGACCTGCAAACTCCGCACACCGTCGGACAGGCAGACCACGGCGGTTACTATTCTCAGCTTGCAGTTCGCGATACTTTGTTGCTGGCTGTTGACAGACTCAACGGGGTCGATGTTTTCTGCATCCGTGACAGTGCGTTGGTTTATCTTCGCACACTCTTGACGGATTGGCCGGTCATTGATTTCGCCTTTGATGGCAGCGCGATCATAATGTGCTATGGCAACAAGGTAGTTAACAGGCGGCAACTGGACGGTAGTCAAAGCGTATGGGATATAAATCTGGAGTTCGATCAGCGCGTATTCCATCTTGAAGACTTCGGCAGGTGCGTCATCACCGTCTTTGACAACGGCATGGTGCAGAGCTATCACCCTCGCGCCGAAACCGCGCTTGGTTCTTCCCAGCTTGCATATCCTGCCAAGAAGGTTCGGAGTGCCGTGGATGACTACCAGCAACGATTCTGCTACGTTCTTGACGAAACGGGAAATCTGACCGGGCTTCTCGGAGAAGAACTATCGCCGGTCACCGAGCTTAGGCTGACCGATCTCCCGGCAGCGATGGTTGCCACTGACAAAGGGCTTGTCATCTCCCGCGCTGGTAGGGGATTGTTTCTACTGAGCTTCGAAGACGGTGCGGTGACCGAGGAGTTGATCTTCGAGACCGGACTTGGATTCTCCTCGCTTTGCTACCAAGATTCGCTGCTTTTCGGCGGTGTCGCGAATTCTGACTCTGTGATGGTCTTCAATCTGTCAGACAGGGGCGTCGATCCGTTGATGGTTGCCGACATTGGGGGGACGACAAAACAGCTTTACGTTCGTCGGGGAGGAACATACAGCTATGATCTCACGGCGATCAACTCCGATGGTGCACGCGCTGTAAGCATCAATGTCAAGCAACGCAGCTCCGATCCCCTGTGGCAGACGCTGTCCCGTTTTCTGGTAAACAGCAGTTACTATGACGAAGGCTCGCTAGTTTTGTCTTCCGAGACCGGCGATATCGACTACTACTGCCTTGACTGCGGTTTTCCTCAGCCGGTATTCCGTGGCAGCGTAGCAATTTCCGCGTCGCCGCGCTCTCTGCTTATGATCGATGGTCGTTTTCTGGTCGTTGGTTCGGAGTCTGGCGCAAGTCTGTTCGATTACTCCCAATTGCAGGGGCGTTTTGACCCGATCGGTGATCTGTTGCCGATCAACTCCGTCTCTCAATTCCTTTTTGACCCGGTTACGCAGTTGCTGGTAGTCGCGAGTGGAGAGGATGCCATTCGCTATGTGGATCTCTCCGATCCGTATCGACCGAGCGCCGTTTTTCCGATTCTTGCTTCCGGCAAAGCTACTGCCATTTCTTTGTGGGGCGACCGGCTCTATGCGCTCGAATCCGATGCTATCAGGTGTTATCGCTCGGTGCCGGAAGGACTGCAAAGCTCATCAAGCAGTGTCTTCGTTTCTGAACCCTTCCCCAACCCTTTCAACTCAGGCACTGTGATCGAAGTCGCACCTTCCGGCGCGATCAAAATCTCTTTTCGGATCGTTGACATCCTCGGGCGTGTAGTTCGTGACGGTGAATTCGACGGCGGCGCGTTTGGCAGTCGGATTGCCTGGGATGGAAAGGATTCCGACAACCGTCCGGTCGCTTCGGGAGTCTATTTCCTGCGTCTGGTGGCCGGTAAGTCGGTCAGCGTTCGTAAGATGTTGCTCATCAAATAGCGGTCCATTTAATTGCTTGACTCCTATTTTGATAATCGTATAATTGGCAAATTGATGAGTGAGGAACACGAATGAAACTAATCAGAGTACTATCGGCGGAATCAATCGTCGGAGTGTTCCTGCTTTCAACGGTATCGCTTTACGACGGTCAGTTCGCTGACTCGGGAAAAGGCGGGAAATAGAGACTATGCGCGGCAGAACTGAGACTACAACGGCAGCGAACATAGGTTCTAATTGCGAGGAGGCTTGCCATGTGGGCGGTTAGAATGCTTCTGATCATCATCTTCATTATCGTCTCGATCGCCTTTTTTATCGCCAACGCCGGCGAACGGGTCGAGGTCAACGTCTTGCAAACACGCTATCTCGATGTGCCTTTGATGATCGTACTGCTTATTGCGTTTGGCATCGGGATGGTGGCCAGTTTCCTAATCGCTGTCACCTATTTCTTCCGTATTTCATCCGAAGCCTCGGCCAACAAGCGGATGATTAAGCGTCTGCAGGCTGAAATCACCGCTCTGCGTAACCGTCAGATAGATCAGATCGATTCGGTGTAACGTATGTTTGAATTGAGCATGTATTACTATATCGCCGGTTGCTGCGTCGTTTTGCTGCTAGTGCTACTGGTTGGTTTTCAAGTTCGCCGGCGCAAACGTGAACGGCAGCAAGACCGCACTCTATATATCAGCGCACTACAGGCGCTTCTGGAAGGGGACGAGGTCGGCGCTTTCTATAAGCTGAAAGAAACCGTCGCTCAAGATACGGAAAACATCGATGCCTATTTGCGGTTGGGCAAGATTCTGGCCAACCGTGGCAAGATCAAGCAGGCGATTCAAGTGCACAATGAACTTCTGCTCCGCTCGAATCTGTCACCGTTTCAAAAGAAGGCTATCAACCGCTACTTGATTGACGATTACGTTCTTGACAACCAGGTCGGCAAGGCGATCAGTCTGCTGCAATCGGAGTTTGAGCGCGATCCCGGTGACGTTCAAACCGGTGTCAGGTTATTGGAACTGCTCGGCAAAGAGAACAAGTGGGAAGCGGCCGAGGAGATTTCCGAGAAGCTGTACAAACGGGACCGCGAACGCTTCGCCAGTGTGGTCGCGGATGTGAAGATCAGAGTCGGCGATCTTGCGGAGGAAGGGGGCAAAGGTCGCAGAGCGCGGACACTTTACAAGACCGCCTTTCATCTTGACCGGACCAGAATCGACACCTGGATCAAAGTGGGAGATTCTTATGCCACGGAGAACCGGTTGGAGGACGCTATCCGCAGTTGGATGCACATTGTCGACTCGGCTCCAAGGGAAGCGCACCTCGTTTTCGATCGGCTCAAGCGGGCGCTGTTTGAAGTCGGCCAGTTTAACCAGATGGCCGGTATTTTCGAAAGAATACTGGAACAGGATCCGGGCAATTCGTATGCGGCAGTCTCATTGGCTGAGTTGTATGAGAAGAAAGGCAACCTGTCGCAGGCGGAGGAGTACTACCGTCAGGCGATCGACAGTAATCCGCAGTTTGCTCAGGCTCGTCTCGGGCTGGCGAGGCTTTATCGCGAACGAGGAAAAATCGATGAAGCCCTCAAGATTCTGGAAAAACTGTTCGTGCAGCAACAACAGCAACAAGGGGCGGTCAGGTAGCAGACTTAAGACCGCATCGTCCTTGCCATTGAGCGCGCCGACCAGCCGGCCTTGTCGTAGCAAAACCAGTCACACCTTCACCGCCGTAGTAAATGACTGACAAACAAACTCCGCTTCTGGAGCAGTATTTCCGCATCAAGAGTCAACATCCGGATAAGATTCTCTTCTTCCGCATGGGGGACTTCTATGAGATGTTTGGTGAGGATGCCGAGATTGCCGCGCCAATTCTCGGGATCGCATTAACTTCACGCGCGCATGGCAAGACCACGCGCATGCCATTGGCCGGAGTGCCGTATCATGCCGCCGAGAAATACCTGTCGCAACTAATCAAGGCCGGTCTCAAAGTCGCTATCTGCGAACAGACGGAAGATCCCAAATTGGCCAAAGGGTTGGTCAAACGGGAAGTGATCGAGATTATCACTCCGGGTACCGTGACCGTCGACAGCGCTTTGCCGCAGTCAGAAGAAAACCTGGTCGTTTCGATATTCGGCGAGGCCAAAGGCGATCTGGGCATGGCGGCGGTCGAGATCACGACCGGTCGCGTTGTTGTCTATCAGGGTGACTGGGAATCGACCTTCGACAAGATCGAATCGCTCAGTCCACCCGAAGTACTGATTGCCGACGGGAGTTTTAATTTGCTTGCCCCGAAACTGGCGCGTTTAGCTGCGCAAATCACCCGCGCTGAAGATTGGAAATTCCAGTTTGATGACGCCTCATTGCGAATCAGGAAACATTATCAGGTTCACTCATTGGAAGCATTTGAGCTGACGGCGTTCCCGTATGCGGTTTCGGCGTTGGGTGGGTTGCTTGCTTACATAGAGGAAATCAAGTTCGTGATTCCTCAGCATTTGAACCCGCCACGATTAGCTGACGATGCGGATCAAGTCTATCTGGACGCCGCCACGATTCGCAATTTAGAGATTCTGCAGCCAAACACCGGTGACAGGAAGGAACACGCACTTCTGGGACTCCTTGATTTCTGTCTTACCGCAGGTGGCAAGCGGTTGCTGGCGCGCTGGCTGACGGCGCCACTGAAAAACATTTCGCGGATAAATCAGCGCCTACAATCCGTCGAGCGGCTATTGCACGACGACAATCTACGGCAGCAACTTACAGACGTTCTGAGTGGATTCGCCGATTTGGAGCGGCTCTCCGGCAAGCTCGGTTACCGTAAAGCGAATCCGCGCGATCTGATACAACTCAAGACAAGTTTGCAGCTACTTCCGACAATTGCACAACTTCTTTTGGAAGCTAAGACCGAACTCTTTGCCGACATCGCCGCCAAGCTCCCTGATCTGACCAAAGTCGCACAATTGATTGAGAGCGCGATCAAGGACGATCCTCCTTATCTGATTAATGGCGGTTCTCTTATCAAGGAAGGCTACGACGAGCAGCTTGATCAACTTAAGGCGTCGATCAAGGATGCCGTCGACTACATCGCCGGTTTGCAGGAGACGCTGCGCCGCCAGACCGGTATTCCGTCGCTGAAAGTCGGCTACAACTCGGTGTTCGGTTATTACATCGAAGTCACCAAGCCTCATTTAGCTCTGACGCCGTCGAGTTTCGTCCGCAAACAGACGTTGGTTAATGCGGAACGCTTCATAACGACCGAACTCAAGGAGAGGGAAGAACTGATTCTTGCGGCGGAAGAGAAGATCAACAAACTCGAAGAAGAAATTTTTCTGCGAGTGCGCGATCAGATCTCAGAACATGTGGACGAAATCAATGCCACCGGCCAGGCAATCAGTGCTGTGGACGTGTTGCTGTCCTATGCCACAGCCGCGCGTCGCTACAACTATAGCAAACCCGAACTCAACGACTCTCAGCGCATCGAGATCACCGAGGGACGTCATCCGGTGATTGAACAGCTTTTGCCAAAGGGTGATTTTGTCGGTAACGACACCTGCCTTGATACCGCCGCCGAGCAAGTTCAACTGCTGACCGGACCAAACATGGCCGGCAAGTCGACTTATCTGCGACAGGTCGGGCTGATCGTCATTATGGCGCAGGCGGGTTCTTTTGTGCCGGCGGACAGGGCAGTCATCGGAATCGTCGATCGCGTGTTCACCCGCGTTGGCGCCTCTGATCGTCTGGCGCTTGGTGAATCGACGTTCTTGGTCGAGATGAACGAGACTTCGCGCATTCTGAGCAACGCCACGCGGCAAAGTCTGATCCTGCTCGATGAAGTCGGGCGCGGGACCTCTACCTACGACGGTTTGGCGATTGCCTGGGCGCTGTGCGAGATGCTGCATGAAGACTCGCACCTGCAATCCCGCACGATTTTCGCGACTCACTTCCACGAACTGACCGAACTGGCTTCTCTCTTTGGGCGTATCCGGAATTATCAGGTGCAGGTCAAACGTCACCGCGACAAGATTATCTTTCTGCGCAAGGTGGTTCCGGGTGGTTGTGACGACAGCTTTGGTATCGAAGTCGCCAAGCTTGCGGGTGTTCCCGACAAGCTGACCGGACGGGCAAAGGAAATACTCAAGGAACTGGAAGAAGGAAGCTTCGAACCGCTGAAAGCTCGCTCGAAGAAAAGCTTGATGCTCACCAACCAACTCGGCCTTTTTGGCGGGGAACCTTCGCCAACCGCCGAGCGTATGCGAGATATCGTTGTTGAACAGCTCACGCCGATAGAAGCACTCAACTTGCTTGCGGAACTCAAGCAGATCGCAGATAAGGAAAATGGTGCCAAAGATTAGACTGTTGCCGGATGTTCTGATTAACAAGATTGCCGCCGGTGAAGTGATTGAACGACCGGCCTCGGTTGTCAAAGAACTGGTCGAGAATGCGCTTGACGCCGGAGCCACTGCCGTAACCGTCAACATCTCCGAGGGTGGGCTGGCACTGATTGAAGTCACCGACAATGGTTGCGGAATGACGCCGGACGATCTCAAGCTCGCCATCTGCCGTCACGCGACCAGCAAAATCGAAAAACCGGAAGACCTTTTTAATATCAATTCGTTCGGCTTTCGAGGGGAGGCGCTGCCATCGATTACGTCTGTATCCCAGTGCACAATAAAGTCGCGAATAAGTGGCGCGGCCAGCGGCTATCTGCTTGAGATTTCCGGAGGCGAATTGACGGAGGAATCGGAGACCGGCTGCGATCATGGCACATTCATCGCCGTGCGCAACTTGTTTTTTAACACACCGGCGCGCCGCAAGTTCTTGAGATCACCATCCTCGGAAGTGCGACGCGTAGTGGAAGTTGTCGAATCGCTGGCAGTCAGCAATCCGCAGACGGAGTTCGTGGTCGATTCCGACAACCAGCGGCTACTTGACTTAAGCTTCGCCGCTGACAAGATAGAGCGAGCCAAACAACTGTTTGGTATTTCTTTGGCGGACAAGTTCGTGCGGGGTGAACGTAGCGGTGACGGATTGCACCTGGAGGTCTATCTATCCAAACCGGAAATCTGCCGACGCAGTCGCTCGCGAGTAATGATCTTGGTCAACAACCGCCGCATCGAATCAAAAGCGCTGTTTGCCTCCCTAACCTCGGCCTACGGTGAGTTCCTAACCCATGGCACGTACCCCCAGGGCGCAGTGTTCATTACGATCGAGCCATCGCTGGTTGATGTCAACGTTCATCCGGCCAAATCGGAAGTGCGCTTCGCCGATGAACGAATCATTTTTCATACCCTATATCATCTGGTCAGAGAGTCTTTGCTTGGCGGTAGCGCTCTGCCTGGAGCTTTTGGTCTCGGTCAGTCACGCGGTTACGGCAGTACAACCCAGTTGGATCATCAGGGCGCTACCCGACAGTCAGTCCGCGACTTTTTCGGTCAATCGACTTCGGCGGCAGTTCAATCTGAAGAGTCGCTGGCAACAATTTTTGGTAAACCTGCGGCGGATACCGCAGATCACACACATTCCCACTTCGAAGAGGCAGTGGCACATGTAGCCTCTGTCCCAACAGAGGAAACGGGCTCGCCCTCAGCTGCTTATGTTACCCGCAAAGCGCTGGGAATCAGCGGGGAAATAAGATTCCAGCAATTGGCTTTAATGTATGTCGTTGCGCTCACGGCGGACAGCGTCTTCATAATGGATCAGCACGCGGCCCACGAGCGAATCCTTTACGAGATGGCAATGAAATCGCTGGCGGCGCGCACGATTACCGGCCAGCAGTTACTATTTCCGGTGCCGATTCACCTTGAACCGAATGATTTCTATACTTTCAATCAGGAGCAAGAGACCTTTGCGGCTCTTGGTTTTTCGCTGGAGAGTTTCGGCCCTCGACAACTCCAGTTGACGGCGGCTCCGGCGATCCTGGCTGGAAAAAATCCGGAGATTCTATTTAGGGAATTGCTGGATGATTTCGGGGGGATTACGGGTGACAGCCAGAAACGCTTTCAGAAAAAGGCCGCCGCGTTTGCTTGCCGAGGCGCGCTGATGGCCGGCGACCGGATGGATGAACCCGGCATGCGGGCGCTCTTCGGGGGTCTGCTGGCGGCAGAGAATCCTTATGTCTGCCCCCACGGCAGACCGACCATGATTCGGCTTTCGAAGGATGAGCTTGATGTCCGTTTCGGCAGGATCTGATAGATTAATCATTCCGGCGCTTGTTGGCGCAACCGCCATCGGCAAGACGGCGGTGGCATTGGAGTTGGCAGAGCAACTTAACCTTGAAATCGTCTCCTGCGATTCACGCCAAATATATAAGTATCTTGACATTGGCACAGCCAAACCAACCCCAAAAGAACTTGGTGGTCAACCGTATCATCTCATAGATTTCGTTGAACCGGATCAGTTGTATTCGGCCGTTCGCTACAGAGACGCTGCAAGAGACACGATCGCGGACATTGTTGGAAGAGGTAAAGTACCGCTCATTGTGGGGGGTGCCGGCTTATATCTTAAAGCTTTAATTTCAGGTTTTTTCACAACTCCGGAGGCTGATGCGTCTTATAGGGAGGAGTTATCAAGGCTGGACCCGGCGGAATTGCACGCCCGACTGGATGAAATTGACCCAGAGACGGCGACGGAAGTGCCTGTAGGCAATAGGGTTAGAATGATCAGAGCGCTCGAGATTTTCCACATGACCGGCAGACCGAAATCCGAGCTAAAACGAACCGGGGCTTACCCGAGCGATAATTTCAACTTTCGGGTTTTCTGGCTAACCCTTGATCGCAAAAAACTTTATCAATTAATAAATCTGCGGGTCGATAAAATGTTTAGGGATGGATTGATGAGTGAAGTTGAAACATTGGTTGATATGGGTTATAGAGATTCCCCAGTCTTGGCAAGTACCGTCGGCTATAATGAGGCGTTAGACCATCTCAGCGGCCGATCCACGCTTGAGCAATGTCTTCAGTTGATCCAGCAGAAGACGCGCAACTATGCCAAGCGGCAGATTACCTGGTTCAAGAAGACGGAAAATCAGGTTTCCGTCGATATGGATGAGCCCGGTTGGAAGGATTCTCTTTTTGCCGAGATTAGCAAATTAAAACTTGACAGCAAATTGCTGTAAGTCATATCTTCCAACGGCTTACATGTTTTGGAGTCTGGGAGGAAACTGATGGTGACAAGATTTTGGCTGATTCTGACGGTGGTGGCGGTGTTTCTGGCGGGATGTTCTTCAGTTGTCAGAGACAGATCTACTATGGGGGACTTACCAGCCAATTGGGCGGCAACCGCTGAAGAAGAGACTGCCTACAGCGGCGTCGACTCCTTAAAGAACGCGGCGGACGAAGAAGATCAGCAAGCTCAGCAGATTATGGAAGAGATTCGTCTGGCAGAGGAATACTATGCATACGGCGTACAGGCCAATGGCGCTGAACGCTGGCAAGAGGCTCAATACAACTTTGAGAAAGCACTGTCGTTGCTGTCGGAACTCAATGTCGACAGGGAAGATGAGAGTGCGGTCGGTTACAGTTACGCCAAACTGATTGACGATATTCGCGTCGAATACAAGCTTACGTTGCTTTATCTCGCCACGATTCCCGGGGAAGCATCCAGTCAGGCTTTCGTCGACCGTTTTGGTGAAATCGACGACTTCGGTAAACTGAAGGACGAGAAAGTCATTACTACGGTAGACACTCATCAGGAATATGATATTCCCGTGGTCGTCAACGACAAGGTGGAAAACTGCATCGTCTATTTCCAGACGATTGCCCGTGATTTCTTTCAGGCAGCTCTGACTCGTAGTGGTCGGTACACTTCCTTGATGATGAAAATCCTTGAGGAGGAACGTGTTCCGCGCGATCTGGTCTATTTGCCAATGATCGAATCGGGGTTCAAAACCAATGCCTATTCCTGGGCAAGCGCCGTAGGACCGTGGCAGTTTATCAGCGCTACCGGGCGTCGCTTCGGCATGGAACGCGATTGGTGGTTCGACGAGCGACGCGATTATGAGAAATCAACGCGCGGCGCGGCGCGATATCTCAAGTATCTCTATGAGCGATACGGGGATTGGTACTTGGCGCTGGCCGCCTATAATGCCGGCGAGGGCAAGGTTGACCAAGTTATCAAACGTGATGGAACGACGGACTACTGGCATATGTCGCACCTAAAGCGCGAAACCAGAGACTATGTGCCGCTATTTCTATCATCGATGATCATAGCGAAGAATCCTGAAAAATACGGTTTTGTTCCGTTCTACGACGATCCGTTGCAGTATGATGTTGTCACTGTCGACAAACCGCTTGATCTCTATGAGGTCGCCAGCGCTCTCGGCACGACCTATGACTATCTCAAGACCCTTAATCCCGAACTGCTGCGGAAGGTAACTCATCCGCACAAAGAGAGCTATGCCCTGCGAATTCCTTCTAACCAGAAGGAGAAATTCTGGGCCTCTTATGACCAGCTTGCTTCGGCGCGTTCCGCAACGCTGGTTCACCATACTATCGGCAAGGGTGAGACGATGTCGCTGATCGCCAAGCAGTACAGCATAAGTACTCAGGCGCTGGCAGACGCCAATAACTTGAGCAAGAAGCAGCGACTGGCGGAAGGCCAAACCCTACTGATTCCGGTGCCGCAATTGGCACGGGAGGATCGCTCGACCCAACAACGCAAACGTAAGAGTTACGATACTCCCCATGCGACCGGGGCGGGATCAGATCTGTATGTGGTTCGTAAGGGGGACAGCTTGGCGGACATTGCTTCCGCCCATGGCACTACTGTCAACCAACTTGTGATGGTCAATGGATTGGATAAGTCGTCGCGGATTTATCCTGGGCAGGTGCTCAACGTCGGCGTCAAGCGGTTCTCGCAGAGTCGCCAGAATGCCAGCGCACCGCGCGCGTCCAAATCACAGCACATCATGACCTACAAGGTTCGCGATGGGGACTCGATGGATAAGTTGGCCAAGCAGTATGGCACGACTTCCGCGAATCTGGCGCTACTAAACGGCTTCGAGAACAATCGCCGTCTTCGAGTGGGGCAATTGATCAATGTGCCGGCGCGCAGCAGCGCAGGCAGCAAAGCTAAGACGGCTGCCAGCATCCTCATGTATGTAGTCAAGGCCGGCGATACCCTGTGGGATATCGCGAGCGCATTTAGATGCAGTGTTGAAGAGATTGTTAAACTTAATAACCTGACCTCACTGAAACTCAACATTGGAGACCGGTTAAAGATCGCCAAGAGTTAAGGGATTAACGTGGCACGGACACGGGATATTGTCATTGGCGTCATCATCGGGGGAAGCTTCCTGGTTTTCTTCCTGATTATGGCCATTACACTGGTTTATGGCCGGTTTGGAGAAGCGGACGGTTTCTCCGGACTGGGGAGTAAAGTTGCGATCGTCAATTTGGATGGCGTGATTATATCTTCTACCGATATCGTCAGACAACTCGACCGTTGGGGCAAGGACGATAATGTACGCGCAATCGTGATGCATATCAATTCCCCCGGCGGTGGCGTGGCGCCATCGCAGGAGATCTATGACAAACTTATGAAAGTGCGCGCCAGTACGGACAAACCGATTGTCGTGTCGATGTCATCCGTATGCGCTTCCGGAGGATACTATATCGCCTGCGCTGCCGACAAGATCATGGCAGTGCCGGGGACAGTTACAGGTTCGATCGGCGTGGTTTTCGAATGGCCGGTTCTCAACAAGCTTTTGGATAAGGTTGGCGTTCAATACGAAACGATAAAGTCAGGCACAGTAAAAGATGTCGGTTCACCATTTCGAGAGGCAAACGACGCCGACCGGGCCATGCTGCAATCGGTTGTGGATGATACTTACGATCAGTTTGTGAACGTTGTGTGCGAACGGCGTGGTCTTCCTCGCGACTCGGCTCTAGCGTTGGCTACCGGGGCAATATTCACCGGTAGGCAGGCACAAAACTTGGGGCTTGTTGATTCGCTTGGCACTTTCGATGACGCCGTCGATTTGGCGGGGGAACTGTGTGGATTGGGCAAGAATCCCAACCGCATCAAAGAAATTCGGCGTCGGACAGTATCGATTTTCGATCTTCTGGGTAGTCTGACGAACATTGATTTGGGCAAACTTCTTGACAGCAGGCAGGATTTGGTGTCGCCAAAACTGCAATACATATTCAATTAGGGTGGACTAACCTACGGGTGAAGCATTAGCATGGAACTGAATAGGAGCACACAATAAATCGGTTGTTGAAACTGAGGGAGGGTGATCCCAAATGACAAAAGCAGATTTGGTCGAGAAGGTCGCTGAAAGGACCGGATTGACCCGAACCGACGTGGCGGTAGTGGTCGATTCGTTTCTCGACACCATAAAGAAATCGATGGAGGAGATGCAAAACATCGAAATCCGCGGTTTCGGCACCTTTAAGATCAAGTTGAGAAAGGCTCGCAAGGCGCGCAACCCGCGGACGGGAGATGAAGTTCCGGTTCCGGACCGCAAGGTGCCGGTGTTCAAACCGTCGAACGAGTTCAAGGATCTGATCACCAAGCTACCATTGCAGTAAAGGAGATCCGATCGAGTTCAAGCGTTTAAGAGCGTAGAGTCTTCCCGATTCGTCTGTCAAGAGGTATATTCGGGCAGGGAATTTGGCTATTACTCCTTGCCACGGGGTCAAGGTGCTGTCAGGCTGGGAGTTAACTGATCAATCTTTTTGCTTGCGCGGTTTTCTGATAAACGCTATACTACGTAGCTGAATTTAAGTGAACTCTTACGGAGGTTGAATGCCCAGCGGCAAAAAACGTAAGCGTCAGAAGATCAAGACGCACAAGCGGAAAAAGAGAAGAAGACGCGATCGCCATAAAAAGAAAGTCTGATTGAAACGGGCGCCGATTGGTGCCCGTTTTCGTTTGCGTCTGTGTGGGGAGTGCAAGTGCGCGGCGTATGTTAACCGCAAACCGATCTGAAAGAAGTCGAAACCGCAAGGGTTTCGACCTACCAAGCTGGGGAGCGCGAGTGCGACCACAAATCTCCAGGTTGTTGCATCATATTCGTGCGAGATTCTTCGCTGCGCTCAGAATGACAGGCCGTCGGGCTTTTACCAACACTTCCTAAGCGGTGGGGCGCCTTGAAGCTATCGAGCTGATTAGGTTAGGGCGTATTATCTGTATGATGGATGGGAGACCGATGATGTCCGAACATGAATTGATGTGGCGCTGTCTGGTCTGCGGCCACATGTGGCCAAATAAGGATGATGCCCTCCCTGACAAGTGTCACCATTGCGGTGCGCCAAAGACGGAGTTTGAGTTGGTCAGGGAGGATTAAGAATCGAAATCCCACCCGCTGGGTGGGTTACGAGTTGGCATGTACTCGCGCGTCTATTCGCGGCGTGTGACGTGACGGAATGCTAGTCCAGCTTACTAATGCGTCAGGTCACGCTCCCTTCACCATTCCAACCCTGCCGCTAAGACCCGCCGCAACAGTGAAAAGTCAAAACCTCTTGTGGTTTTGACATCTTTCCGTCGCCTACCCGATGGGTGACTTGCCGGGGCAGAACATGTTGCAATGGCGACCGGAAAAGAATTCCGGCGATGGCTGGGTAGCGGGAGGATTGCCTTTGGGGCGTCCCCATAAGCGACAGACAGACAATGAGTAAAAAGTCTCGGCGATAGGGTGTGGGTTCGGCACGGTGTTTGTTAATGTGTAGTGCCGATGAAAGCGCGTTGCTGTCTGGCGATAGGGGTACTCTGCCTCTTGCTCCCTGTTGTAGCCATAGCTACCAACGTCAGCGACTTCAAGGTCAACGACGATTTCGGCACGACCTATCAGGGATACAGCAATATCGCCACCGACCTCAACGGCGATTTTGTCGTTTGCTGGTATGACAAACGCAACGGCAACAACGATATCTACATTCAATTGTTCGACCGCAACGGAGTCCGTCTAAACACAAATCGGCGCGTCAATGATGACACCGGCACGAACGAGCAACTCAAGCCGTCAATGATGAAAGATCAGTCGGGCAAGTTCGTGGTCGTCTGGCAAGACTACCGCGCCAACGGCTATCCCAACAACGCCGACATTATGGGGGAACGTTTTCTGGCTGACGGTACTGCTCAGGGAGCGAACTTCAAGACTAATGACGATTTCGGTACTGAGACCCAGGGTTGGCAGGATATCGACTGCGATGATTATGGCAATTTCGTCGTTGTCTGGGAGGACAATCGCAACGGCAATTACGATATCTACGCGCAGCGCTATCACAAATCGGGCACCAAGCTCGGGGCCAATTTCCGCGTCAATGATGATGCCGGCGCGGCTTACCAGCACAACCCGCGCGTGACTGTGGACGGCACGGGGAATTTCGTAATCGTCTGGTATGACAACCGCTCCGGCCGGGATGACATTCTCGGCCAGCGATTCAACGCCTCGGGTGTTGCGCAGGGAACGAATTTCATGATCAATGACAATGTCAAGAATGAAAAGCACGTGATGCCCGATGTCGCTTGCGACTACAACGGCAATTTCGCGGTCGTCTGGATCGACTACCGCAACGGGAGCTACCCGACAAACCCCGATATCTATGGCAAGATGTACTGGGCGGATGGAAGCAATCGGAGCGGCAATTTCAAAATCAACGCCGACGGCGGTCAGGCGTCCCAGTCGGAACCGGTCATCGGGATGGACTACTTCGGAAACTACATAATTGCTTGGCGGGATGATCGCGAAGGCAACAATGATGTCTATGCACAATACTATGACAATACGGGTCGTCTCGTTGGTGGCAATTATCGTGTCAACACTGACGTTGGTACGGCGACGCAATCGTTTCCAAATGTCACGATGGATGGAATCAATATCTATTACACTTGGACAGACGATCGCAATGGCAGCTTCGATGTCTATGCGAAGATCAGCGAATATGGTTCGCCGACGATGGTGATTACTCCGATGAGCTTTCAGTTCACAGCAGAACTCGGTGGTAGCAATCCAACGACGCAGAACCTGCTTATCAGTAATCTTGGCTATGGCATACTCAACTGGCGTGCGACGTCCAACCAGAGTTGGTTGCAAGTCACGCCCGCGACCGGTACGGCGCCGTCAACGGCAGTCGTGTCGGTGAGTACAACAGGTTTGGCATACGGCAGTTACAACGGGCGAATCACCATCGCCGATGTTTCCGGAAAGGATTCATCGCGGACGGCGGTCGTGGCGTTGGATATTACCGCGCCGGTCATGCAAATCGTTCCGCAGACAATGAATATCGAAGCGCATCTGGGAATGCCACCGCCGGATGACAAGTTTGTACAGATCTACAACACGGGAACGGGCACACTCAACTGGACTCTGTCAGGAATGCCATCGTGGCTGAAGTTTTCGATGACGTCCGGAACCGCGCCATCAGCAACCGACGTAATCATTCTCACCGACTCGATACCCTCGCCGGGGCAATACACGGCGAATGTAGTAGTCACGTCGACGCAGGCGATCAACTCGCCGGAGACTTTGACCGTGCAGTTGAGCTATCTTGCCGATGCGCCCATCATCGCGACTGACCCTGACACAGTGCACTTGACTTTCGCGGTCAATGCGACGACGATCACTCCTCAGGAGCTTGTCATCTACAACATCGGAGTCGGCACTCTCAACTGGACAATCAGCGCGGATGCCACCTGGGTGTCGCTGAGCAGTGAGATGGGAGTGGGTGATGCGGTTGTCAATGTCGGCGCGAAGGCGTCGATGTTGGCGGTCGGCGATCATTATAGCCAACTCACGATTACGGATCCGAGCTCCTACAACTCGCCGCACTATGCCGTCGTGCACGCGCATGTCACCGATACGCCGCCGATAATACAGGTGGCTCCGGATAGCCTGAGTTTCCTCTGCTATAACACCGGTCCACAGGACAGCGCGCGGACGGTCTCCATTGCGAACGGAGGGGGTGGCAACATGTCGTGGAGTGTGACCGAGAACGCAGTCTGGCTGTCATTCAATCCATCATCGGGGAGTGGCGCCGGTCAAACGCTGGCAACGGTGAGCACCGGTGGATTGCCGAATGGGAACTATACTACCTGGGCGTACTTCAATGCGCCGGGAAGCACCAACCTAAAAGATTCAATTTTCGTGCGTCTGCAAATAGCGGCTTGGTTGCCTGACATCTGCGGCTTGCCGCCATCGCTGCAATTTCTTGCGCGCGAGGATCAGGCACTTGTCGACACGCAGACGGTGACTGTAAACACGTGCGCAGCGCCGGGAATTCATTGGTCAATTGCGGCCTCGCCGGCATGGCTGAGCGCATCACCGGCAACCGGCACAGAATCACAGAGCAGCAATATCATTATGAATACTGCCGGCATGGTTGCCGGAACATACAGTGGCCAAATCGTTGTGTCAGCGCCGGAAGCATCGAATTCGCCGGTCACCGTACCTGTGACTTTGCAGGTACTTCCGCGCGACACCAGCGGATTGTGGTCGCAAATCTGCGGCTTGCCGCCATCGCTGCAATTTCTTGCGCGCGAGAATCTGGCATTTGCCGACACGCAGACGGTGACTGTAAACACGTGCGCAGCGCCGGGAATTCATTGGTCAATTGCGGCCTCGCCGTCATGGCTGAGTGCATCGCCGGCAACCGGCACAGAAACACAGAGCAGCAATATCATTATGAATACTGCCGGCATGGTTGCCGGAACATACAGCGGCCAAATCGTTGTGTCAGCGCCGGAAGCTTCAAATTCACCGGTCACCGTACCTGTGACTTTGCAGGTACTTCCGAGCGACACCATCGCATTGCCGTCGCCTCGCGTCGTTGCCGGGGAGCCGTTTGCACTCGATCTGCGTCTGCACAATCTACTACCGGTCGATAGCGTTTACCTGCTGATGCAATTCGACAATAACTACTTTGTGTTTGATTCAATCAGTGCCGCTTCGCGTCTCGCCGGTTTGATGACGTTCCAAGTTGTCAGCCAGCAGGTGCTTGCTCACACACAGACTACAATTGCCACTGTGAAGACATCCTCGCAAATCCCGCGTGGTAACGGCAATATCGCGATTCTGCATCTGCAAGCCGTGGCATCGGCAAACGACGGCGTGTATCCTGTGACTTGCTCGCCACAGCTTCGTGACTCTCTGGGATTGTTAATGACATTGCCGGCTGTGGTCGGCCAGGTAACCGTCTCGGGACAGACTCCGGTCGATCCGGAACCGACAGGGGAACTCCCTCGCGAATTTCATTTGTATCAGAACTTCCCGAATCCATTCAATAGTAGCACAATCGTCTACTACTCGCTTGAGCGAGGAACAAATGTCAGACTCGAAGTGCTGAACATCATCGGGCAATCGGTTAGGACACTATTCTCCGGTTACCAGTCGGTCGGCGGCTATAGTATTGCGTGGGATGGACGTAATGACTACGCGCAGAGCATCGGTTCAGGAATATATTTCGTGCGACTGGTTACAGACACGCGCGCGGACTATGTTAGGGCCGTGCTGCTGAAGTAGAATCATCACCCCAAGAATATACTTGGACTTCTAACTCTTTCCACGCAAGGGTCGTTGACACTCGTCGGTAAATATCATTCTGAGGAGTCCGGCAACTGCCCGACGACGAAGAGCCTCCTATTCGCTGTTGGATAAGCGCGCTAGTGTGGTGTCACAGAGAAAACCTTACAGATGAGAGGAATCTTCAAGAATCGTCATTCCCGCGAAAGGGACTGTTGAAAAACCCCACTCCTCTTCAGGCGTCGTCAGGAATCCTTTCCTGACGACCTTGATTGGCTTGATAAACTGGCAGGAAAGGATTCCTGCCAGCGCTCTCAAGTGGCTTTTTCAACAGTCCCGAAAGCGGGAATCCAGTACTGTAATTAGCCTGGATCCCTGCTTTCGGGCTTGTTGAAAAAGTCCTTGGTGATATTATTTAATGGGGATTGATTAGTTTCATGCAGACCAAGAGAGATAATAAACAGCAACGGCTGGTTCTCCTTCCGC
>Ga0315273_10002308_pt1 | contig 22464 bp, 18 predicted proteins | sample YL17G02_0_MG_FD_205753 | JGI IMG/M metagenome (GOLD analysis project Ga0315273, IMG submission 205753) | Sediment microbial communities from Yellowstone Lake, YNP, Wyoming, USA - YL17G02_0 | ecosystem: Environmental > Aquatic > Freshwater > Lake > Sediment | place: USA: Wyoming | collected...
AGCGCGGTGCCCAGCGGCCCGGTCAGCGGCGTCGACAGCAGGGTGAGCCCGGCAAACAGGCCGAGGACCAGGGCGGTGACGGCGCCGAGGCGGCGGCGGGCGTCGTTGGTCACAGCAGGCTCGCGAGACTTGGGGCGGCGGTCACCCGTCGCTCGTGGTAGACCGGAAGGACAGGATAGGCGTCTTGGCGCGCAGCGTCCACGATGTCGGCCTCGAATCCGAGGTCCAGGAGATCGCTCCCACCCCGGCTGGCGCGGAGCGGCCGCTCCCACGCGGTGCCGTAGCGGCGCACGAGATCGAGGCTGGCGAGCGCGGCGTCGTTCATGCCCTTCCGCTGCCGCGCGCCACCCAGGGCCGCCACGAGCAGCCGGCCGGCGGCGTAGGCGTCGTCCAGCGCAAACGCCCGCTCCCGGCCGGCGCAGAGAATGAGCAGTTCCCCCCGGGTGTCCAACACGTCCCGCGCGGCGGCCGCCGCCGCGGACAGGTTTGCGGCGGCGGCGAGATACACCGCCGACGCTCCCTGCGTGGCCAGGAGGGCCGGCGTCCCGTTGGTCGTGGTCATGACAAGGGTCCGCCCGCGCACCGCGTCGGGCGTCATTTCGAGGGGACTGTTCCCGAGGGCAAATCCCGGGACGGCGCGCCCGCCGCGCTCCCCGCAGAGCACCACGTCGGCGCCGCCGATCGTCTGGGCCAGGCGGAGCGCCTCCTCGGTGGAGGAGGCCGGCAGGACGGCGCGGGCCCCATGGTGGAGCGCCGCGCAGATCACGGTGGAGGCCCGGAGGATGTCGAGGACGAAGATCGTCCGGCCCGTCGCCTGCCCCGGCAGGAGGCCCAGCGGCGAATAGACGACGTCGAGCTTCATGCCTCTGGTTTCAGCAGCTGCGGCTCGCGCTCGAGGAACTTGGTGTCCACGGTGCCGGCCATGAAATCCGGATGCCGGATGACGCGGGCCAGGAAGGGGATCGTCGTGGTGACCCCCTCCAGGATGAAGCTGTCCAGCGCCTGCCCCATCCGGTGGAGCGCCTCGTCGCGGTCGTTCCCGTGGACGATGACCTTGGCCAGCAGCGAGTCGTAATACGGCGGCACCGTGTAGCCCGCATACACGTGGGTGTCCACGCGGACGCCCGGACCGCCGGGCGGATGGTACGCGGTGATCAGGCCGGGGCTGGGCTGGAAATTCCGGTACGGGTCTTCCGCATTGATGCGGCATTCGATGGCGTGCCCGCGGAGGTAGCGCCCGTCACCCTTGAAGCTGATCCGGTCGCCGGCGGCCACACGGAGCTGCTCCTTGACCAGGTCGAAACTGGTGACCATTTCGGTGACCGGATGCTCGACCTGGATCCGGGTGTTCATTTCCATGAAGTAGAAGCTGCCGTCTTCATCGAGCAGGAACTCGACGGTGCCGGCCCCCACATACCCGATGGCCGAGGCGAGCTGGACCGCGGCCTCACCCATGCGGCCCCGCAGGACCTCGGTCAACCCCGGACTCGGGCTCTCCTCGATCAGCTTCTGGTGCCGGCGCTGCACGGAACAGTCGCGCTCGCCGAGGTGCACCACGGTCCCGTGGGTGTCGCCCATCACCTGGAACTCGACGTGCCGGGGGCGGGTGAGGTACTTCTCGACGTAGACCGCGCCGTTCCCGAAGGCCGAGAGCGCCTCGTTCTGGGCCAGGGAAAACGACTGTGCAAACTGCTCCGCGTCGAGCGCGATCCGCATGCCCTTCCCGCCCCCGCCCGCGGTGGCCTTGATGATGACGGGGAACCCGATGGCCTCCGCGGCGGCCAGCGCCTCGTCCGCGTCCTCGATCGTGCCGGGCGAGCCCGGCACCGTCGGGACCCCCGCCTCCTTGGCGAGGCGGCGCGCCGTGGCCTTGTCGCCCATCTGGCGGATCTGGTCGCCGGTGGGACCGATGAACGTGAGGTTGGACGCGCGGCAGATGTCCGCGAATTCGGCGTTTTCCGCCAGGAAGCCGTAGCCGGGGTGGATGGCGTCGGCGCCGGTGATTTCCGCGGCGGCGATGAGGTTCGGAATGCGGAGGTACGACAGGCGACTGGGCGGCGGGCCGATGCAGACGTCGTCGTCCGCGAAGCGGACGTGCAGGGATTCCCGATCGGCCTCGCTGTAGACCGCCACGGTGGCGATCCCCAATTCCCGGCAGGCACGGATGACGCGGAGGGCGATCTCCCCGCGGTTGGCGATCAGCACCTTGGACAGGGTCACGGCACCAAACCCTGCGTGATGCCGCCGGCTTCGCCCTTCCCCTCGTCGCTGAAGGTTCGGTCGGAAGTCGAACTGACGCCGGACACACGCAGCGCAAACTCGCTCGGGTTGCTGGAGTAGAAGAGCGCGCTCTCGTAGGAGATGACGCCCTCCCGGTACCACTTCATCAGCGACTGGTCGAAGGACTGCATCCCGTAGGACACGGTGCCCTCGGCGATGAGGTCGGGGATATTCAGCGCCTTCTCGATGTCGCGGATGTTGTCGGCGACGGCCGCGGTATTGATCAGCACTTCCGCCGCGGGCACCCGCCCGCTGCCGTCCTTCTTGGGCACCAGACGGAGACACACCACCGCCTGGAGCGCGGTGGAGAGGAGCGAGCGGATTTCCTGGTGCTGGTGGGGCGGATAGAACGAGATGACCCGGTTGATCGTCTGCGTGGCGTCGGTCGTGTGGAGCGTCGAGAAGACGAGGTGACCGGTGTCCGCGGCCTTCAGGGCCGTGTCGAGCGTCTCGGCGTCCCGGATCTCGCCGATCAGGATCACGTCGGGGTCCTGCCGCAACACGTGCCGCAGGGCCGCGCCAAAGGTCAGGGTGTCGCTCCCCACCTCGCGCTGGGAAATATTGGCCAACTGGTCCCGATGGAGGAACTCGATCGGATCCTCGATGGTGATCACGTTCACCCGACGGTGCTGGTTCACGTGATTGACCATCGCCGCGAGCGCGGTGGACTTGCCCGAGCCGGTGATGCCGGTGACGAGCACCAGGCCGCGGGGCCGGGCGGCGATCTCCTCGAGGACCGTCGGGAGGTGCAACTCCCGGATGGTCTTGACCTCGTACGGGATGGCGCGGAAGGCGAACGCCAGGGTGCCGCGCTGCTGGTAGATGTTGGTCCGGAAGCGCCCGACACCCGGCACCCCGATGGCGAAGTCCGCCTCCTTCTTCTCGGCGAACTCCTTCACCTGGCGCGGCGTCATGATCTGCTCCGCCAGCGCCTTGAGGTCTTCCGGACGGAGCGGCGGCACGTCGAGTCCCGACAGCTCGCCGTTGACCCGGACGGTCGGGGGCCGCCCCACCTTGAGCAGGAGGTCCGACCCGTTCCGACGGACCATTTCCGCGATAGCCTTCTTGAAATTGAACGGGACAACCGGCGGCGCGTCAGCCATTGGGGTCTACCCGGAAGAGGACCTGGCCGAACTCCACGGGCTGGGGGTCTTCCACGAGAATTTCCCGGACCACCCCCGAGACCTCGGCCTCGATCTCGTTCATGATCTTCATCGCTTCGATGATGCACACCGTCTGGCCGGCCGTGACGCGGCCACCCACCCTGACATACGCCTCGGCGCCCGGCTCCGGCGCCTTGTAGAACGTGCCGACCATGGGCGACTTGATGTCCCGGAGCGTTGCGGACGGCGCGGCGGCCGCTGCCGGAACACCCCCCCCGGCCGCCGAAGGACCAGCGGCCGGCGGCGACGCCATCATCATCGGCGCCGGCGCCATCATCGGCATCGACGGATACGCCGCGGGAGCGCCCTGGTGCGTGCGGGTGATGACGACGCCGGTGCCGAAGAACCCCTTGACCTCGATCGATCCCAGCTCTGGAGAGTCGCAGAGCAGTTCGGCGAGCTTTTTCACATCCTTGAGCTCGACCGACTTGATGCCCGGCATCTTCTGGAGCAACTGGGCCAGCTGCTTCATCTCGTCGGCGTTCACGCGCGTTCCTCCTCCGGCACGGGCCCCGGCCCGCGGTTAGACCAGCTCGACCAGCTCGGTGAGTCCGTCCGACAGGCCTCGCGGCCCTTCCGCCGTCAGGACGATATCGTCTTCCAGACGCACCCCACCCCACCCGGGAAGATAGATGCCCGGCTCGATCGTCACCACCGCACCAGCCGGCAGCTGCTCCTCGGCGGTGGCGCTCAGCCGGGGGGCCTCGTGCACCTCCAGGCCCAGGCCGTGGCCCAGCGAATGCCCGAAGGCCTCGGCGAACCCCCGCGCCGCCAAGAGGTCCCGGGCCAGCGCGTCCGCCGCGCGCCCGGTCATGCCCGCCCGGATATCCTGCCGGGCACGAAGCTGGGCCACCCGAACCGCCTCGTAGACCGCCCGTTGCCGCTCGTCGGCCCGCCCGCCGACGACCACCGTCCGGGTCAGGTCCGCGGAGTAGCCGTCCACTTGGGCGCCGAAGTCGAGCAACAGGAACTCCCCGGCCCCGATCACACGCTCGCTGGTGTGGGCGTGCGGCAGTGCGGCACGCGGGCCGGAGGCGACGATGGTCTGGAACGGATGCCATTCGCTCCCCCGCCGGCGGAGCGCCGCCTCGAGGCGGCTGGCCACCAGCAGTTCCGTCTGGCCCGCGCGAATCGTCGGCAACACCTCGGCCAGTGCCTGTTGGGCCAGGTCCGCCGCCGCCGCGATCGCCTCGATTTCTTCAGGTGCCTTGACGACGCGCAGCGCCTCGACCAGCTCCCCGACCGGGGCCGTTCGCCGCGCGCATTCCTTCAGCCGGCCGGCGTCGCGCACCGTGAGGGCATGGGCCTCGAAACCGATCGTCTGCCCTGGCCGCTCCGCACAGGCACGCTTCAGCCGCTCCCAGACATTGGCGGCGTCGATCTCGATGTCCGCGGAGCGGCCCACTTCGGCCGGCGCCTGGGTCGCGTACCGAAAGTCCGTGAAGAGGAGGGCGTCATCCGGGCGGAGAAGGAGTAACCCGGCCGAGCCGGTGAACCCGGTGAGGTACCGGATGTTGGGGAGGTGCGTGACCAGCAGCGCCTCCAAGCCCTCGCCGGCCAGGAGCGCGCGGACCCCCGACTGGCGCTCCGGACGGCGATCAGCCGGCACGCAGGCGATCCACCAGCGCCCGCAGCCCCACCGGATATCCGCGCGCGCCGAGACCCGCGATGACCGCCACCGCGAGGTCGGCGAGCACCGTGTGGCGCCGCTCCGGTTCGCGTCCGAAGATGTTCGAGAGATGGACTTCGACGAAAGGGACCCGCACCGCGAGGAAGGCGTCGCGAAGTGCCAGGCTGGTGTGCCCGAAGGCGGCCGGGTTTACGACTGCGCCGTCCACCCGCCCCCGCAGCCCCTGGACCGCGTCCACCAGCGCTCCCTCGTGGTTGGTCTGGAACCACTCCAGGTCCACGTCGAGCGCGGCCGCTTCGGTCCGCACCATCGCCTCGATGTCCGCCAGCGTCTGGCGCCCGTAGAGTGCGGGCTCGCGCTCGCCCAGGAGGTTGAGGTTGGGGCCGTTGAGGACGGCGACCCGCATCAGCGCTTCAGGCTCTGCAGCCAGACGTGGAATTGGTCGAGGTCGTCCTCGTCGTCCGACGCGCGGACGGCACGCACCGAGCCACTCGAGGTGCGCCCTGTCGGGGTCGCATCCGCTCCGCCGAAGAACTCATCGAAGGAGAATCCACCGGATCCTTCCGCCTTGGCCCCCGCGACGGTGGCCTCCGCCGGGTGAACCGGTGACGGATCCTCTCCGAAGATGGCGCCGAGCGAGAGACGATCGCCGGCCGGCCGGGTCGGCGCCCCCGAGGCGACGGCCTCCTCCCCGCCTTCGGGGGCCCTGGCCGCCGAGGCCATTTCTGGCGCCGGCGGGGGCTCCGGAAGGTCGACCGGCACGGGCCGTGACTGCAGCAGCGCACCCAGGAAGGATGCGACCGCCCGCCCGCCGGTCACCGACGCGGCGTAGGAAGGAGCGGCGTCCGCGGCGACCTGCGCCGCCTCCGCCGCCTCGAGCTCCTGGATGCGCTGACGCAGCCGTTCGTTGCCAGGATTCCGGTCGTACAGGATGCGATAGACCCCGAGGGCCTCGCCCGGGTGCCCCTGAACCGCATACAACTCGGCCATGCTCTCCGTGACCATCAGGACCGCGGCGGTGGACTCCACCGCCACCGCCGCCTCCGCCGCCGCTTCCATCGGCGCCGCGGGCGCTTCGGCCTCGGCCGCCGGGGCGCGGAGTTCCTCGGCGATCACGGAGGATGGGGTCGCTGCTGCCGGCGCGGTCGGACGCTCCTTCCCGGCCGCGAACGCGGGAGTCTTCTCTGGGGGAGACGCCGCGGGTGCCGCCGCCGCCGGGACCTCCTCCGGCGGCGGAGCGACTGCGCCACTCCCAAGCAGCGTTTCCGAGTCGTTCGCGACCTGATACTCTGCGCCCGAGAGCGAGGTGAGGATGATTTCCTCCTCCCGTTCCAGGAAGAACTCTTCGTAGGAGGCGGACTCCGTCGCCGCACGAAACTCCGCCGCCTCGAGGCCCTCGAGCGGAACGAACTCACCGGCGTCCGTCGGCTCCTCCACGAGCGACTCGCCTGACTCCGGCAGGTCAGTAGGCTCCATCGCAGTGGGCTCGACCCATGTGGAAATTACCGCCTCAGTGACGCCCACCGGGGGCTCCCAGAGGGCCGTGGGCTCGAGGAATTCGTCGGTGCCCGACGCGGGTACCGGGGGTCCTTCGCCGGGTGGGGCGCCGAAGACCAGATCGGGAAGCGCACCGGGTTCGGGCACCCCGGCCATGGGCGGCACAGCGGCGGGCACCGCCGGAGGCGCGGCGGACGAGGCGGCAACCGCCGGCGAGGCCTGGATGCGGGCGAGTTGCTCCCGGGCCTCGTCATTGCTTCGGTCGACATCGAGCAGGTAGGTGAGGAACCGGACGGCTTCATCCTTCCGGCCCTGGCGCTCCAAGATGTCGGCCAGCGACTTCAGCGCGATGACGTTCTCGTTGTCGAGGTCGAGCACCCGGGAAAATGCCACCTCCGCGCCGTCGTCATCTCCGAGATCGAGGTGGCATCGGCCAAGGATGACGCTGCCAGGGATGTACTCGGGGTTCAACTCGAGACCGACGCGGATGACCTCCAGCGCACGCGCGACCTCGTCGCTCTTGCGCAGGGCATCGGCAAAAGGGGCGGCAAAACGCCGCGGGTTCTCCGCGAATTGACGCTCGAGTTTTTCAATCTCGCGAGAGTAGGCCATTCCGGTCCCTGGACGCGTAAGTTGTTGCGGGGATTGACTTCAGAGTAAGGTCAAAAGGCGGTGCTGTCAACCGCCCCGGATGCCCGCCGACTTGAGATTGGCCGTTGCTCCGCTTAGACTTATGCCTCTTTTCCACCGCATCCGGAGCCGGGATCCCAGCGATGACGATGCAAGTGTTTCGCAACAGCGCCAAGCCCCTCATCTACATCGTCACCGCCTCGTTTTTCCTGTGGCTGGTGCTTGACCTCAGCGGGCTCTCCGGCGGGACGGGGCTGCTGTCCCAGACCAGCGCCGGGAAGGTCGACGGCCAGTCCATTGAGGCCCGATACTACACCACGCTGGTCCAGCAGTCCATCGAGGAGCGCCAGCGCACCTCCCAGACGCCCATGACGCTCGATGGTGTCGTCCAGGTCCGGAACGAGGTCTGGCAACAGATCGTCCAGGCCACCGTGTTGCAGCGCGAGTACGCGCGGCGTGGCCTGGTGGCGACGCCCGAGGAAATCGCAGACGCCATCCAGAACTTTCCGCCGCCGCAGCTGCAGACCGCCGAGCAGTTCCAGACCAACAGCCAGTTCGATCTCGGAAAATATCAGCGGTGGCTGGCCTCCAGCGCGGGCCAGCAGTACATCCCGCTGCTCGAGGCGCAGTATCGGGATCAGATCATGCAGAGCAAGCTGTTGCGGGTGGTCACCGCGGACATCTACCTCTCCGACCCGGCCCTGTGGCAAATCTTCCGGGACCAAAACGAGACCGCCAAGGTCGCCCTGACGGCCATCCTCCCGCGCCGGGCCATCGCCGATGCGTCGGTGCCGGTCGAACAGGAGGAGGTCCGGGCGTACTACACGGCGCACTCGGACCTGTTTACGCGGCCGGCCACGGCGTACATGAGCTTCCTCGCGTTGCCCCGCCTGACCAACGGCAGCGACTCCACCGCCGCCTACCAGCACGCCCTGACGGTGCGGCAGGAAATCCTGGACGGCGCCCCGTTCTCCGAAATCGCCACCCGAGAGTCGGCGGACAGTCTGTCGGCGTCCAAGGGCGGTGATCTCGGCGAGTGGACGCGGGGATCCATGGTCGCGGCCTTCGATGCCGCGGCGTTCACCCTGCCACTCAACACGATCTCGCAGCCGGTGCTCTCGGACTTCGGGTATCACCTGATCGAGATCACCAGCCGCAAGGGAGACACCGCCCGCGGCCGGCATATTCTCATTCCCATTGAAGTGACCGGGGCGCACCGGGACCTGATCGACGCCCAGGCCGATTCTCTCGAGGAGCTCGGCGCCAGCCGACTGGATCCGGCCGCCCTCGACACCGTCGCCCGGGCGCTTCAGCTGCCGATCGGCCCCACCACACCCGTCCAGAAGGGCAGCCAGCTCCAGTTGGGGCGCGCCGTCATCCCGGACGCCGGTGCCTGGGCGTTCCAGGCGAAGATCGGCGAAATCAGCCCGATCATCGAGACCCTCATTGGCTATTACCTCTTCCGGCTGGACAGCATCGCGGCCGAGGGCGTGCCCCCGCTCGAGGCCATCCAGGACGCGGTCACGATCTCGCTGATACAGGAGAAGAAGACGACGATGGCGCAGGCCCTCGCCCAGGACTATCTCAAGCGAGTTCGGGAGGGCAGCACGATGGAGCAGGCTGCCGCGGCGCTCAATCTCCCGTACCGCGAGCTCGGCCCGTTCAACCGGATCAATACGCCAGTACCCAACCCGGTCCTGACGGGGGCCATGTTCAGCCTGCCGATCGGACAGGTGAGCGATGTGCTCGATACCGATGACGGCCTCTACGTGGTGCGGGTACTCGAGAGGACCCCGGCTGACAGCTCGGCGTACCTCAAAGGCCTCGACGCCTATCGGGCCGACGCCATCCGGCGTGCCCGGCAGGAGCGCGCCCGGAACTATCTCGAGGCCTTGCAGGCGAGGGCCAAGGTCGTGGACCGCCGCGCCGGCCTCTTCCCGACCAACGCACAGGCGGAAGCGAACGCGACGTCGGCCCAGATCGGGCAGGGCGGAACGGTGCCGACCGGCCGCAGGAACTGACGCCGGTGGAGTGTGGCGGGGCTACTGCGACAGGCGCTTGGGCTCGCCGGTCTTGCTGGCCGTCGTGTTCGAGGGCGGCGCATCCATCGAACGCGGCAGCTGGGTGCGCTCGTCGGGGGGGCTGTTGATGGCGTCGCCAGCGTCGCTGATGCTCCGCTTGAACTCACGAATCCCCTTGCCGATGGACGAGCCGATTTCCGGCAGCCGCTTGGCGCCGAAGACCAGCAGCACAATCAGCAGGATCATCACGATTTCGCCAAAGCCCAGATTTCCGAACATACGGACCGCCTTTAGAAGAGGGACCGCGCGATGAAGTAGGCCACGAGGACGCCCACCAAACTGAGCAGCGTCACATCGAGCCCGACCGGCCCCAGCGTGAAGTTAACCACCAGAAGGTCCACCGACACAGGTCCCACCGTCGGATTCACAGCGGTGGTGAAGAAATCCCGGGCGGCGCTCTCCGGCAAGAATCGCCGAAGCAGGGCCGTCAGAAAGCCTCCCGCCAGAAACCCGCTGGCCAGGACACCAAGATAGAACCCGGGCCGACGGGGTCCGCCTGCCATCAGCTCCTCCGATCCAGAACGAAGGGGATGCTCGCCAGGAGCGCATCCCGCGCGGGGCTGGGCGCCAACGCGTCCAGCGCCGCCTCGGCCCCGGAGGACAGGGCCAGCGCCCGCTCCCGGGCGTACTCGAGTCCGCCGGCGTCGGTGACCGCCTCGACGACCGCGGCAATCTGTGGATCCGTCGGGTCCACGGTCTCCATCAGCTCCGCCACCTGGCGCCGCTGGTCGCGGGAGAACCGGGGCAGCGCGTAAATCAGCGGCAACGTGACCTTGTGCTCACGGAGATCCGCCCCCACCGGCTTCCCGGTCACCGAGGCGTCCCCGGTGTAGTCCAGCAGGTCGTCCACGATCTGGAATGCCATCCCCAGACGGAGGCCGAACTCGCGGAGCGCCTGGCGCTGTGCCGCGGGGGCGCGAATGGCGCCGGTCTCGCACGCGCCGGAGAGCAGCGACGCCGTCTTGGCCATGATCAGCTGGTCGTACTGCTCCTCGGAAAAGGCCAGCCGGTCGTGCGCCAGGAGCTGCCGCATTTCCCCCACCGTCATCTCGTTGGTGACCCGCCCGAGGATGCGCAGCGGCTCGAGGTCGGCCAGCCGGACGAGTTCGATGACCGCGCGCGAGTAGAGGTAGTCGCCCATGATGACCGACACCTGGTGGCTGAACAAGGCGTTGATCGTCGGCATGCCGCGGCGCCGCACGGAATGATCCACGGAGTCGTCGTGGACCAGCGTGGCCAGGTGAATGAGCTCCACCACCGCGCCCAGCGTCGGGGCCCGCGGATCCGGCACCCCGGTCGCCTCGTCGGCCAAGAGCAGGAGCGTGGGGCGCAGCATCTTGCCCTGCATCTGCAGGAGGTGGGCGTTCACCTCGACGATCAGCCCAAAATCGGCCTCCACGATGCGCCGGAGTTCGTGCCGCACCTCCTCCAGCCGGGCACGGACGGGCGCCTGGATGTCGGCGAGGGTGGACGGAGCCGCCTGCGTCACGGGGTCCGGCCCTGCGCGATGGCGCGGAGCCGCTCGGCCAGATCCATGAAATGGATATCCACCGCGAGCGCACGGCGATAGTAGGGTTGCGCCTCCGGAGCGCGACCCTCGGCCTCGAGCGCGCGCCCGAGCCAGTAGAGCAGCCCGATCTTCTCGTCGTCCTGCCCGCTCAGTCCGTCCACCGCGCGGCGCAGGATGGCCTCGGCGACCGCGAACTGCCCCTTGTCAAAGAACGAGGAGCCCAGCGCCTCCGAAGTCCGCAGCCGGGAGTCGGGTGAGCGAAGTGCCTTCTGGAACTCGGCGATCGCCTCGTCGAGGAGGCCCATTTCCTTGAAGGCGATCCCCAGGTCGTAATGGGACTGGTAATCCTCGTCCTCGAGGTTTTCGTCGAGGCCCCGCTTGAACTGCTTGAGCATGTCCGCGAAGTCCCGTTCCTCGTCGCCGGTGGGCGCTTCGTCCTGCACTCGCATTCGGGTGTCCTTCGGCTTCCCAACCGCGTCTCCGCCGAGCACCAATGCGCCCAAGTCCACGAAGCCCGGCGCCGCGGTGGCCGGGGGCGGAGGCGCGGATACTGGCGGCGTCAGCGGGGCCGGCGGCGCGAGGGCGTCAACGGCCGCCAGCGCCCGGGGATTGTCCGGCTCCTGTTCAGCCACCCGTCCATAGACGGCGAGGGCATTTTCCACCGATCCGACCCGCACCAATGCGTCGCCCAGCTCCAGATAGGCGTCGATGACACGGCTCCGATTCCCGCCGCGGTACGCCAGCTCAACCAACTTCTGGAAGTACCGGATGCCGGACGGCTCCAGTCGCGCCAGCTCCTGGGCCACATCGTCCGCGCGATCCCAGTCCTCAATCTCCTCGTACCGGAACAGAGCCAGATCCAGCTCCTCCACCCCACGACCGTGCTGGCCCGTGGCCAACAGCGCCTCCCCGAGCGCCCGGTGGACCTCCGGGTTGTCGGGATCGTCGAGCACCCGATCCTCCAGCGCCGAGACGCGCGACTCCGCCGATTCCTCCTCCGCCGGCAGGGCCGCTTCGGCGTTCTCCGGAGGGGCCTCGTCCCGCACGAGCTGGAGCGCGGGGTCGTCCGCTTCCCAGACCGGCGCTGCGTCGACCGCGTAGGTCTCGCTGCCCGCCTCGAGCCCGACCGAGAGATCCAAGTCTCCCAGCAACGGCGGCTCCTCGATGCGGTCGGGTGACGGCTCGTCCAGGGCGGAGGCCGTCAGCTCGATCGTCAAGTCCGACACCAGGCCCGTGAGGTCCGAGGCGGTGAGCGGGACGATCCCAGAGTCGTCGGCCAAGCCGGACACGAGCCCGTCAATCGGCGGGGGCGCGTACGCCGGATCGAGCCGGGCCTGATCGAAGACGAGGTCGGGATCGACGGGGAGGAGTTCGAGGTCGTCCAAGTCCTCCGCGCTCACCCGCTCGAGTCCCTCCACCGACACGACCTCGAATTCGGCCGCCTCGGCATCGAGGTCGGACTGCATCAGGTCGGATACGGACATCGTGACGTCTCCACTCGGCTCCTCGAGCGGCGGCGGCGCGCTGCCCGGTCCCTCGACCGGGGGAATCTCGCGTGGGGCGCCCCCGAACCGGGATGGCGGCGCGTCAAAGGGCGTGTCCAGCCCGATGTCGAGGAACACGAGTTCCCCCTTGCGTCGCGTCTCCTCGACGGGCCTCGGGGCATTCTCCTCGATTTCGTGCAGCCGCTCCCGCGTGCGCTTGGCGCCCGCCTGATCCCCGCGGCTCTCCAACTCGGCCACGAGTTTTTCCAGTTGCTCGCGGGCCTCCGCGCCGCGGGAGGCGACCCGCAGCAGTTCGGCCAGCATCACCCGGATCTCGTCGCTGCTGGCGAACTTGTCCGCAAAATCCTTGACGTCGCGGAACGCGGCATCCCGGAGCCCATCGCGGTTCATCCGGTCGAGGTATTCGATGAGATTCTTCTTGGCCTCGCCAGCCATGTTCTTCCGCGCGTGGAGTCGCGCGAGCTGGATATAGGTCCGGGTCCGGTGGGGATCGTAGCGGAGGATCTTGCCGCAGACGGCGATCGCGTTGTTCGAGAAGCCCTGCTCCGCGTAGAGCTCGACTGCCCGTTCGTAGGACCGGACAGCGGCGGGAATGTCCCCCACCTTCAGGTGCAGGTCTCCGACCTTGTTGTAGAGGGCCAAATCGGGCGCGGCTTCTTCGCCGGACTCGAATGCCTCAAGGACTCGCTGGTAGACCTCGATGGCTTTCCGCCATTCCTCCTTCTGCTCGTGCTTCCTGGCGGTGTCTTTGAGCTTTTCGAGGTTCATTCGGGCTCGGCCAGCGCAGGAGGAAAACGGCGACAGGACTTGGACTTATGATCCAAGGGTTGAGGAAAGATATGGAACCGGGATGGGGGGAGCAAGCTAGCCGAGGGTGGCGGGGTCGAAGACTCCCTCACGAATGGCCCGCGCCAGCCGCTCCAGGTCGGGGGCCGGCGGCCGATCGTCGGTCAGCGGGGGGACCCCGGGTCGGAGGCCGCGCAGCCGCTCGTGCAGCCGCACAATGCCCCGCCCCGGGGTCAGGGGGCGCAGCAGTTCGAGGCCCTGGCCGGCGCACAGCAGTTCCGCGGCCACCACGTGGACGGCGTTGTCCAGGATGCGTCTCGCCTTGAACGCGGCCCCCATCCCCATCGGCACAAAGTCTTCCTGATTCGCGTCGGTGGGGATGGAGCCGATGCTGGCGGGATGGGCAAGCGTGCGGGACTCCGCCACCAGGGCCGCGGCGGTGATCTGAACCATCATATAGCCGGACGACAGACCGGGATCGGCGGTCAGGAAGGCCGGCAGCCCCTGCGACAGGTCGGGGTTGACCAGCCGCTCGACCCGCCGCTCCGCGATGGCCTGGAGCGTCGTGAGGGCGACGGCGAGGAAATCGAGCGCCTGCGCCACCGGCTGGCCGTGGAAGTTGCCGCCTGAGAGGACGTCCCCATTGTCGAACACCAGCGGATTGTCGGTGGACGCATTGAGCTCGATGGCGACGGTGCGCGCAGCAAAGGCGATCGCGTCCCACACGGCGCCGAGCACCTGGGGCGTGCAGCGAAGGCTGTAGGCGTCCTGCACCCGCGGGTCGTCGTGGCGGTGGGATTCCCGGATGGTGCTGTCGGTCAGGAGGGCGCGCATCAGCCTGGCGGCCTCGACCTGACCGGGATGGGGGCGGGCTGCGTGAATGCGTTCATCAAGCGGGGTCGGCGTGCCGCGCAGCGCCTCCAGGCTCATGGCCGCCGCAGCGACAGCGCTCCGCCAGAGCAGCTCCGAATCGTGGACGAGGAGCGCGAGAATGGCGGTCTGCGCCTGGGTGCCGTTGATGAAGGCGAGCCCTTCCTTCGGCGCGAAGCGATAGGGCGTCAGTCCGGCGGCGGCCAGCGCGGGGGCGGCTGGAACCCGCCGCCCATTCTCCAGGACCTCTCCCTCGCCCATCAGCACCAGCGCCACATGACTCAGGGGTGCCAGGTCGCCGCTGGCGCCGACGCTGCCCTGCTCTGGCACCGCCGGAATGAGGCCCGCGTTCAGGAGGCCGAGCAGTGCCTCGACCAGCGCCGGGCGGACCCCGCTGGTCGGCCGAAGAAGGACGTTGGCGCGCAACAGCATCAACCCGCGGACAATTTCCGGCGGCAGCGGCGCGCCCACGCCCGCGGCGTGGCTTCGCACGAGGTTGACCTGCAGCCGGTCGAGATCTCCCGGGGCGATCCGGACGTTGGCGAGCTTTCCGAATCCGGTGTTAATCCCGTAAATCGTCTGGCCGGAGGCCAGCGCGTGCTCGACGCGCGCCCGGCTGGCGTGCAGGGCGCCGAGCGCCGCGGGCCGAACGCCGACGCGGCACGCAGGAGTGCGTGCCGCGTGGACCACCTCGGCCGTCGTGAGAGAGTTGCCGTCGAGCAACAGGGTGTCGGTGGGCATCAGCCGAAATTGCCCGGAGACGCCCGCCGGCACAAGGCCGGATTACCGGGGCACCCGGACCCCCGAGGGCGGTGCCGTCAGCACGCCGCCGGCCCGGATCAGTTCCGGGTTGCCCGGATCAGTCTGGTACGCCCAGTCGAGGATCAGGAAATCCTGCCCGACGTGGGTGACCCGGAGGGAGCCGTACCGGGCGAAGGCATCGCCGCCGTCCATTTTGAAGACGTACCCCCAGCCGACCCGCGCGTCGATCGGCGCCGGGCTGTACACCTGGTTCGGCGCCCAGTCGATGTCGGTCAGGTCGCCGACCGGCGCGTTGCCGTAGAACGCCACGCCAGTGCCGGCCCGGACCGGTCGGAAGCGCAACCCGCCAAGGCCATTCCGCTCGACGACGAAGTCGATGTCGGGTGCCGCCCCGGAACCGATCAGGCCGAGTTCGTTCGGCTGCACCAGGAAATCGTTATTGAGATCCTTCCAGAAGCGGAATCCGCTCTGGGCGAGGGTCAGCTCGCGGGCATAGAGGACGATGTTGCGGGCGTCGGGGCGCGGTGTATCGAGCCAGATCGGCGACCAGAGGCTCTCATACCCTTCGACGCTGACCGCCGTGACGGCGAAGCAGCGGGGCTGCCCATTGGGAAGCGCCCCGGCCACGAACTCCGGCGCCACCGTGGTGCCTTCGAGGAACCAAGTGACGTCGCAGAGTTGGTTGTCGAGGTCGTAGGCGGCGCTGTAGATGCGGTAAGCTGCAAACCGGGCAGGGGACGCGTTTTGGGCGTTGTCGGACCAAATGAGTGCGATGGCCCCGTCGAGGCTGGTGGTCACGAGCGAGGCCGGGGCGGGAAGCGCGAGCCGCTCGTCGATGGTGACGGTGGGGCTCGGCACGCTCTCAAACCCGCCGAGATCCTCGGCGGTGACGTAGTACTCCAGATCCGGCGGGCCGTTGTCATGGAAGCTGTTGGAAGTGGTGGAGCCGCGGAGCCCGAAGGACTCGGTCGTCGAGCCCCGGGAGTAGACGTGCCACACGGCGAGGTTTTGATTGCCGTCGTCGGGCCAGGAGAGCAGGAGACCCGACGGCGCCGTGCCGGTTCCGATGGGTTCCACGTTGTAGTACAGCGCGACCGGCGGCTGGATGCCACCGGATGGACCGCCAACGGTGGTGTAGCTGTCGCAGGCGGCGAGAGTCAGCATGGCTGCGGCGGCCCATACGAGGCGCATCGTGATTCCTCAAGGTGGGGATACCCGCCAAAGCGCACGGTCCATGCCACCAGGATCGTCGACGTATCCTATTATGCCATAAAGGCTTATGAAGATACCGAGAGGGCATGCATGTCCGCTTCGGAGGACGTTTCAGCCAAATCGCCTACTGGTTGTAGTCGAGCTTCATGGCAGGAAGGTCGGTGAGCGAAATCGAGAAGTACAGCGCGACGTTGCCGTTCGGGTTCCGGACGAAATTGAACCCGGCGCGCCACTCGTGCAGCTCCCGTTCCAGGCGGACGATCTGCGACTCGAACGTCCCGTCAGTCACGTTGTACTGGGTGGACCAGGACACCCCCCACAGCGGCGTGGGAGAGAATGTGGTGCTGAAGCCGATGTTGGATTGCTGGGTGCCCGCGTCCCGGTTCTTCACGAGGGTGTAACTCACGTTGGCCCGAAACGCCCGTCCCAGGGGCGTGTTCCCCGGATTGTATCCGTAGATCGCCTCCGGCCCCGGCCGGACCTGGCGATAGGTGTCGGCGACATACCCCCGGAGCTCCCCCTCGGGCACTGCTCCCGTGGCGGCGGGCGTCTTGCCGAAAAGCCTGAGCAGGGGTGAAAAGGTGGCCGCTGACATCGCGAAGCTGAGATTCACCTGCTGCAGCGCAAAATCGAATGACGTCCCCTCGAAGCCCACTGGGCCGTCCCAGAGATCGTGGGTCACGCCGAGGTTGAATCCCGGCAGCAGGTCGCTCTGGAAGGAGTTCGTGAGCGACGAGGTGGCCCAGCCGGTGCGACCCGGTTGCCGCGCCTGTTCGAAATCGTAAGACACCGGACTGGTCACGATGCTCAGGAGCCGGACTTTCTTGCTGGCATCGGCGGCCGCGGTGTCGGCGCCTGGGTTCGGTCGCTTGCCCTCGATATTCTGTGCCAGTCCGATGGAGAAGCGTTCCAGCCGTGGGCTGGTCAGGTTCGTGAGCGTCCCGACGACAGTGGTGGCAGCGGCGAAGTTCTCCGGGATGCCCGCAGCCGGCGCCACGGCGTAGGAAAATACCGGGTTGAAGCTGTGTCGGATCCGCTGCATCCCGGCAAATCCAGGGTAGAAGCCGAAAAACGTCGGGTTGGAACTCAAGTTGAGCGTGAACCGCTTGGCCTGCGACACGAACGCCCCATCGGTCTGGAGGTTTCGGATCATGAACGGCTGGCCCGGGACCACATTCGTCACCCCCACCGAGGGCTGCAGCTTCCAGGACCCGCGGAAGAGGAGTGGCAGGTTGATGCCGGTGTCCCAGTCGAGGCCGGTTGCGTATTTCCCGCTGTAGGTGGTGGCCACGACCAGGGAATCCCCGGGGTTCGCCGGGTCAGGCACTTTGGTCAGGATGGTGAACGGGATGTCGTCCACGGCATCGGTCACCCGTACGCCATTCCGCCAGTTGAAGGACCACAACCGGAAGGGGGTGTCGAAGCTGAAGGCCGTCGATCGGGAATCCGCGGTGCGCGCCAGCGTATCCAGCGATCCGTTCGGCAGGACGATGATCCGGTCCGCGACCGGCGTATTGCTGCCCCACTCCGTGGCGAAGGAGAGGCCGGGTGACCAGGTGACATTGGGGCCGAAGTCGACCGGCTTGGGGCTCAGGGTCAGCGCGGGCAGCTGAATCGTGGCGCTGTTATTCTCGATGTTCTGGCGCAGGTTGCCGCCGAGGGTCAGCGTGCCCCACACATAGCGATGGGTGTAGTTGAGGGCGCTGGTAATCTGCTGGGTGGTGATCAGCGGATCGATGGCGTTCTGCTTGACGATGCTGCTGTTGGTGATGTAGTTCAGCGACAGGTTCAGCGAGGAATTGAGTGAGAAGATCTGGTGGTGGTCCCACAGGATGCCGGTGGACCGGCCGCCGCCCGAGGCCCACTGCCGGCTGAAGCCGACGGAACCGTTCGTGAACCGGTCCAACCACCGGTACTGGCCGAAGAGCCCAAGCGTCGTGTAGCGCTGGTCGAGCCAATCGAGTCGGGTGGTGAGGTCGAAATAGTCGCTGGCGGCCCAGTAGTAGCCGATGTTGGTGATCTGGCGCTCGAAGGTCGGCGTCGGCCGCACGATGTCGCTGATGCCGATCCGGGGGATCAGGATCCCGGAGTGCCGGTCGGGGCGGCCGTCCTGGAAAACGAAGGGCAGCCAGAGCACGGGGACGTCCCGGACGTAGAGGACCGCCGGGCGGGCCACCATCACCTGGCCGTGGATCCACTTCACTTCGCCGGAGGAGAAGTGGTAGTGCGGGTCGGCCAGGTCGCAACTGGTGATTTCGCTCGAGTGGGCATAGATCCGGCTGGAACTCGAGTCCTCCGCGATGCTCCCGCGCAGAAACCACTCGGTGCCCGCCTGGTCAAAACTCGTGAGGGCGCCGGTGACGACGCCCCGCTTCGCATTGGTATAGTATCGGATGTCCTTTCCCACCAGCACGTTGCCCTCACTGAACATCATGGGCGACCCGCGCGCCTCCAGGATTCCCCCGGCGTCCAGGTAGTCGATTTCCTGTGCCTCCAGGGTGGAACCTTCCCGTTCCGTCCTCGCGTCCCCCACCAGGAGGATCCGCTTGTCCTGGGCAAAGAGGGTGACCGAGTCGGCGCGATACCGTGTCACGCTATATCCGGTCTTCTGGAGCAGGAGCCGCATGGTCGAGTCCGGCTCCGGAAACGGAAAGACCGGCGCGCTCGGCAGGCCGAGACGGCGGGCGGCGGCGGTGTCCACGGCCTCTCCGCTCTGAATGCGCGCGCGCGCCGCCGAGTCGCTGAGGACGGCGCCGGGCGCTCCCGAATCCTGGATCACCTTTGGCGGCCGTGGACGCGGGGTCGGCTCCTGCGCGTGGGCGGGCACGCTCCAGAGGGCAAACGCAAGGAGTCCCGCGGTAGCGGCGCCAGCCGCGCGCCGGACCCGGCGCCGGTGCATCAGGACGGCGCCGACGAACCCGACCTCGTAGAGCACCAGGATCGGGATGGTCATCAGGAGCATCGAGAGGATGTCCCCGCCGGGGGAAAGCAGCGCCCCCGCGGCGAAGGCGAGGACCACCTCGAAGCGCCGAAACCGGTGGAGGACCGCCGGCGTGACCAGCCCGAACGCGGCCAGGATCGTGATGACGAGCGGGATCTCGAACGCCAACCCCAGCCCGATGAGAATCTGCATCACGAAGCTGAAGTAGGCGTCGTAGGTGATCATCGGTTGGAGCGCGGCGGTCTGGAAGCTGAAGAGAACCCGGAGGGCCTGCGGCACCACGAACACGTAGCCGAGCCCGGCGCCCACGATGAACAGCAGGGTGCCGACCAGCAGGGCCGGCACAAACGCCCGCCGCTCCTTCTCATACAGTGCCGGGGACAGGAATCCCCAGATCTGGTAGAGGAGGACCGGGGAGGCCAGCACCAGCCCGATCAGGAATGAGAGCTTCATGACGATCATCACCGGCTCGGTCGGGCTCAGCACAGTGAGCCGGCCGCCAGGCAGGTAGGGCGCGATCGGTTGTTTGAGGAGGGTGACGAATTCGAAATGCTGGACGACCCACAACCCCACGGCGAACCCGGCGATGACCACCCCCAGCCCTTTCAGGATCCGCGAGCGCAGTTCCTCGAGGTGATCGAGGAATGGCATCTCGCCATGGGAGGCGGCCATCGGTCCGGTGGGCGCCGGGCTACTGCCCGAGCGCCTTCAGGCGGTCGCGGGCGAGCGCGGCCTCGTTGGACGTCGGATACTTCGCGATCAGCCGCTGGTAGTCGCCGCGGGCCGCCGCGGTGTCCTTGGCGGCTTCGGCCATGGCCCCCAGCCGATACAACGCGCTCGCGGCGCGCGCCGAGGCGGGGTAGCGGTCGGCCACCTGCGTGTAATACGCCGCCGCCGAGTCGGGGAACTCGGTGGCGAAGCTCTCGCCGATGAAATACAGCGCGTCGGGCGCCTCCGCGGCCGTGGGGTACTGCTGGAGGAACTGCCGGAATCCGGCCCGGGCGGTGCCCGTGCTCCCCCGCCGCAGCTGCTGGAGCGACGCCTCGTACATCTGCACCGCGGTCGGATTTCCCGCGCCGGCGGGGGCATTGGCCGCGCCCGGCAACTGCTGGCCACGCGCGTCGAGGTCGCCGCGCATCTCGCTCAGGCGGCGCGTGCTCTGTCCCGTCAGCTCCTGCACCTGCAGGAGCTGTTTCTGCACGTCGTAGAGCTGGCCCAGGGTCTCACCACGGAACGCGAGGAGGGCCGTCTCCACGCTGGCCAGCGAATCGTTGGCGCGCTCCTGAAGGGCCATGATCTGCGTCAGCTGTGCGGCGCGAAGGGAATCGCGCCGGTCGTTGTCGTCCTGCATGGTGGTCAGCTGCTCCTCGAGCCGGCGCACGTCGCTCCGGAGGGCACAGCCCCCCAGCGCGACGGCCGCCAGCGCGAAGACCATCCGGGGCCGACGGATCACTTCGGCGCCATCAGATTGCTGCCGCCGGCCGTCGGCGTGAACTGGTCATTCCGGTTCTCGGCCCACGCCGCCTCGTTGTCGGCCGGGTTGACCGGGCGCTCCTCGCCGTATGACACGATGCTCATCTGGCCCGCGGCCACGCCCTTGTTGGCGAGATAGCGCTGGGCCGCGGCCGCCCGGCGATTGCCGAGGGACAGGTTGTACTCCACCGAGCCCCGGTTGTCCGCGTTCCCCGCAATCAGGAGTTGAAGGCCGGGGTTGGCCATCAGGATGGCCGCTTTCCGGTCGAGAGTGGCCTGATCCTCGGGCTTGATGTCGGACTTGTCATAGTCGAAATGAATGACCGCCGCGATCTCGGCGGCGAGTTGCGACTGCCGCTGGGCCGCGGCCCGGGCTGCAGCGTCGGCCGCGGCGCGAGCCCGAGCCTCGGCGGCGTTGATCGAATCCTGGCGCATCTGCGCCTTGATGGCCGTGCTGTCGATTGCCGTCGGGGCCGGGGCGGGCGCGGGCGCTTCGACGGGCTTCTTGCCGCCGCAGGCGGCCGCCGCCACCAGGGCCAGAACCAGCAGTGAACGAGACTTCATGGTCACGACTCCAGTCTGTGTGTTGTTGCTACGGTGCGGCCCCGCCGAACCGGCGGGACCAGTGAGGGAGACGGACCTCGCCCGACAGTGGAAGCTGACGGATGCGTCCGGTCTCGGTATCAATAATCCATACTTGGCGGCGTCCACTTCGGTCGGACACGAAGGCCAGATGCCGGCCGTCGGGCGCCCACGTCGGGTCGGAGTTGCGGCCGCTGGACGTCAGCTGCTTGTACCGCCGACTGCCGACATCGAGGAGGAACACCTGCGGCGCGCGATCGATTTCCCGGTGGAACGCCACCGCCGCCCCGTCCGGTGACCATTCCGGCCCATTGGATGGGCCCGTAGCCCCATAATCATAGGGGGCCAACAGCTCCTGGTCCGTGCCATCGGACGACATGACATAAATCTGTGGCGAGCCGGGCCGTGTCGAAACGAAGGCGATCCGCCGCCCATCGGGCGCGTACGTGGGCGAAAGGTTATCTGCGAAGCGCCCCACGGTCAACCGCCGGAGGCAACACTGGTCAGCCACGTTGACGGCGTAGAGGTCGGTTCCGCCCTGCTGGTCGGTCCGGGCGAACGCCAGGGTACGGCCGTCGGGGGAAAAGGCCGGGGTGAAATTCAGCTGGGATTCCGTCCCGGTCACCGTGCGCCGTTCGCCGGTGGCCAGGCGCTGGACGATGATCGGGCCTGTCCCGTCGAGGAACCGGGTGTAGGCGATGGACTGGCCGTCCGGGGACCAAGTGGGGGAAAGCACGCTCTCCGACGCGGGCGTGACCGCCGTCACGTCAGCCCCATCGCTGTCCACCCGGTAGGCGCGCTTGCCGAGCAACACGAGCAGCCTCGTGGTCGCAACGCCCGGCGTTCCCGTGATCCACCGAACCGCCTCATCCGACACCTGGTGGACCGACATGCGAAAATCGGGCGCCGATTGCTCGGGAATCACGAACGGCTGTTGCTGGCGCACCGTGCCCGCCCCGATGTCGTGGAGCCGAACGCTCATGCGCCCTCCCTCCAGCCGGAGCTCGATGCCGTACTCGGCGCCCAGCGTCCGGTAGAGGGCATAATTGACGGTGGCAGCCCCTCCGGTCGCGTCACCCGGCGGCAGGAGCAGCACCTCGAACCGGTCGCTGTAGTCGAGGTCGCGCTGGACGATGGCCCGCACGGAATCGAGGCCCGGCCCCGGAATCACCACGAGCCGTGGGCGGGTGCCAGGCGTGTAGGTGATGCCGACCCGGACCCCGCGGTCGATGGGAGGCGCGGGATCCTGGGCCGCGAGCGGAACCGTGACCAGCGCCAAGACTCCCACCGCGAGACAGGCCCTCACGATCCCGGCCGAGGCGTAAAGAAGAAGCTGACCGGCAGTACATCAGCCTCATAGCCGTCCGGGAGCTGGCCGAAGGCCCGCGCGTTGCCCGCGGCCTCGATCGCGCCCTGCGCGCTCAGGTCAAAGCTGAAATTGCCAGAGGGAGTGACGAACCGGATGTCTCGCACGCTGCCGTCTCGCAGGATGAAGAAGCTGACCTCGGCCCGGAGGCTCTGATTACCGCCGGGACGGTCCCA
>Ga0315273_10002309_pt1 | contig 22461 bp, 20 predicted proteins | sample YL17G02_0_MG_FD_205753 | JGI IMG/M metagenome (GOLD analysis project Ga0315273, IMG submission 205753) | Sediment microbial communities from Yellowstone Lake, YNP, Wyoming, USA - YL17G02_0 | ecosystem: Environmental > Aquatic > Freshwater > Lake > Sediment | place: USA: Wyoming | collected...
CACGTCGTGCAGCGGCCCCGCCGCGTGACGTACGACCCGGATCGATCACACTCCAGCGGCATCCGCCAGCGAGCGGCCAGCGGCCAGCAACGCCTGCACCGTTTGAGTATCGTGCGCTTCGGCATACACCCGAAGCACCGGTTCAGTGCCAGAGGGCCGGATCAACAGCCATCCGTCATCCGCCAGGAGGTATTTCACGCCATCACGCGCGCTAACCGACACGACGGCGATGCCGCCCAGCGTCTCGGGCGCCATGCTCATCAACTTAGCAACCAGGACGCTCTTCTCGAATGGCCTCACGTGGAAATCGTTGCGCGCGTATTCGAAATCGCCGATCTCGGCCTTTGTCTCGCAGAGCAGGTCCTCCGGCGACCTGTCGTAAAACGCCACGATCTCGGCGACTAGCAGGCCCATCAAGACGCCATCGCCTTCCGGGATGTGGCCTTTGATGCTGATGCCGCCGGACTCTTCACCCCCGATCAACACGTCGCCCGCCAGCATCAGATCGCTGATATAATTGAATCCTACCGGCGTCTCGTGCACAATAAGGCCATAGCGCTTGGCCAGCCGGTTCAGCATCTGGGTTGTTGAAACCGTCTTGACTACCGCGCCGCTCTGGCCGCGCCGGTCCACCAGGTAGCGGAGAGCCAGGGCCATGATGCAGTGCGCATCGATGAACTGGCCGGACGGCCCCACGGCGCCGATGCGATCGGCATCCCCGTCGAGCGCCAGGCCGAGATCATACCCTCCGGCGACGACGGCATCGATCAGGGGTTTGAGGTGTTTGGCGATCGGCTCCGGATGGATGCCGTTGAACCCCGGATTCATCTCGCCCCGGATTTCCAGTACTTCTGCCCCGGCTTCTGTGAGCATGTCGCGTAGATACCCCCGCCCCGAACCGTACATGGCGTCCACGACCACCCGGAGGTGGGCTGGACGGATTGTGCTCAAATCCAAGAGCTTCAGGAGGTGTTCGCGATAGGCCGGAAATGGGTCGAACCGGTTGACCAATCCTTGCTCGGCGGCCTGAGCCAGTTCGAGGGAGGCCGGATTTCGACCCGCCGCCAGGTTGGCGGCGATTCTGGCCTCGACGCGGCGTGTATCGGTGGGGCTGGCGCTGCCGCCGTAGGCGGCCTTCAGCTTGATACCGTTATAGCGGGGCGGGTTGTGGCTGGCGGTAATCATCACACCGCCTACAGCGCCCAACTGCGGGATGGCGTAGGAGATTACCGGCGTCGGTGCATCGGCCTTTGCTAATGCTACGCGGAGCCCGTTGCCCGCCAGCACCTCGCTCACAGCCAGCGCGTACCGGTCGGAAAGGAAGCGGGTATCGAAGCCGACAATGGCCAGTGGTGTCTCAACTTCGCCCGCGTTTTCGCGCAGCACTTCGGCAATGGCCTGCGCCACATGCCGGACGTTGGCAAAGGTGAACTCATCGCTGATGACAGCCCGCCAACCATCCGTGCCAAACTGAATCGCCATTAACAGAGCCTCCACATTCGCTGGATTTTTGGCATCCACCCGGAGTGTCAGCCGCTCCAGGGCCTCTCGCCATCGGCAGCCAACTGGGACACCGGCTCAGGGGGAGCTTGCACGAAACCCCGCACGAAGCCGCCGTAATCAGCCACGAGTTCTTGAGCAGCTGGTAGAGACCTCGCCTCGGCAACGATATGAAACATTGCCGTGTCGGCGTCAGGGCGGATCAACACCCATTCGTCGTCATCCAGAAGGACCTTGATGCCGTCCAACGTCTCATGACGGAACTTGGCGAAATGCTCCATAACACACCGCATCACACGGCCCTTTGTCTCCCACGAACATTCCACGGCCCCAGACGCGATGTGGAAAGGCGGGAGCTCAGCTACGACCTGGGAGAGCGGCACATCCTGCAGCGCGAGCAACTCCAGTAACTTACCCAGCGCCATCAACCCGTCAATGCCCGGATGGATCACAGGAAATGCGTAGCTTCCCGCGCCGTCGCCAGCGACAACGATGTTCCCTTCCGACGCGATTTCCATCAAGGCTTGCACATCGACCGGGCAGCGGTGCACGTGACCGCCGTAGCGTTCGGCCAGATGCTCGAAGACCTGGGACTGGTCGGCTGTGACCACAACAGTGCTTCCCGGATAGGCGCGGAGCACCAGAGCGACCATGGCAGCACACATCCTGGGCTCGGGCACGCTGGCGCCTGTTTCGTCTACGACGAAAAGCTTCTCGCCGCCGACATCAAGGCGCGCACCCAGGCTGACGCCGCGCAGCACGCCCGTAATGGCGGCCAACTGGTTGCGCTCGGCATAGAACTCCGCCTGCGACAGTGAGAGTCGGTTGGGGTCTATCCGGGCGTTGAGAGGCACGACCTCGACATTGAGCTCTTCCAGCAATCGCGGGAGCACGTCGGCAGCCGGGGCGTGCGCATAGTCGACCACGATCTTAAAGCGCCGCCTGCGGATCGCCTGAAGATCCAGCGCCTTGAGATAGTCACGCGAATAGAGTTCCACCATGTCTTTGGCGTAGTCGATGGTCCCGATGTCCTCCATGTAGGCCCGCCGATAGTCCTCTCGGAAAAAGATGCGCTCCACCGCCCGCTCTTGTTCACGCGTCAGATCCATTCCGGTGCCATCCATGAACCGGATATCGACGACGCGTTGGTCATAGGGAGACAGCCGCACGTGCAGACCGCCGGAGGCGGGACTGGCCCGAGTGTAGTGCCGCGCCACAGGGATAGGGACATTTCCGAGGTCGAGGACATGGTTGCCGGCCGAAGGCAATCCGGAGATCAGGGCCCGCTTGATCATGCGAGGGCTCCGGTGCGGATCACGGTTGATCGTCACGGAGCTGCCTTTGGGGAGCACGGAACCGAAAGCCGCGCCCAGCCGGGCAACGAAATCGGGGGTAAGATCGACATTCACAACGCCAGTAACTCCGAAGCGCCCGAAAAGCACGCGCCGACCTTGAGAGCCCCATATAATGCTATGGTTGACGGTGGCGCCCGTCTCGACCTCTTTGCCGGGCCAAAGCTTAACGCCGGCCTGGATGACGGCTCCCTCACCGATCACGGACCGGTCTCCGATCACCGCGCCCTCAAAGACCCTCGACCGCGCTTTGAGGCTGCACTGGCGCGCGATGACGGCGCCGTGAACCTCTGCCCCCTCACCGATATAGCAGTTGCGCCAGATAATGCTCCGATCGACGCGCACGCGCTCGTCGAGGATGGTATAGTCGCGGATCACGGCCGGCCCGTGGATAACCACACCGGATTTCACCTGTACCCCTTCGCCCAGATACATTGGACCGAAGAGCTGAGCGTCCCCGGCAATCTGTGTCGCGCCGCCGGTCCACACCCCGCCACCGATGTGCTCTCCCAACTCGCCCATGTTGAGAACACCGTTGAGCAGGTCCGCATTGGCGCGCTGATACTCGGTCAGTGTGCCGATGTCGCACCAGTAGCCCTGGGCAATGTAACCGAACATGGCGTCCCGGCGAGCCAACATCATTGGGAATACATTCTGGCTCCAGTCGACGTGGTGCCCGGCGGGGATGCGAGCGAGCACCTCGGGCTGAACGACGTAGACCCCAGTGTTCACCGTGTCCGAAGTCACTTCGCCCCAGCGCGGCTTTTCCATGAATTGCACTAGCCGGCCGTTCTCATGCACGTTGATGACGCCGTACTCTAGCGGATCCTGGACGTGGAAAAGGGCCATAGTGAGAAGTGCATGCTGATCGCGATGATAGCGGATCATCGCGGAGAGGTTGAAATCGGTGAGCGCGTCACCACTAATCACAAGGAAGGGTTCGCCCGGCGGGAGATAAGCCTGCGCGTTCTTCACGCTGCCGGCGGTGCCCAGCGGCGAATCTTCGATGACATACTCGATGTTCATACCGAACGCTTTACCGTCGCCGAAATAGTCCTGAATCTGGGTGGGCATGTACTGCAATGTCACCACCACATCCACGATGTCATGTTGTTTTAGCAGGTATAGGATGTGACCCAGAAGGGGACGGTTGGCAACGGGCATCATTGGTTTTGGCCAGGCAAGAGTCAGCGGGCGTAGCCGCGAACCCTCGCCGCCGGCCATCACGACCGCTTTCATGACGGCTCCCTCGATTTGACTGCTGTGAACGGCGCTTGACCGCCGGCATCATACCACAGGCAACCGGGTTGCGACAAGCCAAACCGATTTCGTGACCTCCCCGGCGTTGTGCTATACTGGCCGCATGGATGTAAGAACCCTACGGGTGCTGGAGTTCGACAAAGTACGCGAGCGGCTGGCCCGCTTTGCGTCCTTCTCCGTAGGCGCCGAACTGGTGCGAGCGCTATGGCCGACTGACGATATCCGGCAAGCCCTGGAATGGCAGTCGGAGACCCGCGAGGCACGGCAACTACTCGATGAGAGGAGTGAGGTCTCGCTTGGCGGCGTGCACGATCTGCGCCCGCTGCTTGAGCAGGCCTTGCGCAGCAGCCCGCTCTTGCCCGGGGACTTGATCAACATCCGCTATACGCTCCAGCGCGCCCGCAGCCTGCAGCGAACTCTCACCCGGCATAGCGATCAGTTTCCTCACGTCGCCGATGTGGCTGGCCGCATATCGGTCTCACAAGGACTGGTGGACGAGATCGGGCGCTGCATCGACGAACGGGGCGAGGTGCTGGACAGTGCCAGCGAACAGCTTGCTGCCGTCAGAAGAGCAATGCACGAGGCGCACAGCCGTCTGCTCGAACGCCTGCAGCGCATCGTCACCGCGCCGGCCAACGCGCCCTACCTTCAGGAGTCCATTGTCACGCAGCGCCAGGGCCGCTACGTTATCCCGTTGCGCGCTGAGTTCAAGGGTCGCATCCCAGGGTTGGTCCACGATCAATCGGGCAGCGGCGCCACGCTCTTCATCGAGCCGTTGTCGGTCGTGGATCTGAACAACCAGTGGCGCGAGGCGCAACTGGCCGAAGAAGAGGAAATCCGCCGGATCCTGCTGCGATTGACCGAGATGGTCGCTGCCGCCGCCGAGCCAACCCGACGCACTGTAGAAGCCCTGGGCGATCTGGATCTCATCTTCGCAAAGGCGCGCTATGCGAACGAGATCGGTGGGACTGAGCCGCAACTCTTCGAGTGCGGAACGCGGAAACACGGGACCTCGCCGGTTTCGGACTCCCGAGGCGATCCATCACAGCCCGAGTCCAGCGAACCCGGCACCATGATCAGGCTGCTGCAAGCGCGACACCCGCTGCTGGATCCGATGAGCGTCGTACCGGTGGACATTTATCTGGACGATGATTATTTCATCCTCGTCATCACTGGTCCCAATACGGGAGGCAAAACCGTCAGCCTAAAGACCACCGGCCTGTTAGCCCTGATGGCGCAGGCCGGGATGGCAATTCCGGCGGCCGACGGATCGGCGGTGTCGGTATTCGACCAGATATTGGCTGACATTGGCGACGAACAAAGCATCGAGCAGAGCCTGTCCACCTTCTCCTCGCACATGACGCACATCGTCGATATCCTGCAGCGTGCGGACTCGCGCTCGCTGGTGCTCCTGGACGAGCTGGGCGCCGGGACGGACCCAGAAGAGGGCGCCGCATTAGCCCAGGCATTATTGCAGACGATGCTTGCCCGGCGGATCACAACCTTCGCGACGACGCACTATTCGGAATTGAAGGTGTACGCGCACACCACACCTATGGTGGCGAACGCGAGCGTTGAGTTCGACATCGCGACTCTGAGCCCTACCTATAGACTGAGCATTGGGCTTCCTGGGCGATCGAACGCATTTGCCATCGCTCGGCGCCTCGGGCTGCCGGGCGAAGTTGTGGAAAGGGCCGAGGCCCTCGTCTCACCGGAATCGCTCGAAGCTGAAGCGATGCTGGCAGAGATAAAACGGGCGCGCGAGGCCGCGCTGGCCATAGAGGCCGAGGCAAAAGCAACCCAGCGCCACGCCGAGGCCCTCAGCGCCGACCTGCGCTACCGGCTGGCGAAGATCGAAGAGGCCCGGCGCGAGGTGATCTCGGCGGCACGCGCAGAAGCGGAGGCGGAGCTGGACTCAGTCCGCGCTGACCTCACCGAGGTCCGGGACCGGCTTGCAACTGCCAGCGTCGAGGGCGCACGCGGCGGCCAGACGTTGCACTTGGCCTGGCTGGCGGAGGCAGAGCAAATCCTCTCCCGCCGGGCGAGCCAGGCTCGCAGGCTGCCGGCCGCGGAGACGCCTGCGCCGGTCATCATCGACGGCCCGCTGCTGGTAGGTGACAAGGTGTGGGTGCCCTCGTTACAGACCGGCGGCGAGCTGGTGGGCATCGGTCCTCACGAGGTCGAGGTCAAGGTCGGTTCTTTCAGGCTGAAGCTGGCGCCAAGCCGGATTGAGCTGCGCCAGCGAGGCGAGCAGCTGGCGATCAAGGCCGAGCCAAGCGGGTCGGTGCCGCGGCCGCCCAGTCCTGGGATGGAGCTCGACTTGCGCGGCCTTACGGTGGACGATATGCTGGTCGAGTTGGACCACTATTTGGACACAGCTTATCTGGCCGGGTTGCCGTTCGTGCGCATTATCCACGGCAAGGGTACTGGCGCTTTGCGACAGGCAGTACGCGAAGAGCTGCGCGGCCATCCGCTGATCGGGGAGTACCGGAGTGGGGAGTCCAACGAAGGCGGCGAGGGCGTAACGGTCGCGAAGCTGGTGCAGAGGTGACGGGATCCAGTGATAACCGGCCGGTCAGGGGTGACCGTAGTGTTGCGGAGGCCCGGACCGAGCGCCCACCGTCTGCGGCCGGCCGGAAACGCTTGCGCGGCATCATACAAATCGCCATCAGCACTGTGCTGCTGGCGGTGGTCCTGCGCCAGGTCCATTGGACTCAGGTGCGCGACGCCATCCTTCACATCGAGATTGGGTGGCTGGCCTTCGCGTGGGCGCTTTTCCTGCTCGGCGTGGCCGTCCGAGCGGGCCGCTGGCGTGTGCTCCTGGACGCGCTGGGCGTTCACCGGCCGCTAGGTGAGCTGACTGTCTGGTATTTCGTGGGCAGCTTCTTCAATGTGATTCTGCCGACCGGGTTCGGCGGGGATGTAGTCCGTGCGGCGGAACTCTCCCAGGACACGCACCGCCCCGGCGCGGTCGTCAACAGCATCGTCGTGGACCGCTACTTTGGCATCGTCGTGCTCCTCGCCATGGGCATTGTTGCCGGCTTCCTCGCCCCCGGCTCTGCCCCACACGGCGTGCTTTGGTTCACCGAAGTATTGTTCGTGGCCTGCCTTCTTGCAGCGTGGCTGTTGCGCCGGAATTGGTGGGGACGGCTGAGCCAACGTCCGGACGCGATTGGCCGGATCGTCAGCATGCTGCATCTGCCCGACCTGGCCGAGGCGGTAGCACCCTACGACCGGCGGACGATCGGTACCGCCCTTGCGATTTCACTCGTGTTCAACGTAGTCCAGATCGGATGGAACATGGCGATCGGCCGGGGGCTCGGGCTGTACCTTCCCGTTTCGACCTACCTGATCTTCGTGCCATTGACGGCGCTGGCCCTGCTGCTGCCGTCATTTGGCGGCCTTGGCGTTCGCGAGCTCACCTACGCCGGCCTCTTCGGCAATATCGGCGTGCCGCAGGCCACCGCGATCGCGCTTTCGCTGGGCGTGTACATCATTACCGTTGCCAGCGGGCTGGTCGGCGGCGTACTTTATCTCATCCAGGGCATCCGGCGCGTGTCGCGGCAACGGGCAGCGCAGGGTTGAGGATCTCTATTCGATAGCCGATAGCGGCACCCATCCAGGAAACATGCCAGCATGGACCCAGAACTCACCGTTGTCATTCCACTTTACGACGAAGCCGAGAACATCGAGCCGCTGTACGCCGAACTGACCGCTGCGCTGACCGAGACCGGCCAATCGTTCGAGGTGGTCGTCGTGGACGATGGCAGCCGGGATGATAGCTTCGCTCGCCTAAAAGCCGTCCACGAGCGGGACGCTCGATGGCGGATCATTCGTTTCCGCCGCAATTTCGGACAGACAGCCGGTTTCTCCGCCGGCTTTACCGTGGCGCGCGGTGCGATTGTCATAACCAGCGACGCTGACCTGCAGAACGATCCCCACGACATCGCCAAGCTGCTGGCCAAAATGGCAGAGGGTTACGATATCGTGAGCGGGTGGCGGGTCAATCGCAAGGAGCCGTTGCTAAGCCGCCGGCTGCCGTCGATGATCGCCAACCGGATGATCTCCGGTGCAACCGGTGTTCAACTGCACGACTACGGCTGCTCGCTAAAGGCGTACCGCTGCGAGGTCACGAAAAACATCCGGCTCTACGGGGACCTCCACCGCTTCATCCCGGCGGTCGCCAGTTGGATGGGGGTATCGGTGGCCGAGGTCCCGGTCAACGATCGCGCTCGGCGCTTCGGAAAGAGCAAGTACGGGCTCGGCCGCACCATCCGGGTCATGCTGGATCTGATCACGGTCCGCTTCATTCTAGGGTATGCCAACCGCCCGCTGCACGTTTTCGGGGGGCTGGGGCTGGGGTGCTGGGCGCTCGGCCTTCTGATTGGCCTCTACCTGACGTTTGTCAAGCTCGTTCTGGGGCAAAGCATCGGCAACCGGCCTTTGCTGCTGCTGGCCGTGCTGTTGATGATTCTCGGCGTGCAAATGGTGAGCATTGGCTTGATTGCCGAGATGGTGATGCGGACCTACTACGAGGTGCAGAACAAGCCCACCTATGCTATCCGCGAGCAGCTTGGCTGAAAGGTACCCATGATTCAGCGCTCCGTGATTCGTTCGCTCCGCCAACACCATGCTATCGAGCATGCGACGATCGCGCTGCTGGGGGAGCGGCTGCCCGGCGTCCCGCTGATGGGGCGCAGCGATCTGCATGGATTCATTCTCATAGGTAATGTGGAGACGTCCGCACTGCGCTCGGCGGCCGGCGAGGCGCTTGCCCGATTGCAGGCCGGGGAGAAAGGGCTGGCGATCCATCCCAACTGCGGCACCAACCTCGTCGCGGCCGGCTTTCTCAGTGGGGTGGCGGCGCTGGTGGCGGGCGGCGGGCGCCGGCGATCACTCTGGGACCGCGTGCCCAGCGCCATTCTGGCTGCCACGCTCGCGCTCACGGTAGCGGCGCCCGCAGGACGTTGGCTGCAGGCAAACGTGACCACCGAGGGTGAAGTGGACGGACTGGAGATCGCGGGCGTAACGCGCCTGGCCGGCGGCCGAATCTCGAGTTACCGCGTTGCCATCCGTGCCGCGTGATCCGTGATCATCCTTATTCACGGCCCGGCTGAGCTGCTGCGATCCGAGACACTGGCGGAGATTCGCTCCACGATCGCGGAGGACCCGGGCCTGGCCGATCTGAACCTCCTCCGGTTGGACGGGCGGCAGGTCCTGATGGCCGAACTGCGCAATGCCTGTGACACGGTACCTTTCCTCGCCGAGCGACGGCTGGTCGTAGTCGAGGGCTTGTTGCGTCGGTTGGCGGTTGCGGGCAAAGGGCGCGCCAGGCCGTCGGAGACGTCAGACCCGGTCATCGAATCCGCCGACGATGATGCGCCTCTGCCGGAGCCTGACGGAGCGCAGACCAAGGCCTTGCTCGCATACCTCGATCAGGTGCCTCACACGACGGATCTCGTGTTCCTCGAGGACGACGTTCTGGGGGGCGGGACGGTCTTGCGCCGGCTGCTCGAGCTGCAGGGCGACGGCGCCGCCCGGATCATTTTTTGCCAGAAGCCGAGAAGGAACGAGCTGCCGGATTGGATTCGCAAGCGAGCGCAGCAGCGCGGGGTGAAACTCGACGGAACGGCCGTTATCGACCTGGCCGAGTTCGTTGGCGACGACCTGCGACTGCTCGACCAGGAGCTGATCAAGCTAGCCGACTACGCAGGTCGGGGGCGCAGCGTCACCAGGGAAGACGTGCGGCGGTTGGTCCCGGCCACGCGTGCCGCCAATGTGTTCGAAATGGTGGACGCGTTGGGCCTGGGGGATGCGCCGAAAGCGAGCCGGCTGATGCAGCACGCGCTGGACGTTGACGGGGAGCAGCCGCTGCGCCTGATCGGGATGATCAGCCGCCAGTACCGTCTCATCATCCAGGCGAAAGCGCTGCAAGCCGCCGGCGTAAGACAGGCCGAGGTTGCGCGGCAGCTCGGTATCCCGGAATGGACCGCACCGAAGCTGATGACCCAGGCCAACCGGCTCAGTTTCACCCGGCTGGAAACCGCCATGGAGCGGATCCTGGCAGCCGACGAGGCCATCAAGACCGGCCGGTGGTCCGACCGGGAAGCCATGGACGTGTTGCTAGCCCAGTTGCTGGAGGCGTGACTCGCCGGCTGTACATGACTCCCTTCATTCCCTCTCTTCAACTCCCAGGAAGAAGTGGTGCGGCAGGACATTGGTTGCCGGCAGAACCCGCACAGGGGATTCCTGAGCAGGCCGCAGCGGAAGTGTAATTTCTCCCCCGTCCAGTGCGGCACTGTTCACGTAACAGGTATTCGGCGCCACGCCGAACTTCTCCCGATACCGGCGGGCTGCGTCTTCGATCTTGGCCGCAAGACCGCGGTCCGCACTGTTATCGAACCAAAGCAAGCCGATCTGCATCGTGACCTTCCTTCGCAATGGGAATCGGTGCGACCCGCTGCCCGCCTGCAGTCTGCCGGGTGCGCCGCCGCCAGGCAGGCAACGGATAGCGCGGCAGATTGTGCAGGCGTGCCCACGCCCGGCCGAGCCAGCCCGGATGGCGGCGCAGGCACCAGACGCCGGAGCCCGCGCGGAACCCCAGCTCAAACTGCCCCTCGACCGTGCGAACCCGGAACCTGCGCTCGATACCCGAGGTGTACATCGCCTCCACAGCCGATACCCGAACCAGACGTCCCTGCCATTCAAAGGTGCGCGGGTAGAATCCATCGGGCGCCACCACCACCTGCAATGCTGCTATTGGACGTTCCATTCGCTATTCCTCCAGCCGCCCTACCATTCGCGCGCGTTCCACGCGTCGTCATCACCGATCACCCGCAGCTTACGAAGCCCCCCATCCTGCGCCAGCCCGACCGGGGGCAGCGGTAGTACGCAAGGTTGGCTTGCACGTTGTCCCCACAGTTCCGCAGGGTTGAGCACAATCACGTTCGGCGTCGAGACTTGCGGGTAGGCGGGCGACGGCCGTACGGGCGGTTCATCGTGGCGCTCCTGCCGCTCCCGCCGCAGGAGTGCTACCAACAACACGCTCGTCGGCACACTGGCCGCGACCCCCACGGCGACCCCAATCACAACGGCCATGGCATCGGTGCTCATGCGCTGTCCGATCACCCATGCCAACACTACGCCAAAACCAAACAACACCGGCAATGCCAACTTCTTCATCGCACCACCCCTTCCGCCGGCAACTCCGGCACCCCCCAGCTGCGTCGCCGACGCCCGCCCGCACGCACGCGTCCTACCAGGGCGCCCAGTTCGGGTATCCCGGCGTAGGCCGCTTGAAAGCGGATCACCTGCCCTTTCGCAACCAGCAGGAAGTCCCCGCGCCCCAAGAGCCGTTCCGCACCGGTCCCCGGCAGGCCCGCCGCCACCTTCGCATCCTCCGCACTCACCACACTGCCTACCAGGCGCACGGGGAAGTTGGCCTTGACCATCCCGCCGACCATCGCCGCGGCGGGCCGTTGTGTCGCGGCCACGACGTGGATGCCTGCCTCGCGCCCCCTCTGAGTCAACCGTAGCACGGCCTCGGCCACTGCTTTGCCGCCCATCAGAAGCAGATCCGCCAGCTCGTCGATCGCCACGACCAGTCGCGGCAAGGTCGTTCGGCAGGCATCGCGCCTTTCCATTTCGGCCACCAGGGCGCCGAGCACGGCAACCGCTGCGTCCGCCCCCTGTACAATCCCGTCCCGACGCCAGATGTGCGGCAGGTCTGCCAGCGGCGCCAACCCCCGCCCCTTGGGGTCGATCAGTACCAGTTGCAGCCGCCCGGGACGGTTGTGCATCGCCAGGGAAAGCAGCAACGTGCGAGCGAGCGCCGTCTTGCCGCTCCCAGTCGTGCCTGCGAGCAGTACGTGCGCCACATCGGGGCTGTCAATCCGCAACAACAGCGGCACGCCCCCCTCATCGACCCCCAGAACAGCGCAGTTGGCCGGAACGCCCTTGAGCCGGCGGCTGACGTCCTCCAGCGCCACCGCACGTCCCGCGTCACGGGGCACCTCGACATGCAGCACGCCCCCCTCACGATAGACCCGCGTGGCCTGCGCGCCCAACGAGAACGCCAGTTCCTCCGCCAAACCACTGACCTTGCTCAACCGCGTGCCCAACGCCGTCGTGACGTCAAAGCGCACGAAGCGCGGCGTCACCGTCGCCTGCCAGACGCGCGCCGGCACGCGGTGCGCGCTCAGCACGGATTCAATTCGCTCCGCTTGCAGCTCATATGTGTGGCTCATCGCGTTTCTCGGCCTATCTGGCGACTAATCAAGACCACTTTGCCCTGGATGGTCACCTGGCCTGGATCGTACCAGGATGGCAGCATGTCGGGCCGGGCCGGCTGGAGGTGGACGTGGCCGTTCTCGCGGTAGTAGTGCTTGAGCATCGTGGCTTCCGGCCCGTTCTCGCCGGTCACCTGGACGGCAATCAAATCGCCATTGAGGACGTTCTGCGTAGCCGTCAACACGACGATATCGCCGTCGTTGACGAAGGCGTCTCTCATCGAGTTGCCCGAAACCCCGAGCGTGAATACATCCGCCTGCTCACTCACCAGGCTGCGGGTCAACTCAATCGCGTCGCCGCCCGCCCGGTCGAGTTCCACCTGGCTGAAGCCCAGGTCCGGTCGCGAGCCGGGGGCCTGGCGGACAAGCACAGGAGCATCAATCGAGGCCGGATGATTTGGGCGTGCCTGCGTCATGGTCATCATGGGTTCCTTCCTGTGCTCCCGGACGGCAGTTGAGCATCCAGTTCGCACGTTTGTTCTATCGGCCATCATAGCAGAACATTCGTTCGGTGTCAAGAGGCAAAATGAGAAGAGGCAAAAAGAGAAGAACGTGAGGATAAACGTGCGCAAGCGATCCGGCTAGGGCGGCGCGTAAAGTAGGGTTATAATAGGCGCGCCGCAAATCCGGCGATTGATCCGCCCTTGGGGGCAGCCACATGATTTTGTCCACACATTGCTTGCCTGGCCTGGTGCTGACCCGGCACGAATTCACCGTCCCGCTGGATCATGCCCGGCCCGACGGTGACCAGATCACCATCTTCGCACGCGAGGCGGTCGCACCCGACAAGCGAGACGCCGACCTGCCCTGGCTGGTGTTCTTCCAGGGAGGTCCCGGATTCCCCGCACCACGCCCGGCGGAGCCCTCGGGCTGGCTGAAACGCGCGCTGGCGAACTACCGCGTGCTCCTGTTGGACCCGCGCGGCACAGGCCTCTCCACGCCAGTCACGCTCCAGACGCTGGCCCGTTTTCCCTCGCCCGAGGCGCAAGCGAAGTATTTGAAGCTGTTCCGCGCCGATGCAATTGTCGGGGACGCCGAGCTAATCCGGCGCTCTCTGATGGGCCCCGAGCGCGCTTGGAGCGTGCTGGGCCAGAGCTTCGGCGGCTTCTGCGTCACAAACTACCTCTCATCAGCGCCCGAAGGGCTGCGCGAAGCGATCATTACAGGGGGGCTGCCGCCGCTAGATCGTCCGCCGGATGACGTCTATCGCGCCACTTACCGGCGGGTGATCGGAAAGAACCGCCGTTACTTCGAGCGCTACCCCGACGATGCCGACCGCGCTCGTGCAATCATCGAGCATCTTGCGACACAAGACGTGTCGCTCCCTGGGGGCGGCCGGTTATCGCCGCGGCGTTTCCAACAATTGGGGATCGCTTTCGGCGCCAGCGATGGATTCGAGAAAGTGCACTACCTGCTCGAAGGCGCGTTCGTGCCGGCGAACGGCGGTGGGGAGCTCAGCTACACGTTCCTCCGCGGGATCGAAGAGGCAACCTCGTTCGAGATGAACCCGATCTACGCGCTCTTGCACGAGGCCGAGTACTGCCAGGGGCAGGCGTCGAACTGGTCCGCCGAGCGCGTCCGGGCGGAGTTCCCGCAATTTGATCTTGCCGGCGGCGGGTCAGTATTCTTCACGGGTGAGATGATCTACCCATGGATGTTTGACGACTACGCCTATTTGCAGCCGCTCAAGGAAGCAGCCCAGCTATTGGCAGTCTGGGAGGACTGGCCCCGGCTCTACGAAGCCGAAGCGCTGCGCGCCAACGCGGTGCCGTGCGCCGCAGCGGTGTACTACGACGATATGTACGTCGAGCGCCAGTTCTCAGAGGAAACTGCAGCGCAGATCCGAGGCCTCAAAGTGTGGGTCACGAATGAATTCGAGCACAATGCTCTGCGCGCGAGCGGCGAGCGGTTGCTGGACAGGCTGCTGGCAATGGCCCAGGGGAAGGCATGATGGGGTGCTCAACGTGCGCCAAACGAGGCGTCACGATACGATCACCCGCACTTGTGTGCCGGGATGCTACCACGCCAGGGCGAGACAGGTGACACCGCCGTCGGCCTTGGCGAATTCGGACAATGGTACGGGCAGCACGGTGAACCCGCGGGCGCGCAGCTGTGCGGCAACGCCCGGGAACCCAGCAGGCAAGACAACCCTGTCGCCGACCGCCAGCGCATTGGCAGCATAGGATTCGTCCGGCGGCACCACAAGGACGGACAGCCCCGAAAAGGCCGGATGTTCGGCGTAGTGCTCGACGGCCAACAATATGCCATGGCCGAGGTAGGTGGCCGCCGTGAGCAGATGCAGGAGGCCGGCGACTTGTATCGCATGAACCGGCAGACCCGGCGCGTTGTAAGGGCTCGGCGTTGCCAGGGCTACAGCCAGCTGGGCGATGCCGGCAGCGTTGGACCGTGCGGAGCGGCCCACCAGGACGCGATCCGGCAGCACCATTACGTCGCCACCTTCGAGCGTGCCCGGTGTGTTGACACGTGCTGTATCGAAGCGCTGCGTGAGAATTGCGGCTATGGTTTCCTCTTCGCCTCGGCGGGCAGGGGCGGCCAGCCGGCCAATCACGCCGATCCCGGCGATGACGACCGCCGGGTCCTGCATGAAGCAGCCATCCGGGTAGCGTTCGTCAGCCGCAATAGATTCGACCGCGAGGCCGGACTCGGCGAGGGCTGCGCAATACTCGGCGTGCTGGGCCAGGGCAAGCCCTACATCAATCGATGCGGCGCGGCTGCTGATTGCTCGGGCGAAGCTGGCGCCGGGAGGCCGAACGAGGGCATGAGTCAGATGATTTGGAGTCATGGTTCCTTCCGGGTCAGCAGGTGCTTGAGGACGAGCCGGTGCACGACTTGCTCGACCGGGGCGCGATCGTCGGTGAAGATCGGGGTGCCTGACGGAGGCGCCGCGTTACGGGCGTAGGGCGCGGCCCGCCGGGCCACTTCGGCCAACAAGGGGTGGGAGAAGCGCCCGAGGTTGGCCTGGAAGTCGGACAGGCCCGTGGGCTGCCGCGTCGCTACGATCAGGCTATTGCCAAGTGGGCTGCCTTGATCCGGCTCATCCACGATATAGACGCTCGGAAAAACCTGCTGCATTGTGGCAGCGATCGCATCCACCAAGGTGTAGTCGGTGTGTGTGCGGCCGGCGTTGACGGCGACGACCCCATCCGCCGCCATGCTGTCCCGCACCAATGTAAAGAACTCGACCGTAGTCAGGTGAAACGGGATATAGGGCGGGCGATAGACGTCCACCGCGATGAGGTCGTAGGGCGGCTGTGCGTGCCCGTCGGCCGCCCGGTTGACAAGGAAGCGGCGGGCGTCAATGGCGACTGCATTCACGTTCGGCTCGTTCATGTCAAACCAGGAGCGGGCCGCGGCGATGATCGCCGGATCCAGCTCGGCTCCATCGATGGAGACAGGACCATAGGAGTCGGTGAGCAGGCGGGCGATCGTCCCGCCGGCCAGCCCAGCTACGTACACGTGCTGCACCTGGTCCGGCCCGTACGGCGCCGGATTGAAAGCCGGGGCCAGCAGGAAAAAGTCCCAGATGCCGTCGGCCAGGCCTCCTGAAGGCCGGTAGACCGAGTGGATGCCCTCGCCTTCGTTGAGCCGCAGTTGGCGCTCGAAGCCGGCATCCACTACTTGAATGTAGTTAAAGGCCGACTCGGTCTCGAAGAGAAGGCCTGCGTCCGGTTTGATCGGCCCGGCCGGGCGCCAACCGAGCCAGGCGAGCAAGGCGACGGCGAGAAGTGAAGCCAGCGTCTCCCAGGGGCGTCGAAGCCTCATGAAGCCTGCGAGCACCACGAACAACAGCGCCAACGCCAATACCGCAAACGTGCGCCGGCTGCCGATGTTGGGTACCAATAAGAGGACCGGCAGGAAGCTGCCAAATATGCTCCCACCTGTCGAAAAGGCGTAGACGCGACCGGCAATCTCACCGCTCGACTCAATGTCGCGGAGCGCCAGGCGGGTGGCAAAGGGACTGACACAACCGAGCAAAGTGACGGGCACTGCGAAAAGCACGAGTATTCCGGCCATACTGCCTGCCAACAGCCCGGCGTCGAGGCCCGCGATCCCCCTGCTGGCGAGTCCCAGCACGGGCCGGGCGAGCAGCGGTATCAGCCCGACCCCGAGTGCGCCCAACCCTGCCAGTCGGAGGAGTGTGAGCAGGTGCGGCGAACGGTCCGCGATCCGCCCGCCTAGCAGGTAGCCGGCCGCCAGGTAGAGAAGTATCAGCCCAATGAGACTGGCCCAGACGATCAACGAGTTGCCAAACCAGGGGTCTAAGAGCCGCGAGGCGCTGAGCTCGACGCCCAATGTCGTGAAACCGGCCGTGAAAACCAACAGATAGAGATAGCTCCGGCCAACGCTATTGGGCATAGTGGCATTATACCCGGCTTGGAGACCGAAGCCAAAGCATAATTACTGAGCGGGGCTGCAGAATGCGCGAGAGCAAAGCAACCAGAACGCCGGCATCGGGAGACTCGGCGCTCATCGTCGTCGTGCCGGAGTGGGCGAGCGGAGACATCGCTGCGTGGCGGCGTGCTTACGACCCAAACCATCGAGCGATCCCGCCTCATGTCACGGTAGTCTATCCGCCCTTCGTGCCGGTGGACCAGTGGCAGCACGCCCGGGCCGGCCTGGCCGCCACCATACAGCAGTTCGAACCCTTCGAGGTGGTCTTCCGAGAGTTGGACACATTTGCTGGCCTTCCGGCGGTACTCTGGCTCCGGCCTGAAGATGGCGGGGTGCTGTACCGCCTGAATGCTGCGATCGCGAAATCGATACCCGAATACGTAGCAGCCCTGCCGTTCGAATACGTACCGCACTTGACAATCGGCTTCTTCGCATCCGGCGAGGAATCGGAGGCGGCGCAGCACGCCGTCGCCGCCAGCTTTTCGCTACTTCGCTTCCGTGTGGACGCGCTCGCCTACACTGTTTTCGACGCGTATGGCACCTGGCATAGGTATGATGAGATCCCTCTCGGCTCGCCCCAGGGGAGCACCGCAGGAGGACATGATGGATTCGACAATTGAGCTTACCCTGGACGGCATCGCACACGGCGGCGAAGCAATCGGCCGCTCCGGCGCTAAAGTCATCTTTGTGCCCTACGCCATACCCGGCGAGCGAGTGCGAGTCGAGTTGGTCGAGGTGAAGGAGCGTTGGGCCCGCGCGCGCCTGCTCGAAGTGCTCACAGCCAGCCCCGACCGTGTCGAACCGCCGTGCCCGTACTTCGGCCCGTACGGATGCGGCGGCTGTCAGTGGCAGCACATCGGCTATGACCGGCAGGCCGAGCTGAAGCGGGAAATCCTGGCGGACCTACTGCGCCGGCTCGGACGCATCGCATCGCCCCCAGTTGCAGACATCATAGTCCTGGAGGAGCCGGTCCTTCAGGACACCGGTGACCCGCGGCCAACTGCCCCTGGTGAGGCGGTACTTCTGGAATACGCCTACCTCAACGAGGCCCGGTTTCTGCTGACAGCAGAGGACAGGCTGGGCTTTCGGGATGTCAGCGGCCAGAGGGTCGTCGCCATCGACCGCTGCCTCCTGGTTCACGAACGGATCGACGAATTGCACAGCGCCCTCGACGTGGCCGGGGCGGGGTTGATCGGAGTGAGGGTGCGCGCCGGAGTCAACACCGGGCAGGCGCTTATCGTCCTCGAGACCGCCAGCGAAGAGGAGCCCCAACTGGAAATCGACCTGCCGTCCTCATGCGTGCTGCTGACACCGCTCGGCGTGCAGACACTGATCGGGGAGGACTGGATCGAAGAGGAAGTCGGGGGCCGCAGGTACCGGATATCGGCCAACAGCCCCTTCGAGGAGAACACCGCCGGAGCCGCGGCGCTGGTGGACCTGGTCACGAGTTACGCTGATGTACACCCCGGCGACGTCGTGCTGGACGCTTACTGCGGCGTGGGCCTCTTCGCCATCCCGCTGGCCGATTCGGCCGCCGAGGTCATCGGAATCGAGCCGTCCTCGCCGGCTTGCGAGGATTTCGCGTTCAATGCACGAGAACGGTCCAACCTGTCGCTGCACGAAGGTGCCGTCGGGGCGGTGTTGGACGCCCTGCACGCCCAGGGGCAGCGCATCGATATCGCGCTCCTGGAACCTCCAGGGGCAGACGCCGGACCGGAAGTCATCGGCAACCTGGGCGCGCTGGGGCCCCGCCGCATCGTATACGTCTCGAACGATGCCGCCGCCCTGGCCCGCGATTGCGTTCACCTGGCTGGGATTGGCTATCGCTTGATCGAAGTGCAACCCATCGACCTATTCCCGCAGACTTATCAAGTGAAGACGGTGACCCTGTGGGAGAAGGGATGACCAGCCTACGTTGGTGAGCGCACTCGCGCGGGCAGCCCGGCCCAACGGCAACCTCAGAGCATGTCGGCGGAGATGCCGTTGGCTCGGGCGATTCGGGCGTAGACTGCGGCACTGGGTCTCGCGACGCGAACACCGCTGTCAGGATCCAGCTCGTAGAGGCCGAACCGCAGGCTCCAGCCTGCAGCCCATTCGAAATTGTCGACCAATGTCCAGTGGAAGTAGCCGCGCAGATCGACACCCTCCTGAAGGGCGCGCCATGCTGCTGCGATGTGCCCTGTAATGAACCGTGAGCGCATGTCGTCGGCGCGATCTGGCAGGCCGTTTTCGGTAATATAGATGGGCTTGCCGTACGCAGCCAGGCGCTTGAGAGCTGTGTAGAGCCCCTCGGAGTTGATCTCGCTGTAGGCTTCGCCCAATGGCGTGAGGTCGCTGAGCTCGGCGCCGGGGGTGAAGAACTGGCGCGCCAGAAGGTCCCCGGGACGCGACGGATCGAAGGCGACGCGGACCGCTGTGTAATAGTTGAGGCCGATGTAGTCTGAGGAGTCCAGAAGGGGCGAGAAGCGTTGGCCCAAGCCCAGGAGTGGGGTCAGGCGCCCGTTGATGACGGCCTCGAGGATCGCCGTGTTAGCAATCTGGTTGAGAAACGCGGTGGCACCTCGATCGGCCAAACGGGCCGCGTCTGCTGGGATCATTACCCGCAAGTTGTGGGCTGTTCCCACTCGTGTCGAGCTTTGCAGACGGTGGATGATCCGGTAGGCGCGGGCGTGAGCGAAGAGCATGTGGCGGAGGACTCTTAAAGTACGCCGCAGGCTTGTAACCCCCGGTGGGAAATAGCCGGAGAGGAACCCAGCGTAGGCATAGATGATCGGTTCGTTGATGGTGCACCAGAAAGACACCGAGTCGCCGAGCGCTTCGACCACGCGGGTCACATAACGGGCAAAATAATCCTCGACCCGGGGGTTCTCCCAGGCTCCGAGCGCCGTAAGCCAGAGTGGGTCGGTGAAATGGTGGAGGGTGACGAGGGGCTCGATGCCTCGAGCGCGCAAAAGCTCCACCATCCTGGCGTAGTAACGCAGCGCAGTCCGGTCGAATACCCCAGGGGCGGGCTCGATGCGGCTCCATTCGACGGAGATACGGAGGCTGTTGAGACCCAGGCTGGCTGCCCGATCAAAATCGGCCGCCGCGATGTCCAGATCCCACCAGCCGGCAGCCGCGCCTGCACAGTGGCCGTCGAAGATGCGTCCCGGTGTCTTCTCCCATGCGGACCATTGGTTGTTGGTGTTGTTGCCTTCATTCTGATACGCCGAGGTGGAGACGCCCCAGAGGAACCCCGCGGGCATCGTCAAGACTGGATGTGCCATGTCACCCACCGCCAGGCGCCTCAAGCAGTCCCGAACTGCCGGTCGCCGGCGTCGCCGAGGCCGGGAAGGATGTAGCCAACCTCGTTCAACCGCTCATCGACGGCCGCCAGATAGATCGGCACGTCTGGGTGCATCCGGTGCAGATGGGCCACGCCCTCGGGGGCGCCGATGATGCCGACGTACCTGATGCGTCGGGCGCCCCATTTCTTTAGGATATCGACCGTAGCCACGGCCGACCCGCCGGTGGCGAGCATCGGGTCGAGGATCAAGCACACCTGTACAGTGGGGGCGATAGGCAGTTTGTTGTAGTACTGGACCGGCCGCAACGTGTGCTCGTCGCGGAATAGGCCTATGTGCCACACCTCGGATCCCGGCATCATCTCCCAGATCCCTTCAACCATGCCCAGGCCGGCGCGCAGGATGGGCACCAGGCCGATTGTCTCGGTCAGCTGGCGACAGAAGGCCGTGCCCAGTGGCGTCGAGACTTCGACCGGCGTCAGGCCTAAGTCGCTGGTTACTTCGTAGGCCAACAGAATCGCGATCTCGCGGATCAGCTCCCTGAACTTCTTGGGCTCGGTGCATCTGTCGCGCAAGATGGAGAGCTTGTGCTGGATCAGCGGATGTCCGGAAACGAAGACGTTGTCCATCGGCCGATTGTCCAATCTCCCGCGCGAAAAGGGGGCACAAGAAAGCGGGCTTCGTGACACTCATGGGAGTCAACCCGCCCGCTTGCAAGGTTCGCTCTGTTTGCACTTACGGTTGGCGACACGGTTGTTCAGATTCGCGCGATGGGTCCACCTGCCCGTCGAGCTTACCCCACTTCTTGCGGAGAACGAGGCAGGATTCCACGTTTGATGAGCTTCTCCACTTCGACCTGGCACTGGACGCACATGGTTGCGTCCGGACGCACTTCCAGACGCTCGGGGTCGATCTCCTTGCCGCAGCGCTCGCAGATGCCGTACTTGCCTTTTTCGATCGCGCGCAGCGCGGCCTGAACATCCTCCAGCTTGCGTTCGAGTTGGCTGACCAGTGCCACGTTCTTCTCGCGTTCGATCAAGTCGGGGTCGCCCTCCTCGGAGTCCACATCGACCTCGACCTTCAACGCCTCGCGTAGACGTTCCAGGGCACCGGTGATGCGTGTCCGCTCCTCGAGCAGCTTCCGGCGCTCTCGAACGATGATTTGCTCGCGTGTCGACATGACAAGACCCTTCCCGCTGCGAGGTTACTTACGCAGCCCAGTCTGAAACTGGCCTTTTATACCACGGAATATGTGGCAAGTCAATCGGACGCTCAAGCGGTGTTATCGTTCAGTGATAGTGTCAGTAGATAAGTGATCAGTGAAAATGTCAGTCATGAACGAGAGACTGACATTGACAACCAAGGAATTGAAGCGCCTCAAGGTCCTCGAATGGATTGAGGGTGAGCAAATGACCGTCGTCCAGGCGGCCGAGATGTTGGGGATCAGCGAGCGCCAGTGCTGGCGGCTGCTGGCCCGCTATCGGGCGGAAGGTGCGGCCGGGCTGGTGCATCGCAACCGGGGCCGGCCCTCGCCGCAGCGCTTGCCCGCGGCGGCGCGGGAGCAAGTGCTGACGTTGGCTGAAGGCATCTGTCGGGACTACAACGATCAACATCTCACTGAGGTGCTCCAAGAGGAGCATGGCCTGCAGATGTCGCGGGCCAGCGTGCGGCGCTTGCGGCGGGCAGCCGGACTGGGCAGCCCGCACAAATACCGGCGGCGGCGCGGCCATCAGCGCCGGGAGCGGCGGCCGCGGGCCGGCATGCTGCTGCAACTGGACGCTTCCCATCATGATTGGCTCGAGGGCCGCGGCCCGCGGCTGGCCTTGGCCGGGGCGATCGACGACGCCACGGGCGAGGTAGTCGGTGCGCTGTTCCGGGAACAGGAGGATGCGGCCGGCTACTTCCTGCTCGTCCGCCAGATCAGCGAGAGCCACGGCGTGCCGCTCGCCGTCTACGCTGATCGCCACACCATCTTCCAGAATCCCGTCAAAGCCAGCCTGGAGCAGGAGTTGCTCGGCATCTTGCCCCAGAGCCAGTTCGCCCGGCTGCTCGGCGAACTGCAGATCGAGCTGATCGCCGCCCATTCGCCCCAAGCCAAAGGGCGGGTCGAGCGCCTCTGGCAGACCCTCCAGGATCGGCTGGTCAAAGAACTCCGTCAGGCCGGCGCAGCCACCCTGGCGCAGGCCAACCAGGTGCTGGCGACCTACCTGCCCAAGTTCAACCAACGCTTCCAAGTGGCGCCGGCGCAACCCGAGTCGGCCTTCCGCCCCCGGCCGGCCCAGCTCGACCTGGAGGCCAGCTTCTCCTTTCACTACCAGCGTAAGGTGGCCAACGACCATACCATTTCCCTCGACGGCCACAAGT
>Ga0315273_10002310_pt1 | contig 22461 bp, 16 predicted proteins | sample YL17G02_0_MG_FD_205753 | JGI IMG/M metagenome (GOLD analysis project Ga0315273, IMG submission 205753) | Sediment microbial communities from Yellowstone Lake, YNP, Wyoming, USA - YL17G02_0 | ecosystem: Environmental > Aquatic > Freshwater > Lake > Sediment | place: USA: Wyoming | collected...
CTTGCTCATGACCGGCTCCCTTCGTATGTGGCTCTGCGTTGTGCAGTGCTTCAACGCGCAGCGTAACCCACGACACTGCGAATTGGAGCCGGTCGTTCCATTCTGACTACTCCGGGACGAGGACGGTGGGCGTTTCGCCCGATTCGGCACGGTAGCGGCGCGCGATGCGATCGGCGGCGTCGCGCCCGGAGCCCCGGCGCGCGAGCATGACCGCGGCACCGCCAAACCCGCCGCCCGTCAATCTCGCACCGTAGACGTCAGGATCGCTGCTCGCCAGCTCCACCAGGCAGTCGACAGCGGGATGAGACACCTCGTAGTCATCACGCATCGAGGCATGCGACCCATAGAACAGGTCGCCCAACTGCCCTGGGTCGTTGGCGCGCATGGCGGCGACGGCCTGCAAGACCCGATGGTCTTCTGTGACCACGTGCCTGGCGCGGCGGCAGAGCGGCTCGTCGAGCGCATCGACCCGGCCCAGATCTGCCGGAGACAGATCACGCAACTGCACCACACCCAGCCTCCGGCACGCTTCCTCGCACTGGGCGCGCCGGACGCCGTACTCACCCGACACAAGATGGTGCCGGACGCCGGAATCGATGATTACCAGATCCACGCTGCGCGGAATTGGCACGCGCTCGTACCGCATCGACCGGGTATCCAGGAAGAGCGCCGTCCCTGATTCGCCCAGGCTCGCGGCCATCTGGTCCATGATGCCGGTGGGCACGCCGACAAACTCGTTCTCCGCCCACTTCCCCGCCATCGCCAGTTCGACGTCATCGAGCCTCAAATCGCACGCACTGCGAAACGCCCGCGCCACGGCGACTTCGAGCGCGGCGCTCGACGACAAGCCGCTGCCAATTGGCACGCGGGATTCCACCCGCAGGTCTGCCCCCTCGATCCGGTGGCCGCGCCGCTGGAGCGCCACGGCCACGCCCTGCACGTAGTCGATCCACGTGCGGGTCGGCGCCTCCGACCCGAGCTCGAACTCCTTGAGCCGCTCGGCGGCCTCGACATTCGCGCTCCACACGACGACGCGACGATCGGGCCTCGATGAGAGTTCCACGCTGGTGCGCTGGGGAATCACCGCCGGCAGGACGAACCCTCCGTTGTAGTCGGTATGCTCGCCAATCAGATTGACGCGGCCGGGCGCGTCTGCCACCACGCTCGGCGGTCGGCCGAATAACGTCTGGAACGAAGGAAGCGTCGTCACAAACTCCCTCTCGCGCGGCGTCAGGCCTCGGGCTTCTTCGCTCCGAGGATGCACGCGCCCGCCAGCCATCCGACGACGTTGGCGCTCGTGCGGAACATGTCCGGGATTGTGTCTACGCCAATCAGCAGACCGATACCCTCGACAGGCACACCGACGGAGGCCAGCACAGGCGCCATCACCACGATCGCGCCGGCGGGGATGCCAGGAATCGTGAACGTCGTGGCGATCGCGGCCACGACCACGGTCCCGAGCTGCGATGCTCCGAGCGGGATGCCGTACAGTTTCGCGACAAACAGCACCCCGAGCACCTGGGCGATGGTCCCGCCCGCCCGAAAGACGGCCGCGGAGAGCGGCAGATACACGGTCGCGATTTCCTCTGGCAGCTTCAACCGGGTCCGAACGGCTTCGTAGCTCGCAGGCAGGGCGGCCAGCGACGAGCGGGACGTGAAGGCGACGGCGACAGCCGGGGCAATCGCCCGTGCGAACGCGCCGGCGCGCTGTCCACCCAGTAGCACGGCGGCAGGCCCCAGCACGAAAACGATGAATGCGGCACTGATCCCGGACATCACGACGATGTAGTACGCGAGAGCTCCAGCCGCGTCGGCGCCCATGCGGGTGCCGAGCGGCATCGCGAGGGCGAACACGCCAACCGGCGCGAGACGCAACACCCATCCAACCAATGCCAGACAGGCGTCCGCGATGGCCTCGAGCACGCTCAACATCGCGGCCCGCGCGGCGTCCTTCACTCGGCCGAGCGCAAGTCCAAAGGCGACCGAAAACACGATCAGCGGCAGCATCGCGCCATCAGCGGCAGCTTTGAAGGGATTGACGGGCACCAGCGACAGCACCCACTCCGTCAGGGAGGGCACACTGCCAGTCGCGGCCGCCACCGAAGCGGACGTGACGCCCGATCGCAGATTCTCGGCGACCTGAGGATCGACGCTCAGCCGATCGAACAGCGGGTAGCCCAGCGCGAGCGAGAACAGGGCCGACAACGTCAGCACCACCACGAACAGCGCGAACGCCCGGACGCCGATGCGCCCGATGGCCCCGGCTTTGCGCGTCGACCCGACGCCGAGCATCAGGCTCGCGACGACAAGCGGGATCACCGTCATCCGGATGGCGTTGATGAAAAGCGTCCCGGCCGGCTCGACCATGCCCGGGACCGCCCGCACCCACGCGACATCTGACGTCGCCATCGCGATGCCCCCGGCCAGGCCGAGGACAAGACCGATCAGAACCTGCAATGTGAATGGCACGGGCCGGATCATACCCGGGATTGATGTCTATTTCTTCACGGCAGGCGGCGGTGTCGCTGTCGCCGCGCGCGCGCCAGCCACAGCCTCGATCAACACCGATCCATCCGGCCTTGGCAGCGTGATGCCGCAGAGATGCGCCAGCGTGGGTGCGAGATCGGCCGGCGTCACGTGACGCAGATAGACACCGCGGGTGATCCCGGCTCCAAACAGGACCACCGGGACGTGCTGGTCGTAGTCATACAGGCTGTCGTGATCCGACGCATCCCCGGGCTGGGCGGTGCCATCATCGGTGACGAAGAACGAGTACGGCCTCAGCACGACCACCATGTGTCCGCTGCGCCCGGGATAGTAACCGGCCAGCGCGGCGCGCGCGTCATGGTCACCGGCGGCGGCCAGCGCGGGCAGCGCATCGGCAAGTAGCGCGTTGGCCACGCCGGGGACGGCGCGAATCGCGCCGAGCGTGCTCGCAAGCAGCGTCGGCGTCGCGCGGAGACGTTCAACCGAATCGGCATCGAAATACAGATCGGCATTCTGGAGACGAACGGTCGCGTTGGCGCCTTCGGGCGCCGCTTTCAGCGCCTGGGTGGCCGCAGCGACGACAGTCGCCGTCGGCACGCGCGCGGCACTGATGCCTCGTGCCGCCACCTGCTCAGGGATAGGCGACACGCCGTGGTCACCTCCGAGCGCGACGACGTAGTTGGCCGCCCCGACGGTGCGGTCGAGGTGCGCGAGCAGTTCGCCAACGGTGGCGTCCAGACGAGCCAGGACGTCCTGCACCTCGTGGCTCGACGGTCCGAAATCGTGGCCCACCAGGTCGAGTGCGGAGAAACTGATACCGAGAAAGTCGGTACCTTGCCCGGTTCCGAGCTTCAGTTGATCGACCGCGCCAGCGGCGAGTCGGCCCAGATACGCGTCCGAGAATGGGCTCCCCTCCCACTCTGTGTAGAAGGTGGCGTCCGGCGTCGGCCCCTTGCCCTTCAGGTCGTGGGGGAAAGTCGCGGTCCAGTAGGCCGGTGGCTTCTCCGCCACGCCAGCATCGTCAAACAGGTACGCGGATTCCGGGAGCGTCCTGATCCACGTCTTGCCGAAGTCGGCCTCCACTGGGGTCTTTGCAAGCAGCGCGCTGATCGCTGGAACGGGCGTCGCGGTGTATGCCGACGAGGTGACAAACCCTCTCGCGGCGGCGCTGAACCACGTCGCGGCGGCGGCGCGACGCCCGGCCAGCATGATGGCGGTCCGCTCCTTCATCGAGAACGTCACTACCCGAGCGGCTGGGAGCTGGCTGCGAAGCTCGTCTGACAGCGTGGGCACCAGGAGTCGAGCCGAGCTGCTACCCGCAGTTGCCGGGCCGGCATACGACACCGTCGTCGCTGTCGGGTCGTCGACGCAGCGGATGCTCCGGCCGGACTCGCGGTCGTACCAGGAATTGCCGACAATCCCGTGCGTCGCCGGAAAGGCGCCAGTCGAGATGGTCGCATGGCCCACGCAGGTGACGTTGTTGAGATAGGGATAGTAGGCCTGTTTGTAGTACGCCCCGTCAGTGACGAGCCGCTTGAGCCCTTTGCTCCACTGGTGGCCGTAGCGGTCGATGTAATCGCCTCGCATCTGATCCACGACGAGTACGACCACGAGGCGCGGCCGGCGGGGGATCTGCGCAGCCACTGTCACCGCCTGACCGCACACCGCCGCCAACAGCATTCCGGCCCAAACGATTCGCTTCATGTCGCACTCCTCAAGAGCGAAATGGGGTCGGACCCGTTGTCAATTTCCGCAACCCGCGTATCATCCGGCAAGAAACGAAAACAGGTCCGACCCCATTTCCTGATGAATCCGCGACGGCGTCACCCAACGATTGGGCCACTATAGGATAATCTCCCCGTCATGCCCAGATTCAAACTCGAGATCGAATACGCCGGCACACGCTACAGCGGCTGGCAAATCCAAAAGAACGCCAGGACCGTCGCCGGGGAAATCGAGCGCGCCGTTCATGCCGCCACCGCCGCAAAGACGTTCGAACTGTACGGGGCCGGGCGGACCGACGCGGGGGTGCACGCCCTGGCCCAGGTGGCGCACCTGCAGCTCGACACGCGAATTGATGAGGCGACGCTGCTGGGCATGATCAACGACGAGCTTCCGGCCGACGTCAACATCGTCGACCTGACGCGCGCGCCCCAGCGGTTCCACGCCCGTCACGACGCCGTGGCGCGCAGCTACGTGTACCAGATCTCGCGGCGGCGGACCGCGTTTGCCAAGCCGTTCGTCTGGTGGGTGCGCGACGACCTCGACGTGGAGGTCATGCGGCGGGCGGCGGCGCTGTTTGTCGGGATGAAGGACTTCCGGTCGTTCGCGGTCTCCGACGGCGAGGACCGCTCGACCAAGGTCCAGGTGGACGGCGTCGAGATCGTCGAGCACGACCCTCTCGTGCTCGTGCGCATGGCCGGGTCGCACTTCCTGTGGCGAATGGTGCGCCGCGTGGTGGGCGTGCTGGTCGCGGTCGGCCGGCGGGAATTGCGCGTCGAGGCCGTCGCGCACCTCCTCGAAGAACAGTCGGACGTGCCCGCGACGCTCACGGCGCCGCCGTCGGGACTCTTCCTCGAGCGCGTGTTCTATCGCGGAGATCCGCCGCCGGTGGCGCTGGCGCCCATGGTGTTTGGCGGCGCTCGCAACGTGCCATCAGCAGGCGGCAGGCGTCGAGCGCGATAAGTCGCGCCGCTGCGGCTTCATGCTCCGTCGGCCATCGCCAGCGCGATGATGGCCCACCCGATGCCGAGCATCGCCCACACGTTCACGATGCCGTCCCCTGTTCGACCCTCGCCGTCGCACGTGCGACGGACGGCTACAGTTCGCGCAGCGCCGACACGACGGGCATCCGCGCGGCCTTCACGGCCGGCAGCACGCCACCGAGCAGCCCCATCGCCAGCGCGTAGATGACGCCCATCACGACGAGACGCGGCGTCACCGCAAAGGCAAACGCGACCTGGCTGAAGCTCTGCCAGTTGATCGTCGAGGTCTCGAACCCGTTGAAGGCCACGTACGCCAGCGCGCCCCCGATGACGCCGCCAACCAGCGAGAGCGCCAGCGACTCGCTCAACACCGACACGACGACCGGGCCGCCGCCGAAACCGAGCGCCCGCAGCGTCGCGATCTCGCGGGTCCTCGCCGCAACGGCCGAATACATCGTCAACACGGCACCGAACACCGCGCCAATGCCCATGACCACGGCGATGAGCGTCCCCAGCGTGGTGATCAGCGTGACCACCATCTGCGACTGCTCAGCGTAGTACTCGGACTCGCGCAGCACCTTCAGGCTCAGACGGGGATCGGTCGTGAGCGCGTCCCTGAACCGCGTAAACGACTCGGGCGCATCGAGCTTTGCGTACACGGTTTGACGACTGCTGCCGCGCCGGTACAGCGGCGCGAGAATTTCGGCGTCGCACCATAATTCTGAATCCGAGAAGGTGCCGCCCGTATCGAAGATGCCCACGATGGTCCACGTGTTGTTGTTCCACGTGAGCGTGCGTCCGAGATCGACGCCCGCGAACTGGCTGGACGCGCCTCGACCGGCGATCAACTCGTTACGCCCGGGTTCGAACATGCGGCCGGCCACAATCTTCAGCCGGTCGCGCACGCCAACCGCATTAGGCCCCACGCCGCGCAGCGGCACGTTGGCAGTGGTATTGCTGCTCCGCTTCGGCAGGTCCACGATGACAAACAATTCCGCTGACGCCATCGGCCCATTCGGCCCGCGCCGCACACCTGGCGCATCGGCCACCACGCGCACGTCGTCACGCATCAGAATGCTCATCATTTCGCTGTCGGAGCCCGATCGCATGACGATGGCGGTATCTGGCGATCCCGTCGTGGCCATCGTCTTCTTGAAACCTTCGGCCATCGAGAGCACCGCGACCACGACCGCCACCACTCCCGCGATGCCGACGACGGCGACCAGCGAGGACACGAGCCGTTGCCTGAGCGTCCGAAGGTTCAACGCCGTGACCGCGATCATCTGAGCGAGCCAGTTGATAAGCCCGGTCATGGTCAGTTCCTCCTCAGCGCATCGACGATGCGCAAGCGCATGGCCTGAACGGCCGGCAGGATCCCGGCGATCAGGCCGAGCAGCAACGCATACAACGCACCGCTCACCAGGTCGGCGTTGGGCAGATAGAACGACGGCAGCATCCCGTTGGTCGGGTCGCCGCCAAGCGCAAAGAGCCACGCCAGGCCAAGGCCAAGGCCACCCCCGACTAGCGCCACCACCGACGACTCGACCAGCACCAGCAACAGGATGAGCCCGTCAGAGAAGCCGAGCGTCTTGAGCACCGCCAGTTCGCTCGTGCGCTCCCGGACCGACTGGGCCATCGTGTTGGCGGCGACGAGCAGGATCGTGAAGAACACCGCAGTCACAATGGCGCGGATAATCGCCGCGATATCGCCAATCTGCTTCGCGAACGCCGTCAGAAACGCCTTCTCGGTGGTGGTCTTGGTTTCGGCGGGCGAGTTCGCGAACTCGTCATCAATCAGCTTCGCGATCTCGGGCGCTTTGGCCGGATCGTTGATCCGAATCACGTACCAGCCGACGTTGCCCTGGCCAAACAGGCGCGCCTCGTCGAAATACTCATAGTTGAAAAAGAACGGTGTCGTGTCGACGCCCTTGCGATCGCCGTCGAAAATGCCGCAGATGTTGAATTCCCAAGCGGTGGAGTTGTCCTTCTTGCGCCAGATCGTCGCCCGGATTGGCACGCGGTCGCCGACCTTGAAGCCGAACCGCGTGGCCGTCTGCCGGCCCACAATCGCGCAGGCCCGATCCGAGAGCCATGCCTTCTTCTGATCGGCTGGCAGAATGTACTCCGGGTACAACTTGAGCAGCCGATCGGGGATCACGGGGCACTGCATGAAGAAGTTGCTGGGCTTCTGGTAGATACCGCCAAACCACGTCTGGTGCAGCACGTCGACGACGCCAGGCGTCGCTTCGAGCCGCGCCCGGTAACTCTCGGGCAGCAACTGGATGATCGAGACCTTGTGCTGGATGATCAGGCGGTCGTTGCCCGCCAGTTCCACGCTGCCCTCAAACGCCATATTGAGCGCCGACAGGATGCCGAACAGCAGAAAGGCCATCACAATCGACAGCAAGGTGAAAATCGTCCGCGTCTTGCGCCGCAGGAGATTCCGCCAGACCAGTGGCAGGTACCTCATACGACGGGCTCCCTGGTCAGGACGCCCTTGTCGAGGTAGAGCACCCGTTTCGCCCGCGCCGCGGCGTGCGGGTCGTGCGTCACCATGATGATCGTCTTGTCGTGCTCGCGATTGAGCGCCTGTAGCAGGTCGAGAATCTCATCCCCGGACCGGCGATCGAGATCGCCGGTGGGCTCGTCGCAGAGCAGGAGCATCGGGTCGGTGACGATCGCCCGCGCGATACCGACACGCTGCTCCTGGCCGCCCGACAGCTGACGGGGAAAGTGTCGGGCCCGGTCCTCCAGTCCCACCACGCCGAGGGCCGTCGCCACGTGCTTCTTGCGCTGCGCCCGCGACAGGCTGGTCAGCAGCAACGGCAACTCGACGTTGCGCGCCGCGGTCAGCACCGGGATTAGGTTGTAGAGCTGGAAGATGAAGCCGACGTTGCGTGCCCGCCATGCCGACAGCCGCCCTCCCGACATCTGCTCGATATGCTGCCCGCCAATCTCGATGGCGCCCTGAGTGGGCGAGTCGAGCCCGCCGATCAGGTTCAGCAGTGTCGACTTGCCAGACCCCGAAGGTCCCATCAGCGCGAGAAAGTCGCCCTTCGGAATGTCGAGGTCCAACCCCTGCAGCACGTCAATGCGTTCGCTGCCGCGGAAAAACACCTTGTGGACATCTCTGACCTTGACCAGCACGCCATCGGCCGGCGTCGATGCATCCATGACCGTTCCTCGTTTCTACCTCTACCGAATCTCGACCTTGCGGCCATCCGCGAGATCCGGAGGCCCTTCGATGACCACCCGATCTCCCGCCGCCAGACCAGCGACGACCGATGCCGTATCGCCCTGAGACGGACTCTGACGAATCGCCCGCCGCTCGACATGATCCCCCACCACCACAAAGACGATCTCCTGTCCCTGATCGTTCCGGATGGCGACTTTGGGAATCGTCAGGCGCGGCGTGGCGCGAGCGTCGGCCGGCTGCGGCGCACCCAGAAACGCGACCTTGACTCCCATGTCGGGCAGGATGCGCGGATCGAGCTTCTCGAACCCGATGCGCACGAGCACGGTGGCCTTCTGGCGATCAGCGGTCGGCACCATCGTGATCACGTGAGCGGGAATCTTCCAATCGGGGTACGCGTCAATGGTGGCCTCGACAGCCTGCCCCGGCGTGACGCGGTTGATATAGCTCTCGTTCACATCGACTTCGATCTCGAGTGACGCCATGTCGACGATGGTCGAAATGCCGGTGCGCGTGAACCCCCCGCCCGCCGACACGGGCGACACCATCTCGCCGGGCTGCGCGTCCTTCGAGATCGCGACGCCGGAAAACGGCGCCCGAATCACCGTGTCGTCGAGATCGTTGCGCCGAACCGCCACCTGCCGCTCCGCGACCGTCACCTGCTCGCGGTACAAGTCGACGCGGGCCTTGATCGCATTGACCTCGGCTTCATCGCGATCCAGATCGGCCTGACCGACGATGCCATCCTTCACGAGTGACCGGGTACGCCCGAGCGTGAGCTGCGCCTGCTTGAGGCGAACCTCGGACTCCGCGGCGTTGCGACGGGCCACACCCAGTTCGGCTTCCGCCAGATCCAGGTACTTGCGATACGTCGCGTCGTCGAGCCGGGCGAGCACCTGGCCCTGCCGGACGGCCATGCCTTCCTCGACGTGCACCTCGACCACCTTGCCTGTCACCTTCGACGACACCGTGGCGCGCCGCCGCGCCGTCACGTAGCCAGAAGCGTTGAGCACGGAGGGGTTCCCGCCCGGCCCCGACCCGGCCGCCTCGACGGCCGACACGACGCGCACGGGAACCGGACGAGGCGCCTTGAAGTAGTACCACCCACCCGCCCCGGCGGCGCCGATGACGACGAGCAGCAGAATCCAGATCGCGATACGGCCTTGACCGCCATAGCGCGAGCGGTCGTCGATGCGCAGATCACTGAGAGATGGTTTGTCAGTTGCCATAAATGGTTGTTAACGATTGTATACCGCCTGCTGGGCGCGACTCCGACCAGCAGACCGGCCCGTGGTCAGATTCGGCCGGCGATCCGGGGCTCGCCCACCTCTTCCATCTTGCCAGAGCCGGGCCCTTTACGAGGAGATTTCGAAGTGATATCATATTGAAAGCATGTGGAGGATGTCATGACGTTCCGCCGTCTGGCCGCTGCCATCGCACTGTTTGTCGCCGTCCTCGGTCCTGCCGGGCCTTCCGAGGCGGCCAAGCCCTACCTGGCCGAGCGGTTCAATGTGAGGCTCTCGGTCGAATCGGGCGGCTCGATGATCGTCACCGAGACGATCCGCTTTGCCTTCGGCGCCGACCAGTTCGCCTCCGTGTCCCGCGAGTGGCCGAGGCAACAGGTCGACCGGCTCACTGTGCTGTCTGTTGACATGGACGGCCAGGCGTTCTCCCCGGGGAAGAGCGCGGGCCAGTACGACGTCAAGAAGCTCGACAACGGCCGCCGGCGCATCACCTGGCACATGTCACCGGTGACCAGCTCGAGCCATGAGTTTACGCTGGTCTACCGCGTCGACGGCGCTGTCGAACAGGGTGCCGAGGCGGACGTCCTGCGCTGGATCGTGCTGCCGGAGAAGCACGAGTATCCGATTAGGTGCTCGGAAGTTGAGGTCGCGTACCCGGATTCCGCCGAACTGGTCGGGTTGCCTGAGTTCGAACCCGCTGCGGCGGAGTCGTCCATGGACACGCGTCCGCTGCGCGCCAGTCGCTGCGGCTTCGGCAAAGACGACGACTGGACGATCACGCTGCGGTTTGCGGCGCACGCCGTCGCGACGGTCGCGCCTGTCTGGCAGCGGCACCGTGCGCAGACGTGGAAGTCGGCGCCGCTGTTTCTGGGCCTGGCTGGGCTCGTGCTCTTCGGTGGTCTCGTCGGCTTCATCATGTTCGCGCTGAACCATCGGGCCCCTTCGCCGCCAGATCGACGGCCGCGTCAGACCGTGCCTCCCGACCATCTTCCAGTGGCGCTCGCCGGGACGCTGGCCGGACCGACGGGCGGCATCCCCTGGGCGGGCGCGATTGGGACGCTTTTCGATCTGGCGCACCGGGGAGTGCTGCAGATCAAGGTGCCCGACAACGCCACCTGGCTCAACCGCCGCGACTACGTGCTGGTGCTGCAGGATCGCCGCCGCAACCTGCACGAGCACGAACGGACGCTCATCGACATCTTGTTCACTTCCAAGACCGGCCCGAGTGACACCGTGCGGTTCTCGCAACTGTCGCGGGCGTTTATGTCTGGGGGCTGGAAGCGGTTTACGCGGGCTGTCACCGCGGAACTTCGGCAGGAGGGCCTGCTCGATGCCGAGCGCGAGCACACGAGAAGCGGGGCGTTACGAGTGGGGATCTACCTCGTCATCGCGGCCGTCGTGGGGTTTGGCGTCGCGCTGCCGTTCGTTGATCGGATCGGCGGGTTCGTGCTGACGATTCCCGGGGCGCTATTGATTGCGGGAGTGACGGGCATCATCGTCGGGAGCACGCTGACGCCGCTCTCGGACAAGGGGCTGGAGCGCGCGCGGCTGTGGAAGGCGTACGGCAGGCATCTGGCGGCCGTCTCGAAGGGGCGGAGCACCGATGTGCTTACGGGCCAGCTCGAATCCCTTCTGCCGATGGCGGCGGCGTTTGGCGTCGCGCTGGCCTGGGCGAAACGCCTCGACACGCTCGGTGCGCTCGGCGTGCCTCCGTGGTTCCTCGCACTCGCGCGGCAGGATGGGCGCCCGAACACGGCGGCATTCGTCGAGATGCTTTCGGCGGCGAACACGGCCGGCGCGCATGTAGGGAGCGGAGCCGGTGGAGCGAGTGCCGCCGTGGCAGCGGGCGGCTGATCAAGGGGCGCGGGCTAGGCGGGCTTTTCGCTGCCCTTCCCTTCCACGTACGAATGTCTCAGCTCGACCGGCGGCCGTGTGCGCGCATGCAGCCGCAGGTTGACCATCTCGACAAAGACCGAGAAGGCCATCGCGAAGTAGATGTAGCCTTTCGGGATGTGATGCTGGAATCCATCCGCCACGAGCGAGACGCCGATGAGCAGCAGAAAGCTCAACGCGAGAATCTTCACGGTCGGATGCCGATCCACGAAACCGCTGATCGCGTCAGCCGACACCATCATCACGGCGACGGCGAGCACGACGGCGGTCACCATCACACCCAGGTCGTTGGCCATGCCGACGGCGGTGATCACCGAGTCGAGCGAAAAGACGATATCGAGGAGCATCACCTGCACGATGACCGCGGAAAACGACGGGGCGATGCGCGCCGATCCTTCGCCTTCCTCTCCTTCCAGCTTCTCGTGAATCTCGAAGGTCGATTTGGCGAGCAGGAAGAGCCCGCCGCCGATCAGGATCAGGTCGCGCCCCGCAAACCCTCGGCCCAACACCGAGAAGAGCGGCTCGGTGAGGCGAATCATCCAGGCCAGCGAAAACAGCAGGCCGATGCGCATGAACATGGCGAGGAACAACCCGACACGACGCGCCCGCGAGCGCTGAGCCTCACGGAGCTTGCTGGCCAGAATCGACACGAAGATCACGTTGTCGACGCCGAGCACGACCTCGAGCGCGGTCAGCGTGACCAGCCCGATCCAGGTTTGAGGGTTCGCCAGCCATTCCACCAATGTCGTTACTCGCCGCGCGCGCCTCGTCAGGGTGCCGCGCTGCGCCTCCATCCCTATGATACCGGAGCGTCCAGTCGCGAAGATCCGCCGGGAGCCGCGGACCAATCCTCAGTGGTTTGAGGCGAGCGTCCCTGCGTGCCCCGATCGACCCTGACGAACGCGTGAATTGTCGCGGCCTGGGTGAATGATCCGGGCTAAGATTCGTCGAGTACCAGATGCCACGAATGCGCGTGTTCGCCCCGGCGACCGTGTCGAACGTCGGTCCCGGTTTCGATGTGCTGGGCTTCGCGATGCATCGTCCCGGCGACACCGTCGGCGCGGAGTTGCGGGAAGAGCCGGGCGTCGAACTGGTCGAGATCACAGGCGACAACGGCCAACTGCCCCGCCACGCGTCAGAGAACAGCGCCGGGGTGGCGGCCGCTGCGGTGCTGATGCGGGTTGCGGCCCGCATGCCGGTCGCCGGGATCCGGCTGTGGCTGCAGAAGGGACTCCCGCTCGCCAGCGGGCTGGGCAGCTCTGGTGCGTCGGCTGCCGCCGCCGCTGTCGCCGCGAACATCGTCCTGGGCCGGCCGCTCTCACCACGCGAGGTCGTCGCCTGCGCGATGGAGGGCGAGCGCGCGGCGTCCGGCTCCGCGCACGCCGACAACGTCGCGCCGTCGGTGCTGGGCGGATTCGTCCTCATCCGCAGCTGCGATCCGCTCGACATCGTCTCGCTGCCCGTGCCCGACGGCCTGTTCGTCGCAGTCGTGCATCCGCACTGCGAGGTCTCAACAGCGCGGGCGCGTGCCCTGCTGGAGGAACAGCGATTCCCGCTCTCAGACATCGTCGCGAATGCGGGCAATCTCGCCGCGCTCGTCGCGGCGATCTATCAACAGGACCTGGCGTTGCTCGGTCGATCGATTGCCGACCGGCTGGTTGAACCCGTGCGCGCCGCGCTGATTCCCGGTTTCGACTCGGTGAAGCGTGCCGCCCGTGATCACGGGGCGCTCGGATGTTCGATCTCTGGCTCGGGGCCGTCGGTATTCGCGTTCGCGGGAGAAGCCGACGTGGCCGCCCGGGTCGCGCAGGCCATGCGCGCGGCCTTCCGCGACGCGGCACGACTCGGAAGCGACGCGTGGACCGGCCCGATTAGCATCGAGGGCGCCAGGGTGGTCGACTGACATGCGGCTGGCCAGCACGAGCGGCCGCGCGCCGCACGTCAGTTTTGTGGATGGTCTGCTGGAAGGGCTCGCGCCCGACGGCGGCCTCTACCTCCCGACCGAACTGCCGCACTTCAGCCTCGGCGAGCTCCAGTCATGGCGAGGGTTGGCGTTCGACCGTCTCGCAATCAAACTGGCGCAACGCCTGCTTGCCGGGGAGTTCGCGCCCGACGTCATCGAACGCCTGGTTGCCGAGGCGCTCGACTTTCCGGTTCCAATCGTCCAGTTGGAAGAGCGGTTGTTCGCGCTCGAACTGTTCCACGGCCCGACACTGGCCTTCAAGGACTTCGGCGCACGGTTTCTGGCCAGACTTTTCGGGCATGTGCTGGCCGAGCGCGGCGAGCATGCGACGATCCTGGTCGCGACCTCCGGCGATACGGGAGGCGCAGTCGCCCGTGGATTCGCGGGCGTGCCGCGGGTGCGGGTGGTGGCGCTCTACCCGGCGGGCAAGGTGTCGCCGTTTCAGGAAGCGCAGATGGCGACTGTCGGCGGCAACGTTCACGCGCTCCGGGTGCCCGGCACGTTCGACGACTGCCAGCGCCTGGTGAAGTCGGCCTTTCTCGATCCGACGCTCTCGGCGCTGCATCTGTCGTCGGCCAACTCCATCAACATTGGGCGCCTGCTGCCCCAGAGTTTCTACTACGTGGCAAGTTACCTGGCCGTCGCCGGCGCATCGGGTCAGCCGGTGGTGTTCTCGGTGCCGTCTGGAAACCTGGGAAACCTCACGGCGGGAGTCCTTGCAGCCAGGATGGGCGTGCCTGTCGCGCGTTTCATCGCCGCCACCAACGTGAACGACGTGCTGCCCGAGTTCCTCGCGACCGGCATCTATCGCTCGCGACCATCAGTGGCCACGCTGTCGAACGCGATGGATGTCGGCGATCCCAGCAATTTCGCGCGTCTGCTCCACTTGTGCGAGGGCTCAGTCGACCAGATGCGACGGCTGGTACACGGGGAACGGATCACCGAGAGCGAAACCCGGGACGCCATGCGACGGGCCTATGACGCATCTGGTGCCGTGCTCGACCCGCACGGGGCGGTCGCGTTGGGCGCAGCCCGGGCGTACCTCGCCTCGACCAGCGAGCGCCATCCTGTCATCGCGTTGCTGACGGCCCACCCGGCCAAGTTCGCCGACGCGATTCGCGCCGAGTTGGGATTCGAGCCGCGACTCCCGGAACACGAACAGGACTGGCGTTCGCGGCCGCTGCTGGCGATCGACCTCCCGGACACCCGGTTCGACAGCGTTCGTGACTGGCTGATGTCCCGTCCCGGGTAACGCCCGACTCTCTCTTCGTCGGAATGACGAACTTCCAGCGTCAGGGCCGAGGTCACCTCGTGGGCGGCCCGGTGTCGCCCACCTTGGCGCGTGCGGCCGTCGCCACAATCGAACTCAGTCCCACCAGTCCGATCAGGTTGGGAAACACCTGCAGGCCGTTCATCAAATCGCCCCAGGCCCACACGGTTTCGACGCTCAACGTCGCGCCCAGCGGGATCAGGAGACAGTAGGCCCAGCGATAGGGTTTGGCAATGCGCGCGCCGAACAGGTACTCGAAGAACTGCTCGCCGTAGTACGCCCACCCGATGAGCGTCGTGTATCCGAACAGGAACGCGCAGAAGGCGACGATCCACCCGCCGGCCACAGGGATGGTCGTATTGAAGGCCGCCGCCACTACGGCCGAACTCGTCAGGCCCTCGCCGCCCTGCTTCATGATGGCAATCGAGTGCTGTGCCACGCCGCTCACCAGGATCGTGAGCGCGCTGATAGACGAGGTGACGAACGACACCACGAAGACCTCGATGACCGCGTTCAGTCCCTGCTGCGTCGGCGCCTTGCTGCGGGCCGTTCCGTACGCGACCGCCGCGGTGCCGTAGCCGGCCTCGTTGGCGTAGATGCCCCTCGCCAGGCCGTACCGCATGGCCACCATGATGCCGATGCCGACGCTGCTGCCGGCCGCGGCCCGGAACGAGAAGGCTTCCTGAAATACCAGGGCCAGAACGCCTGGCAACTGCGAGATGTGGCTTACGATGACGATCAGGCCGCCAGCCAGATAGAGCGTCACCTTCAGCGGCGACAATTTCTCGGCGGCACGTCCGATGGCGCCGACACCGCCGATGATCACGAGCCACGTCAGGACGGCGATGGCGACGCCCGACATCCAGGTGGGAATGGCAAACTGGCTCCTGAGTACCACCGCCATTGAATTCGGCTGCGTAAACGGCGTTGTGACCAGCGCCGCGACGCCCGCCACCAGCGCAAACGTGCCGGCCAGCCACCGCGATTTCAGCCCGTCGCGCAAGTAGTACATGGGGCCCGACGAGCTGCCGTTCTCGTGGGCCACACGGAACGTCATGCCGAGCACCGCCTCGGCAAACTTGATGGCGGTCGCGAGAAAACCGTAGGCCCAGATCCAGAACAACGCCCCCGGCCCGCCCGACACAATGGCCGTCGCGACTCCCGCGATGTTGCCGGTGCCGATTGACGCCGCGAGCGCCGTCATGAAGGCCTGGAACGGCGACAGCGCGCCGGCCGCGCCGGCACTGGCTTTCGGCACCATCGTCCGGACGGCTTCCGGAAACCGTCGCACCTGCACGAACCCGGTGCGCCACGTGAGGAACAGGCCCGTCAGAAGCAGCAGAATCATCAGCGGGCCGGGAACCGGGCCGACCGGCGTGCTCCACGGTCCCCAGATGGCGTCGCTGGCCCAGAAGATGGCACTCCGGACGGCTTCAGGCATGTTGGACTCCCGTGAGCATGCTAGCGCATGGCCATACGCTTGGCCAGCCGGAACGACGGAGTCATCCCGATGTAAGATGCGCCGGACGTGCGCTCCGGATCAATCGCCGCCGGTGAGGCGTGCCGTGTCGGGCGCGGCGGCGGACACGACTGCTGGACTCGAAACGGGGGAATTCAATGAGACAGCGCTTCCTGGCCCTGGGTGTGACGATCGGCGCGGTGCTGTTGATCACGTCGGCGTTCTCGGCGGGCTCGTTCGATAAGGCGGAGTACGCCGCCAGACGCGGCCGGCTGATGGAGACAATCGGCGATGGCGCTGCCGTGTTCCTGGGGGCGCAGACGCCATCCAGCGATAACGAATTCCGCCAGGGACACGACTTCTTCTACATGACCGGCGTCGAGATCCCCGACGCCTTCCTCGTGGTCGACGGCATGCGGAAGCAAAGCGTGCTCTTCTTCACGATGAACGAAACCACCGCCGACGGCGAAGCCATCCCGCTCGATCTGATCCGCAAGCCGGCCGACTATACCGGGATCGAGCGGGTCCTCTCCGCCGACGAGTTCAGCGCCTATCTGGCCGGCCTTGCCAACCGCAACCGGCCCCTCTACACGATGTTCAAGCCGGAGGAACTTGGCCGCGAGAACAGCAACGAGAAATTCAACGCGCTTCAGAAGACGACGACACTGAACATGTGGGACGGCCGGCTCACACGCGAACTCCAGTTCGTGAAGCAGCTGCGCGACCGGTTCCCGCAAGCCGACGTGCGCGACAGCTCCGCGATCGTGTGGAACCTGCGCAAGATCAAGTCGCCGGCCGAACTCGCCATCATGAGGCAGGCCGCCCGCATCGGGGTCAGCGCCCACAACGCGCTCATTGCGTCGACCCGGCCGGGCGTCGCCGAGAAGGCGCTGGCCGCCGTCTTCGAGTTCGTGAGCAAGAAGGACGGCGCGCAGGATCTCGCGTACGACACCATCATCATGTCGGGCAAGAATCACGCGTACGGGCATTATCACAAGTACGACCGGGTGCTGAACGATGGCGACTTCCTAATCCTCGACGCGGGGCCGGACTATGGCAACTACCACATCGATATCTCCACGACGTTCCCCGCCTCGGGCACGTTCTCGCCCCGGCAGAAAGAACTCTACGAGGCGGCGCTCGCCGTGCACGACGTGTGCGTCGAGCACTACCGTCCCGGGGTGACGTTCAAGGAAGTCGGACAGCAGGTGGACGCCCTCCTCAAGGCAAAGGGCCTCGACCGGCTCGCGCAGGATTTTCGCGGCATCGTCCGCCTGGGCGGCTACAACCACTCCATCGGCCTGGCGACCCATGACGTGATGGGCGCCTTCGCGGGCGGAGACGAGGTGCTGCAGCCGGGATTCGTGTTCGCGTGCGATATCCAGTTGTTCAGACTCGATGAGCAGATCGGGATTCGGATCGAGGACACCGTGGCGATCACCGACACCGGTCACGAGGTCCTGTCGCTCGGCGTGCCGCGGACGGTGGCCGAGATCGAGGCGCTGATGAAGAAAGACGGGATCCTGCAGATCCTCAAGAAGTAGCCGCGCCCCAGTGAATACGTTTGTCGCCGAGTGTCTCACTCAGCGGCCCGGCAGAAAGAACACTTTGTATGAACAGTACCTGTCGCCTGGTGACTCGCGCGATCGTCCTCGTACTGGCGCTTGCGGCCAGCGCCGCCGCTCAGCAGGTGGACTGGTCGAAGAAGGCACTGCAATCCGAGCGAAGCCGCACGTACGACGCGCTCCACTACCGGATCGCGATTCGACTGAACCTCGATCAGCAGTCATTCGACGGGGAGACCACCGTCACACTCACGGCGCTTGGTGACGGCCTCGAGACGGTGGTTCTTGACGCCGAGGAGTTCACAGTCACGAAGGTGGTGAGCGAGTGGGGCGAGCCGCTCGAGTTCACGCAGTCCGACAAAGCATTGGCTGTCCGCATGCCGCAGCCGCTCAAGCGCGGCGAGACACGGTCGTTCACGTGTTCGTACCACGGCGAGAACCCGAAGGCCGGACTGCGGTTCGTGGCCGAAAGCGCCGACAATCCACGGCTTGTCTTCTCGGATTCCTGGCCCGACCGCGTGCACCACTGGTTTCCGTGCTTCGACTACCCGAACGACAAAGTGACCAACGAGATTCTCGCGACCGTCAGCGCCGATCTCAAGGTCGGCGCCAACGGCCGTCTCGTGTCGGTCGTCGAGAACAAGGCCGCCGGTACCGTCACGTACCACTGGTCGCAGGACCTGCCGCACTCCACGTATCTCATCTTCCTGGCGGCCGCCCCGTACGTGGTCGTTCACGACGCCTACGGCACCCTGCCGGTGAACTACTGGGTGTATCCGCAGGACGAGAAAAAGGTCGTCCCGACCTATGGCAAGACGCCGAAGATGATCGAGTATTTCAACCGGACGTTCGGCTACGACTACCCGTGGCAGAAGTACGACCAGATTTCGGTGCCATCGGGCGGGGGCGCGGAAAGCACGTCGGCGACAGCCATGACGCACCGGATCATGGTGGACGAGAAGAACGAGTCGGAGTTCTCCGCGGTTGGGATCGTCTCGCACGAACTGGCGCACCAATGGTGGGGCGACCTGATCACGCTTCGGAGCTGGGCGCACACCTGGTTGAACGAGAGCTTTGGCACGTACTCCGACTACCTCTACTTTCACTACGACAAGGGTGGAGACGAGGGCGCGCTGAACCTGCAGGGAAAGCTGAACAGCTATCTGCGTGAAGCGAAGACCCGCTACGTGCGCCCGATCGTCTCCGATCGGTACGATCAGCCCGGTGACATGTTCGACTCGCACACGTATCCGAAGGGGGCCCTCGTCCTTCACATGCTGCGAGATCTGCTCGGCGACGCGGCGTTCTTCGACACGCTGAAACATTTCCTCCATCGATATGCGTTCGACGCGGTGGACACCAGCGACTTCATCCGATCCGTGAAGACGGTGACCGGGCAGAATCTCGACTGGTTCTTCGACCAGTGGCTGTTCAAGCCGGGACATCCGATCTTCGACGTTCGCAGCGACTGGGATCTGGCGCGAAAGATGGTGACGCTCAAGGTGACGCAGGTCCAGGATTTCACTCGCGGGATCCCGGTGTTTCGAGTCCCGGTGGTTGTCGCCATCGTCACGGCTGCGGGGAAGTCGACCAGGACCGTGTGGGTCCGAGATCGGGAGGAGACGTTTGAGTTCCCGTCTCAGACCAGGCCGCTGCTGGTTCGGTTCGACGAGGGCAACATCCTGATCAAGGAGGTGACATTCCCGAAAGAACACGACGAACTGCTCTATCAACTGGCCCACGACGACGTGATCGGGCGGATGAGTGCGGCGGCGGAACTCCTTCGATTCAAGGATGACCCGAAGTCGTTCGACGCGCTGGCGGTCAGTGCGCAGGGCGATCCGTTCTGGGCGGTCCGGCGTGGCGCGGTCGAGGCGCTGGCCCGGCTCGCTGAACCACGGCGGGCAGCCATCTTGACGAAGACGGCGCTCGATCGACACGCGTCGGTGCGGACCGCATCACTGGTGGCACTCGGCGACCTGAAGGACCGCGGCCTCGTGGACGTCTTCAAGGAGCGCTTCGCGAAGGACGGGAGTGATGCCGTCAGGGCCGAGTCGCTTCGGGCGATCGGCAAGGCAGGCGACCGGTCAACGATCCCGTTCCTGGAGGTCTGCGCTGCCGTTGGGTCGTTCAGGAACATGATCGCCACAGCCGCCAAGCAGGCGATTGCATCGGTCGAATCGCAGAAGCAGCCGTAGGAGGACCATGGCGCCGCCCTCGCCCCGCACGCAGACGTTTGATCGGTCGATCGTCGAAGGTCCGCTGGCATCGGCGGTCTGGAGGCTCGCGTGGCCGACCATGCTGCAGAACCTGGTCGCGGGGCTGCAGGGAATCATCGACCACGCGATGGTGGGCCATTTCGTCGGCTTCACGGGCAACGCGGCGATTGGCGTCAGCCTGCAGATCTTCCTGGTGGTGATCGTCTTCATCGCGTCCCTCTTTACGGGAATGGGCGTGCTGGTGGCCCGGTTCGCCGGCGCCGGCGACGCCGAAAAGGTCAATCGCGTCGTCTACCAGGCATTCCTGACCGCCTTCGGCATGGCGACCTTCATCCTCGCGCCCGCGGGCTATTTCCTCTCGCCGTACCTGTTGGATGTCGTGCACGCGTCGCCGGCGGTCAAAGAGGCGGCATTGCCCTTCCTGCGCACCATGTTCGTCGCCAGCATCGGCATGATGCTGTTCTTCATGCTGGGTGGTGCGCTGCGCGCCGCCGGTGACGCCAGGACGCCGCTGCGGCTCGGGATTGCGACCACCGTGTTGAACGTGATCTTCAACGTCGTCTTGATCCCCGGGTTCGGCCCGATCCCGCAGCTTGGGGCATTTGGCGCGGCGATTGGCACGGTGAGCGCCAACCTTCTGGTGGCCGCGTACGCGATTTCCCTCGTGCTGACCGGGCGATGCGTGATTCGGCTGCCCCGCGATCTGTCGCTCAAGCCCGACTGGACCATCATCAAGTCGCTCTTCCGTTTCGGATTGCCGACCGGACTGCAGGGCATCGCGATGAATGTTGCGGGCGTGCTGATGCTGCGCTTCATGGGGTCGCTTCGGCACAGCGCCGAGGTGCAGGCGGCCTATGCCGTCGGGTACACGGAGTTGTTTTCGCTGATCACGTGGACGTCGGTCGGCTTGATGGGTGCGGCGTCGGCGGTGTCAGGACAGAATCTTGGCGCCGGCAAGCCAGACCGCGCCGCGGCGGGCGCGTGGGTGGCAGCCCGGATCGGCCTGGGCGTAGCCGCCGTCGTCGGATCGATGTTCGTGCTGATTCCCGGGTATCTGCTCGCGATTTTCGGGATGAATGACGCGCTGGTGCTCGATATCGGCAGCCAGTTGCTCAGGTATCTCGCGATTTCCGGCTTCTTCGTCTCGGTCGCGCTCACCTACACGGGCGCGCTTCAGGGCACCGGCGACACCAAGAGTCCCTTCTACATCACGCTGGTTTCCCAGATTGCGATCCCCCTGGGCCTCTGCACCGTGCTCGACAGCATGGGAACGCTGCAGGCTTCCGACATCTGGCTGGCCATCATCCTCGGGCACATGACGCGGTGCCTGCTGAGCGTGCTGCGATTCCGGCAGGGCAAGTGGCGCCACATCCGCGTGGACATCGAGCCGGCAAGGTCCTTCGATTCACAAGCTCGGTGACGAGCTTGTTCCCTCAGGACTTCGTGCTGCGCGAGTTTGCCGCGTGGGCGTGCCTCACCGTAGACACGAGTCGAAGCACTGCAGCGTGACTCGAGGCGCCTATCCCCGCTTACGCAACGCGCGGAGCAAGATCTCGAGGTCTTCCGGCAGCGGCGACGTGTAGCTGACGCGCCGGCCGGTTGTGGGATGCACGAACCCGAGTTTCCAGGCGTGGAGCGCCTGGCGGTCGATGTGGGGCAGACTGGAGGGCTCTGGTGGCGCGCCGAAACGGTACTGGCGCTCACCGAGCAGCGGGTGGCCGCGCATCGCGGCCTGGACGCGGATCTGATTGCGCTTGCCGGTGACGAGCGTCACCTCGATAACCGCCGCCTCGACAAACTGCTCGATCACCCGGTACTGCGCCTCGGCGTCCTTCCCGCGCGCATCCCGCCCATGCGCCTGTCGCTGGCGCAATGACGACGGATCCCACGCGAGCGTGTCGCGCCAGATGCCTTCCGGAGGACTGGGCCGGCCGAGCACGACGGCCTGGTACACGCGCTCAGGCGTGCGATGCTCGAACTGTTCCTTCAGCGCCTCGCGCGCCAATGCTGTCCGCGCGAACAGGACCAGACCGCTTGTGTCGCGGTCGATGCGATGCACCACATACGAGCGCGCACGCGGCTCGTGATGGTAGTAGTCGGCGAGCAGATCAAGAAGCGTGTTTTCCTCGCCGGCCCGGTCCGGCAGTGGTTCGACAAGCAGGCCGACTGGTTTGTCGAGCACGACGATGGCGTCGTCCTGATGGACCACGTTCAAGAGGTGCCGCACGTCGAACACCGAGCGGTCGGCCGGCTTCGACGAGCCGGGGCGATCCATCCACACGCTGACGCGCTGGCCCGCGATGACCCGATCCGCGCGGGCGGCGGGCTCGGCCGGCTGTCCGTTCACGTACACCTTGCCGCGGGCGAGCCACTGCGTCGCCCGGCTCCGGGAGCCGGCCTCGGTCCGGCCAGCCAGCCACTGATCGAGCCGCATCCCTTCGTCCGCGCTCTCGACGATCCACT
>Ga0315273_10002311_pt1 | contig 22459 bp, 18 predicted proteins | sample YL17G02_0_MG_FD_205753 | JGI IMG/M metagenome (GOLD analysis project Ga0315273, IMG submission 205753) | Sediment microbial communities from Yellowstone Lake, YNP, Wyoming, USA - YL17G02_0 | ecosystem: Environmental > Aquatic > Freshwater > Lake > Sediment | place: USA: Wyoming | collected...
AGCTTTCTGTGGCATGCAGGCGCGCTTCCCTAACTGCCGCTTGTAATTCGACATTCAGCACCGTTTGATTGACTTGTCTCTGCACGAAGATGGTCACAGCACCGAGTGGAATCAACGCCAGCAAGAGGAACCAGGCAACCATTCGCCAAATAATGGAACTTTTCATTTGCATCGATTACCTGCTTTCCTGTTTGTTTTGAGTTTTTCCGTCCAGCGCTTGCTTCGAATCGGTCCACTGCGGACGGCGGAAACGTACTGGTGAGGCAAACCATACCAGGGTTGTGAGTATGGCAGTTCCCAGGAACTCGGGAATGAAATTTTTGGCAAAAACTGTATATGTTGCACCTTGACCAGGATCAATCAGGTTGAGAAACACTACAGACAGCGGCAAAAGAGCCAGGTAGTAATAAGCTCCAACCAACAAAAACCAACCAATAAGAAAAACTCCCGTCTTCCTCATCCTGGGGGAAAGGAATTTGTAGTAAAAGATTGCAACGACCAGCATGGCCCACAAATGGGCAACGCCATCCCCTAGAAAGATATAGACAGTAGTCAAGTCAGGAAAAAACTCAGGATGGAGGATGCTGTGGATGCTGTATCCCATGAACAATATGACAATCGAGGCGAGTGGTCCTCCCAGAGCAGCAGAAAGCGTTGTGAAAAGTTCCCCTATCCCGATGTATGAGCCATTCCCCAGTGGAATGGAAAAATTCGCTTCTGAAGATGCAAGAATTAGGACAGCGGATACCATCCCTATGGCAATAGGCATCAAAATCATTCTTTTCGCTTTCATTGAACTCCTTCCTGTCTGTTGCTTTGCATTTCCCTTAATTGAACCGGTGTTCTCTTCGACTCATACCACAGCGGTCTGAGGTACCGCGCTGGGAGGGCAATGAAGATCAGGGAGGTAATGAAGATATCAAAAATCGCCTGCGGAACATAAGTCTGATAACTATACAAGACCTCAGGCAGTACTTCAGATAGCGGGTTCCCTAATAAGAAACATTGCAGGGTGATCGAAATAGGACTGTTCAAAAGATAATAAGCGATCACGATTCCAGCCCAGGGTAGCAAGCGCGCCGGCATTTTCAAGCGCTCAAAGATAAAACGGTACCCAAAACCAACCAGTGTCTCGATCATTCCCAGCATCAGCACATTCGACCAAAAGACAGCAGGGATGGTGATAACCGCTTTCATTTCAGGCGAACCAAACAGGGCTGAGATGATGATCATTAATGTTGACGCAATAATGCCCGCCAGCGGACCGCCCAGGGCAGCGGAGAACAATAAAAGGGTCACAAAGAAACCGATCGCATTCGTTACAATACCGGGAGTAAGGAAAGTGAGGCCTGTAACCATCGATATACCGGCCAGCGATCCCAAAACAATGCCTAACACCATAGGTTGCCAGATTGTCTTTTTCACTTTCGTATCTCCTTTGCCTTCATCTTATTGTCCGTAATTGATGGATCAGTCCGGTAAAGGTGTCCTTTACCAAATTTATCCATGACCATTCTATATAATTTCAGGAAATCTGTCACCTGTCTCTTTTAAACAAAACACCTGTCCAATTGGACAGGTGTTTCATCCAGTTCCCAGTACGATTGAATTTTTCAGGCAGGCTTGTCGCTCAAGAAGACCGCCTTCACTAGTACGATTAAGCCAACCCCAACCAGGATCATCGGTCCAACCATAAACCAGGGAACCTCAGTTGCCTGGAGGATCCAGACACCGATGGGGATGGACCAGAGTAACGCCAACGTGCCAATTCCCTGGGCGGTTCTGCCGCGGAATATCATTCCCGCACCGGTGGAAAGGCCGACGACGAACATGATTCCAGGCCACCACCAACCGGTGAATAATAGTACGCCCAGGCCGATGAGTAGGATACCCCCGGTAATGGCGTCGGACTTCTGCTTAATTTCTTTGCTCATATCCTTTGGTTGCATTTCTGTAGTCATTTCATATCTCCTTTTATATATTCAATGGGGCTGCCTGAAAACCGATTCCTGGCAGCCTCATTGTTGGGTTTTATTATTGACCTAAATTATTTAACTTCCCTGAACCACTACCGGAAAAGTTGATCGTTGGCTGGCCAAAATAATTGACTGAGCCACTCCCGCTGATGGTTGAGTTCAAGGTTTCCAGCGCACAAACGGTCACATTTCCCGAACCGCTTACCTTCACTGAGACTGATTTGCTGCAAACATCACCAGAATAATATTTACCTGAACCACTGACATCCAAATCCTGGGTATCCGCATTACCAGCCAGGAAGACCTCTCCTGATCCGCTAATATCTGCTTTTACGTCGCTGGCAGTTAGATCAGTAATTTGAACATCTCCTGAGCCACTGACAGTAATATCCAACTGGCTTGTCTCCAGCTTGTCAGATCCGATATCGCCTGAACCAGATACAGTCAGACCGGTCAGATCGTCAACACTTACATTGAAAACGAGGCGAGTATGCGAAATAAAGTAGCTTCCTTCATCGAAACCGAGTGTAAGAATTCCGTTTTTCACTTCCACTTTGACATATTTCATAATATTGTCGTCAGTTTCAATGGTCAGAGACTCGCTCCCGTCCTGAGTTACGATCACTTCGCCTGATCCACTCAAAACAATCCTATCAAAATTTGTGACAGGCCTTGTTTCATTGGTCAGATCACCTGACCCTTTTACGAATCGACCATTGCAGGCAGTGATGTTGAACAAAATTCCAAGCAGTAGAACCATTAGAAATCTCTTTTTTATCATGTTTTTTTCTCCTTTTTGATAATGAGGTTGAATGAATCGTACATATCTATTTATCATTCTATATAGTCGAAAGAAGTCTGTAACCTGTCTCTTTTGTAATTTCCCACTGTCTCTTTTAAACAAAACACCTGTCCAATTAGACAGGTGTTGTAAAGGCAATTTCAAAAAAAATTAGATCAGGTTGTTCTTGGCAGCCAGAACCAGTGCTTCGGAACGGGTTTGAACCCCCAATTTTTCAAAGATATTGGTCATATGATATTTTAGTGTGGATTGGCTGATGGATAATTTCTGTGCACTTTGCTGGTTGGTTAATCCCTCTGCCAGGAGAACCAACACCTCCAGCTCGCGATCTGTCAGGTGAAAATTCAATGTAGGTTGGGATGGAGACACAAGGTGGGCACCGATCTCGCTTGAAAAGACCATCCTGCCCTGAAATGTAGCCCGGATGGTTTCTGCCAGATCCTCTGCTAACGAGCTCTTGGTAAGATAACCAACCGCTCCATTCCGGAGCATGGCATACACGCTTTCATGATCCTGGAAACTTGATAGAACAAGGATCTTTATTTCCGGGAAGCGTTCGTGTAAAACTTTCGTGGCTTCAATTCCATCCATGACCGGCATGACAACATCCATCAAAATAACATCAGGGGTGTTTTGCTCGCACAGAGTAATACCCTCTTCCCCATTTGAAGCTTGCCCAATCAATTTTATATCCTTTGTTGCCCCTAATATCAATTGAACAGTCCTGTGCATTTGGGCATGATCATCAACCATTACAACCCGGATGTGGTTTTCATCAGTTGTTAATTGGGTCATGAGATAATCCTCATAAAATTATAATATCAGGGTTTCGGATTTCATTAAAATAATTCTACTATCCTTATTATTAACACGAAAATCGATCCAAAGTAACTGTTGTTTGAAACTTGCTTTCAATACAAAATTTAATCTACAAGAATCTATGGGGATTTTTACAGAAAGCTCACATGGATATGATCATTATTTAATCGGCAACCCTTCCAGTTTCCTCTTCTGTTCAAAACGCAAACCAGCCAGAAAATCCTCCAAATTCTTGGAATTCTGGCTGGTAATTTTTAATGCCCCAGGCGGGAATTGAACCCACAACCTTAGCCTTAGGAGTGCTCTGCTCTGTCCGTTGAGCTACTGGGGCAATAAAATAATTATACCAAATTCTTGCGTTTCCTCTGTTCCGTTGCTATACTAGGGTATTCTGGAACAATTTAGCAGGATATCCTGTAATTGAAGAATAATTCGGCACTGGTGTGTCTACGGGTTATCGCGAGGAGCAGAGCCAATGGAGCCACAAAAGTTCGGACGCTACGAGATCAGGACCGAGATCGGCCGCGGCGGCATGGCCACCGTTTATCATGCCTACGATCCGCGCTTCGAGCGCGAGGTGGCGCTCAAAGTACTGCCGCGCGCGATGCTGCACGACCCGCAGTTCCGCACCCGCTTCGAGCGTGAGGCCAAGACCATTGCCATGCTCGAACACCAAGCGATTGTGCCGGTCTATGACTTCGGTGAGGAGGACGGCCAGCCTTATTTTGTCATGCGCTATATGACCGGCGGCTCGCTCACTGAGCGAATGAAAAAAGGTCCGATGACCATCCTGGAAGTGGCCCACCTCTTCGGACGCCTGGGTCCCGCACTCGATGATGCCCACGCCAAAGGCATCATCCACCGCGACCTGAAACCTGGCAACATTCTTTTCGACCAATACAGCGAACCATATATTTCCGATTTCGGCATTGCCAAAATCGCTGCCACGCAGACCAACGTTACCGGCAGCGCCATCGTGGGCACCCCGGCATACATGTCACCGGAACAAGCCCAGGGCGATGTCGTAGACGGGCGCTCAGATATCTACGGTCTGGGGGTCATTTTATTCGAATTGCTGACCGGCCAGCAGCCCTACCACGGTGACACTCCGATGAGCGTGGTTGTCAAGCACATCACCGACCCCGTCCCACATATCCTGGACATAAAGCCAGATCTCCCGCCCGCCATCGAAACCGTCATCGAGAAGGCCATGGCAAAGGATCGCGAGGAACGCTTCTCGACAGTTAAAGCCCTGTCCGAGGCATTGGAGGCGGTCGTAAGGGGTGATACGCTGGTCCTGGATAATATTGATAGAACACTCGTTTCGCCATCCAAAACCGCCAAATCCAAACGCCCTGCACCCGAACACAAGACCATGCTGGCAAAACCAGGGCAGGGGCAGGCACCGGGTGTTGTCTCCGATGCGCCGGGCAAAAAGCCCGGCTTGTGGATCGGATTGGGAGGTGCTGCCCTGCTTTTGTGTGTGGTGGCCGTGGCCGGAGTTATCCTATTTAGGAATATGATCCCGTTCCTGGCTGCCCCCACACCAACCGAAAGTCCCGCGATTATTCGCACTACAGATACCCTGGAAGTTGGCCAACAGACAAACACGGACACCCCCGGTGTACTCCCCTTGCCAGCCGCCATTGACACTCCCACCTCCAGCCTCACCCCCAGCCCCACACCGACCGTGCAAGGGCTGCCACGCATTGGTGGTGCTGATTTGATTGCTTTCCTGAACAATGGTGACATCTGGGTGATTGGCGTGGACGGCAGTAACCCTGTCAGGATCACAAATGACGGCGGCGGGAAATTTGATCTGCAGTGGTCGCCGGATGGGCAAACCGTGTTGTATATCAGCGGCAAGTGCATCCAATCTGTCAGCGTGGCGGAAGGGGTGGTAACACAGATCACCTGCTTCACCGCGGCTGATTTTTTAGAGGCTTTTGAGATTAGTCCGGACGGTAAACAGGTGGCCATCAGCCTGAACCGTGTAGTGTTTGTAGTACCCTTTGATTTGACAGCAATTTCAACAGCCCGCGACTGGAGACAATTACGAGACATGAAAGGCTGTTTCACGTATGGAAACCTCCCTAACCAGGCTCCTCCCAAGAGTGTGCGCTGGTCGAATGACGGAACAAAGATCGCTATAAATACCATCAGTGTGGAAGCCGGCCGCCAGGTGGACCTGGTCCGCATCTTCGACATCAGCACATGCGACAGCTCCGCTCCATTTTCACAGGATAACTTCCCCGGATCCCGCTTTGAGATGACCGGTTTCAATGCTCGCCCAATCATACCGTCCTTCGACTGGGATGGAGAAACGCTATTTGTTCTCAACAGCCTTTTTCGCTATGAATTGGGTTATTTATACGCCTACAACACGGGGACGATGCGCGGCAAAAATCTCGACCCGCTCAAAACATCCTGCTGTTACACCGAAGCCCGCTTCAGCCCGGATGGATCATCCCTTCTGTTCGCATACCAGAACATCAATGATGGCCAAAATTCCAAAACGCAGTTGTATTACATTTCTTATGGAAGTATCGGCTCAGGTATTTCTTACACACCTCTGGCCCTGCCGGATGGTTTCTTCAGCGCCCCCAACGACCACCTCGATGCGACCTTGCGAGGTGCGAACCCATAACAATTAAATCCCCTCGAAGTTATAAAAACCCCCCTTCACGTTATGGAAGGGGGGTTGTGATTATTAATTTTTCTTCCGCCGCTTCCAACAGCCAGCCAGCGACTTCCTCTTTGGCCGGGAAGCGCCCGCTGCAAACTACTTTCTCATTGATGACCAGGGTGGGTAATACCAGCACGAAAGCATATTTACCTATCTCCCCTGGATCTGATACTTCGACGATATCAAGTTCCAGAGACAGATATTTTGACATGAGCTCCTGCTGCGCAGCCGCGACAAGCCGCCTGACGACGTAGCGTTCGGGGTAATGAAGGCTGAGGACCTTGACAGTAAGCACGAGGTTGATTCCTTGTTATGAGTTTGTGCAATTAATCACATATATTCTACCTTAATATCCTTCACCATGCATACCCAGGAGAAAATTTCCAAAGGCCGGCTGGGATGACGAAGAATTGCTTTCAAAAAGCCTGCCGAAAATTACTCAGCACCCAGTGAAAGCCACGAAAGGTCATCCATTTTCGGAAACATAACGGGTCTCTTTTTCGTTATAATGAGATTATTCAACTCAACCATATCAGGAGTCTCCCGATGACCGAACCCAAACCACTCTACTGGAAACCCGAACCCGGCATTGGTTATACCGTTGTCCGCCGCCCGGACGGAGGCATGGCACTCACCTTCACCGACCTGTCGGATGCCACCATCCAACACTGGCGCAACTTTGCATTGGAACACCTGCTGGGCTCCGACCGTCTGACTCGCAACCTATACGACTTGCGACGGGTGAATGAAATTCCGGAAAAAGCAATCCATACCGCCTTGGAAGCGAATAGTGACCCGGCTGCCCGCAATATACGTGTAGCAGTGCTGGTGGCCAGCGACCAGGTCGCCAATGCCGTCCGCGAAATCTATTACGCGGTGGTGGCTGAGACCTCGGCAGCGATCAAGATTTTTACCGACATTGATGCCGCCGAAGACTGGCTCAGCCGCCCATTGGATCAGATGGTGTAGTCACGACATAGATCGATACAACAAATAACCATGCCTTCCCTGACCATCGGCAGCCACACCTTCACGTGGGGAGAACGTACCTATGTGATGGGGATTTTGAACATAACTCCGGATAGTTTCTCTGGAGACGGTCTTCTGTTCTCCTCTCCGGCAAACGGACTTATATCCTCCGGTGCGAAACGGAGTAGGGCAGCGGCCGGGCAGCTGGCTGCCCTTGTTCAAGCCAGAAATTTCCTCTCCGCGGGAGTGGATATACTCGACATCGGAGGCGAATCCACCCGCCCCGGCTCCCAGCCGGTGGATGCCGAAGAAGAAAAACAGCGCGTCCTTCCGGTAATTCGGGCAATTGCTTCTGAGTATCCAGACGCTTTGATTTCAATTGATACCTGTAAGGCTACAGTTGCCAGGGCAGCCCTAAGTGCAGGCGCACACCTGATCAACGATGTCTGGGGCCTGCATGCCGACCCTGAACTGGCCACCGTCGCCGCCCGCGCCCAAGCCCCGCTAGTGCTGATGCACAACTGGTCAAAGCCCGCCAGTGTCGAGGTTCGGGAACGGCTCGGCAAAGCTTACACCGGCGCGGAATACGAAAATTTTCTGGAAGACATCAACCGTGAATTGATGGAATCGGTTTCCATTGCTCGTTCCGCCGGGGTACCCGACGAGCGTATCATTCTGGACCCTGGGATCGGTTTCGGCAAAACCAGAAAGCAAAACCTGGAATTGATCAACCGTCTGGACGAGATCCGCCTCTTGGGATTCCCCATCCTGATCGGTCCCTCGCGCAAATCCTTTATCGGTTATACCCTCAACCTGCCTCCCGACCAGCGCATGGAAGGGACGGCTGCTGCAGTAGCCGTCGGTATCGCCCGTGGCGCAGACATCGTGCGCGTCCATGATGTTGAAATGATGCTGCGCGTGGTGTGCATGACGGATGCACTCGTGCGCCCGTGGAAGTCACAGCCCCCGCTCGGGGGACTGGCAGGGGAAAAATGACAGAAGAATACGATAATAATCTCCTGAAGGAAGGTATCCTTCACTTCAAGTCGAAAGACTATGCCATGGCACGCCGCTACTTTGAGCGTGCTCTGGATACCGCTGATGATTTGCAGACGCAGGCCCAGACCAATTATTACCTGAGTCAGGTGGTAGACGACCCCAAACAGAAGCGCCAATTCCTCGAACAAACCCTGGCAATTGACATGGGTCACGCGGCTGCCCGTCGTGCCCTGGCAATCCTGGATGGAAAACTCAAACCCGCAGAGATCGTCAATCCTGATGCGATTCCCAATCCCGTCCCCGGGACACAGACAGCCCGGGCCGACCGTTTCACCTGCCCAACATGCGGCGGTCGCATGCTCTTCGCTCCTGACGGCACAGCGCTGGTCTGCGAAAATTGCAGCCACCTACAAAAACTCAATACCGGTACACCCGGCGCCGAACAGGATTTTTTCGTTGCCATGGCCAACGGCAAAGGGTTCCGAAAAACGATATCGGTGAAGACATTCCAATGCCGGGACTGCGGAGCCAATTTCATACTTGCCCCGTCGGAGCTTTCTGCCATCTGTGCCTACTGCGGCTCGCAGTACGTGATTGCCATGCAGACGGTCCGTGAACTGGTCGAGCCGGATGCCGTCATTCCGATGGCTGTTGACCAAAAACAAGCTGTCTTGCAACTGGTACAATGGATGGAGAAAAAACGCATCGAACAAAAGGGCAAGGTGGGACCCCCCCGCGGGCTATACTTGCCGGTCTGGGTCTTTGACCTGATTGGCAACCTTCCATGGAACGGGCGGGTCGTCCGGAACAAGCGCGAAGTGCCCATCTCCGGCGAAAGCCCTGCCCTGTTCAACGATGTGTGCATCCCCGCCTCGCGCAAACTGGCCGACCTGTTACCCAAACTCCTGCCCGAATACAGCCTCGCCACCGCTCCGGCCTACGACCAGCGCTTCCTGACTGGCTGGCCAACCCAGGTCTACGAAATGCTCATGTCAGATGCCGCCTTGGAAGCTCGCCGGCTCACCGTCGAACAGATCCGCCGCGATATCCATGCCGCCCATCGGAACCTCGTTGATTTGCGTTACTCGACCTCCACCATCTCGATCACTTCTTACCGGCTCATCCTGCTTCCAGTCTGGCTGACAGATTACTCCTTTGAAGAAAGTTCCTACCGGGTGATCATCAATGGCCAGACTGCTACCGTCTACGGTGAGACACCCAGGCGCGGTCTGGCATGGTAGGGCTGGTTCCCGAACGGGTATATTTCCTGGAAGGTCTACCCGGCGCTTGCAGGATATTGCGCTGAGATATGAACCCAAGGGATACTGCGTAATATTCGAACCAATGCCATCAAACCTCACCATCATCCGCCAGCGGCGCCACCGCCGTGACCAGACTCGCAGCAGCGCGCAACAGCGTTCCCAGCGGGCGGTCTTAGGTTTCGGGTTCGGTGTCAGCGCGGTAGTGGTGGCACTCGTGCTGGTCACCGCCCAGGCATACGCCTCTTTGACTGTTGGTCTGCCCCCGCTGGAGCAGCTGACCGTGCTCCTGAACCCGGAGGACGGGCAACTGCTCCAGCCGACGCGTTTCTACGACCGCACCGGGCAGCATCTGATAGGCACACTCTCCCCCACCGACTCTCCGCGTACCTATATCTCCTATGACCAGTTCCCTCAAACGCTGGTGGATGCCACCCTGGCCCTCACCGAGCCGAATTTTTGGGTCTCCCCCGGCTATGCCACCAGCGGCTGGCAGGACCCGCAGGCGCATCCCTCCCTGGCGCAGCGCCTGGTCTACGACCTGCTATTGTGGGACCAACCCGCCTCATCTCTGCGCGGCATCCATGAGCGCATGCTGGCAGCCCAGGTCACAGCCCAATATGGGCATCAGCAAGTGTTGGAATGGTACTTGAACAGTGCTGACTACGGGCACTATGCCTACGGAGCGGAAGCCGCGGCAAATTTGTATTTTGGCAAGTCTGTGACCCAGCTTGATCTGAGCGAAGCAGCGCAATTGGCGGCAGTCAGCCAGGCTCCGGCGCTCAATCCCATAGACGCAGCCTTGGTTGCCGGGCAGCGACGCGTGCAAACCCTGATGGTCATGCAGGGGCTGGGGCTATTGACCAAAGAACAGGCTTCCCAGGCGATCGCGACAACCCCCTCTCTTGCTGGTGCTATAGTCCCCTTAGTGCAACAGAGCGGGGAAGGGATCGGGAATGGTGGCAATATTGCCCCGGCTTTCCTTAGTCTCGCCCTTTCCCAACTCGGCACCCACTTTGGTGCGGGCCGGGTGGAACGCGGCGGGCTGGTCATCCTGACCACCCTGGATTTTGACCTGCAGATGCAGGCCGTTTGCGCAGTCCAAACCCACCTGGCACGTCTGACGGTCGACTCCACAGAATTCCTTGCCCCCGACGGTTCAACCTGCGAAGCCGCCCGCCTGCTCCCGGCCCTCCAACCGGGTGAGTCTCTGCCGGGCGCTTCTGCCAGCGCAGTAATCATCGATCCGCAGACCGGACAAATCCTGGCGGCGGTCGGCGATCTGACCGGCAGACGGCAGGCCGCCGCTCTCGCCATCCATCCTGCCGGTACGACCATCACCCCCTTCGTCTACCTGACCGGTTTTTCGCGCGGTCTCAACCCGGCTTCGCTCGGCTGGGACATCCCCGGCGAGGTAGTCCCGGTTCCAGCGCGGGGCGAGGTAGTCCCGGTTCCAGCACGGGGCGAGGTAGTCCCGGTTCCAGCACGGAGCAGCACCCCTGGCCTTGTCCAGGGCTTCCACGGCCCCGTCCGTTTACGGTATGCGCTTGCCAACGATTACCTCCCACCAGCTCAAAGTGTCCTTGCACAGATGGGTGCTCAGAGCGTCCAGAACATCGCCGCCTCCTTCGGGCTGGAACTCCCAGCCGGGCTGCTCACGGACGACTTTGGCGTCTCGCCCATTGCGCTGGCCGGAGCCTATGGTATCTTCGCCAACAGTGGCGTCCAGGCCGGGCAGAGTCTCACCGGAACAGCCATCCAACTGGCTGCCGTGTTGCAAGTCAACGGTGTTGACCACTCCGTCTGGGCTGACTGGATGACCACGCAGAGTCAAGCTCTGCTCAGCCCGCAACTGGCCTATCTCATGAACCATGTCCTGAGTGACGAGACTGCCCGCTGGCCTTCTCTCGGACATCCCAACCCGCTCGAAATTGGCCGCCCGGCCGGGGCGAAACTTTCCCGAACCTTGGACTCGTCCGCTTCATGGACGGTGGGCTATACCCCCCAACGCGTGGTCGTTATCTATTTGGTGGGAGCAGGCTCCGGGCTTTCCCCGGGCACAGTTGATGGGTCCGGTCCACCGCTTCTTTCCGCGGACCTGTGGCACGCCCTGATGCAGTACGCCGTGCGCGACCTGCCATCCGAGAGTTGGGACACACCGTCCGGTATCCTCACAGCCTCCGTCTGCGACCCGTCTGGACTGCTGCCCACAGCCGTCTGCCCTAACGTGGTCAGCGAAGTGTTCCTGGATGGACGCCTGCCGGTGCAGACTGATACGCTATTCCAGACCTTCCAGGTCAACCTCGAGACTGGCTTTCTGGCGACTGTCTTCACTCCGCCGGAGCTGGTGGAGACACACACCTATATGGTCGTGCCGCCCCAGGCGCGCCCCTGGGCGGAGAGCGCTGGGATCGCAGCGCCGCCCACGGCCTACGATACACTCGAAACTCCACCGGTTTTGACGGATGTGCGCATCACATCACCTGAGATGTTCACGGACGGACGCGGCAGAATTGAGATCTTGGGCAGCGCGGCCGGCGCAGACTTCCTTTCCTACCGGCTTGAATACGGCCGGGGGTTATACCCGCCGGCCTGGGTGCAGATCGACACGGACAGCAGCACCCCGCTGACAGAAAAAATGCTGGTCGAATGGGACACGACCGGGCTAGACGGGTTATACGCCCTGCGTCTGATGGTGGTGCGCTCTGACCAGCGCGTGGAGCAGGCCATCGTGCAGCTCACGCTGGACAACACCCCGCCTCAGATGGCCATCTCTTATCCGCAGGCGGGGCAGGAACTCAGCGCCGTGCAGGAACCTCAAGTGGCATTGCAGGCACAGGTGAATGACCCATTCCTGGCAAAAGTGGAATTTTATATCGATGATGTTCTGGTGGGAGAATCGGATGTGGCGCCTTTCGGTGTCATCTGGCAGAATAAGGCCGGGAGCCACACCCTGCGCGTGGTGGCTGCTGACCGGGCCGGGAATATAGCTGAGGCAAGCCTCGATTTCATGGTGAAATAACACCGCATTTCAGCAACCGTTTGATAACCACTTCTCGCGGCACAACGTATATCTGGTTGATGTATCGGAAAGAGGGAAAGATGAAATAGTGGTGGTCTAGGCCGTGAGATTAATAAGAATTGAACAAAGCCGCATGTAAGATTTCCATAGGGCATTACGGTGCAGCTTGGATAATCACCCACCGGTGCAGGATATTTATTCTATCAGTGTGCTTTGCTCGATATTGATCATCCTGGCATAAAGGATCTGTTCGTTCACTTCAAGGTTGTTAATCAGGCTGAGCGTTTGTACTATCCCAATCCCAACTAACTCGCCTTCAATTTCTCCATACTCAACTTCGATGATGACATTATCCGCGCGCATATCGTTGGATACGCTTTGAGGGTCCTGCCAGGTACCGAAGGCGCTCAGTTCGGTCGTCGCTTTCATAAAATCAAGCGCTTCGACCTTCGGCCTGGGCAGTGTGAGCGTGAGCATTTCCTGCTCGATTCGCTTGAAGTGCGTATTCGTCGTTTCATCCCCAAACAGCAACCCAAATAACACATCCTTGGAGTACGTCAATAGGCGGACTCCTTTTGGAGTGCGAAAATCATCTTCAATCAAGTCGGTTCCCTTTGTAGGAGCAGTTTCCAATAAGAACCGCGTCTCTATCAGTTTCAGACGGTCATGCGCCTGATAGGTTTTCAGAAACGAGATGAGCTTCTCGCGGTCCAGAGAGAGTTCACGGACACGCCTTAAGCGTTCCACCCTTTTTCTGGCTATAATCTTCTGGATCAACTTGCGGTCCATTTCCTGCAAGCTATGAGCAACCAGCGTCAAACGAACAATTTGGTCGATCAGCCATTCTTTATCCTGGGTGACAAGGAACCCTCGCAATCGTTCTTCAAACAGAGGCACAAGGTCCTTATTGATTTGTTGCGTAATCGTCTGGATGGTAACCATTAAAGATACTCCTTGGGGTTAGTTACCGATATGAAATCTTTCAACCTCTCAATCTTGCTATATTCAGATCGAACCCATAAAACCAACAAAACGGAGAATGTTCGTCAAGTATACTGCCACCTTCCCCCATTGCCAATACCCCGTTTTCTGGGGATATCATCCCGAATCTCTTGATTTACCCCGGTCTTCTCCCGGTGTACGGGGGCGGGACGATGCATAAAGGTGTATGATAAAGGCATACTTGCTTCCGCTGTCTCTCAACCCCCCGCCAGCGTGAGCGAGGATTTGATGACCACTCTTGAAAGCGCTCTGGACCTTTTGACCGCTCCTGCCGAACTGGCCGTTCCCCAGTCCGCAGGTTCCGTTCGCTGCACGGCCTGTGGACACCGTTGCCTGGTACGTCTGGGGCGGCGAGGTATCTGCCAGGTCCGCTTCAACGATGGCGGGACTCTACGCACCCCGTGGGGCTACGTTGTAGCGCTCAATGCCGACCCGATCGAGAAAAAACCCTTTTACCATCTCTTGCCCGGTTCCATCGCACTGACCTTTGGAATGCTCGGTTGTGACTTTCACTGCGGCTATTGCCAGAACTGGCTGACATCCCAGGCCATGCGCGACCCGGCATCCGACCAGGCAGTAGATCATATAAAGCACATTTCTCCGGAGCAGATTGTGGAGACCGCCCGCCGCACCGGAGCAGACGTGCTGGCCTCCTCCTATAACGAGCCGCTCATCACCAGTGAGTGGGCCGTGGCAGTATTCCGGCTCGCGGTCCAGGCGGGCCTCAAATGTGTTTTTGTCTCCAATGGCAACGCTACGCCTGAAGTGCTGGAGTACCTGCGGCCTTACCTGACCGGCATGAAAATTGACCTGAAGACGATGCAGGACAAGAATTATCGTCAGTTGGGCGGAGTGTTGAAGAATGTGCTGGAAACCATCCAGAAGGTGAAGGAGCTGGGGCTCTGGCTGGAGGTGGTCACGCTGGTCGTGCCCGGCTTTAATGACAGCACCGGGGAACTGTGGGAGGCGGCGCGCTTCCTTTCTTCTGTTTCACCAGACATTCCCTGGCATGTTACTGCCTTTCACTCCGACTATATGATGCAAGATACTCCCAACACCCCGCTGACAACACTCCTGCGGGCCGCCGAGATCGGCCGGGAGGCTGGTCTGCGCTATGTTTATGCCGGAAACTTGCCGGGGCGGGTGGACGAGTTCGAAACTACTTTCTGCCCGCACTGCAATGCCGCCCTGGTAGAACGCACCGGCTATCACATTCGGGCCATGCGCCTCACGCCGCAGGGAGTTTGTCCGCATTGTGGGATGGCTGTGGCGGGAGTTTGGCCCGTGTTCCCAGAAGTCGGGGTGTAAAACCTAACAGGTGTATATGCATTCGCACTACTACCATCTTGAATCACAGCCTGAAATAATGTACAATTTAAATAGTTAGTGCCCCTCTTATCGATCATATGCGCAAGGGAGAGACTCTATGGACATAATCAAGGTATCCGCAACCTCCCGTACGGCTGCTGTGGCCGGGGCCATCGCGGGCGTAATCCGCGAACACAAACGGGCGGAAGTGCAGGCAATTGGAGCAGGGGCCGTGAATCAGGCCGTCAAAGCGCTCATTCTGGCAACCGGCTATCTTAAGAACGATGACATCCACGTGGTGGCGATTCCAGAGTTCGTGGATGTGCAGATAGAAGAAAAGGTCCGTACTGCCATCAAGATCGTCGTCGAGCCCCGCTAAGGTTTGGGCTTGCTTCCAAGAACTGACCAGTCAGGCGACGCGCCGGGCAGGTGTGTAGGCCACATGTTATGATTGACGGGAGGAAAGAACAGCCACCATGCTCCATGCCAGAGAATTTCGATTATGGACCTTGAGCACATTGCTCGTCCTGGCAGGCCTGATCGGTTCACTGACGGGCGGTTCAGTCCGCGGAGCACCGCTGCAGCATCGCGATGGGTTTCGCCCTGTTATTATCAATAATATTCGCGTGCAACAATTCAGCGCGGTCCTTCCTATCACCATAACCATCACCAGTACTGACTCCAACCCGACTAATACTTCGCCAATCCCAATCTCATTCATCTTTAGTGAAGCGGTGACAGGGTTTGAGATTAGCGATATTTCGGTTGGGAACGGCACGGCCGGCAATTTTGTTGCCGATACGGACACAACCTATTCGGCAGACATAACTCCCACGATGAACGGTACAGTGACGGTGGATGTGGCCTCCGGGGTGGCTACCGATGCCGCCGGGAATGGCAACGCCGCAGCAATCCAATTCTCCATTACTTATGACACCATTCCTCCCACCGTTACAATCACCAGTACTGCACCCAACCCGACCAACATCTCGCCCATTCCAATCTCATTTATCTTTAGTAAAATAGTGACCGGGTTTGAAGTCGGCGATATTTCCGTTGGAAATGGTACTCCCGGCAATATCTCCGGTTCCGGTGCTGTTTACATCACCAATATCACTCCCACTGCGAATGGGGCTGTGACATTGGATATAGCCACGGGCGCTGCAAAAGACATTGCTGGGAATGGGAATTCGGCTGCGACCCAATTCTCCATCACCTATGAAGTTGTACCGACCGATACACCCACCACCCCCACTCCTACGCATACGCCCTCTGCGCCGTCCCATCTGGTCATCAGTGAGTTCCACTCGCGCGGCCTAAACGGGTCGGAGGACGAGTTTGTCGAACTCTTCAATCCTGGCGGCTCGGCGGTTAATATGGGCGCGTGGATGATCAAAAGATCCAGCAGTTGCGAGACTGGTAACGGAACGAACATAACCAACCTGGTGACCATCCCTGTCAATACCATCCTTCTGCCCGGTCAGCATTACCTGGTCGCGGCAGCAGGTTCCAGTGTGATAGGCGCAGACCAAACCTTCTCGGCTTCCATCGCCGATGATGGTGGTGTGGCCCTGGTCAGTGTTTTTGGTGAGCTGGAGGACCAGGCTGGGATGTGCGCGTCCACACAATACCACGAAGGGATACCCCTTTTGCCACTTTCACCGCTTTCGGACAGCTCCAACCCGAGTTTCGAGCGCAAGCCGGGCAGCGCCACCAGTTGTTATGATACCAATAACAATGCCAGGGACTTTCAGTTGATTTACCCCGCCAGCCCGCAAAATAAAGCCAGCCCGATCATGATGTGCGCGGGTGTCCATCCATCCACGCCCAGCTTTACCCCCACGCGTACACCCACGCGCACCCCCACCCGAGCCCCCACAACTCTCCCCGGGGAGGTGGTCATCAACGAGTTCCTGCCCCATCCGGGCACCGACTGGAACGCCGACGGGACGGCCAATTCAGGTGATGAGTATATCGAACTCATCAACATGGGCACGCAATCTATCAGCTTAAAGAACTGGAAACTGGATGATGGCGACGGCGGTTCCAGTCCCCATACCTTGCCGAGCGTGACCCTCCTGCCGCGCCAGATCGTGTTATTCTATCAGACCGGGACCGGGATCTCGCTCAGCGATGGAGGTGACACTGTCCGCCTGTTCAAACCGGACGGCAATACGGCGGACATTTACACGTACCCCCTGGTGGTCGCTGCGGATCGCACCTGGTGCCGTCTCCCAGATGGGAACGGAACCTGGGCTTTTGTCTGCCGCCCATCGCCCGGGAAGCCAAACATACCTATCGGATCCGGTACACTCGCTCCCGGGGACACGCCTGGAACTGAACCAGTAGGTACCGTGCCAATCTGCCTGACAATTCCGGTCCCGCTCGCGGTCCTGTCCGCGGAATGTAACAGTCCCGGCACAGAGATATGGAGTGAGGCCTGGAGTGGGGAGATCTGGTTGGAAGGCCGCTGGAAATGGAACGTGTTCGCGGAATAAAAAATTCCCACTATTAAGCGTCTGAATCAATGCGTCAGATTTCTTATCGCATTGAACAACTCATGAGGTGCCATTCTTAACGGTTTGTATAGGTCCCACATGTTTACTGCGGGAGTAGCGGCGGGCGTGGATTCTGCTTGGGAGTATAAATCACTCGAAGCCAGAAAAAGGCTTGAAAATGAGGCACTCGAAGCGTCCTCACTGTCCCCTAGTTGCTGCATTCTGTGTCGGCAGGCTTATACCTAAAAAGAAACCTGCTTGGAAAAAGATGACAATGTTTACAAGGAATATCATTTTTACAGTGTTCTTGCAACTATGTGTATTGGTCATGGAAAGCTTGAACAGAATCGCCGTTACTATGAGCACTTTTAGCGAGGAAATAGGTCCAATATCTGGCGCAAGATTGCTTTTCAACGCTTGCACCGCCAGCAATAGCGAATATTGGAACTGTCCAACCTTTTGCGACCAATACAGAATTTCGCGAATTTCCCGAAGGATTCGTTCAATTCATGTGCTTCGATGCTGAATCATGAAATTCGGAAACGCATGATTCGATTAACCGCACGGCTTTTCCAACCCCATCCTCATCACGGATGCGCTCTCCAACCTTGGCAGCCCGCTGTTGAATGGACGGGTCGTTGATGGCGCATTCCAGCGCGGCGGACAGGGAACCGGCATCCAGTTTTTTGACCGGCACCGGACGCGGTCCCGCCCCTAGGGCGGCCACGAGTTTACCCCAAAAAAGTTGGTCCCCGGCGAATGGCACCACCACATTCGGCCTCCCGGAACGCAGACCGGCGGCGGTTGTCCCGGCCCCGCCATGATGTACGATAACGCTACAGCGTGGGAACAGCCAGCAGTGCGGGGCGGACTCGAGGAAGAGCACGTTTTCGGGGATGTGGCCCGGAGTCCAGCCCCCCCAGCCGGATAGCAGCACGCCGCGCTGACGGGTGCGTACAAGCGTCTCCAGCACGCTCCGGACGATCTTTTCGGCATCCCGGTGCACCATGCTCCCGAACGAAACGCAGATCGGCGGCTCGCCCGCGGCCAGGAAGCCCCACAGAGCGGAGGGAGGCACGTAGGCTGGCTCGTCGAGGAAGAAGTAGCCCGGCAGGTGGATGTGGGGGGAGCGCCAGTCGCCGGGACGGGGTAGTACGCTCGGGCTGACGGCGATCAGCAGCGGGGTGGGTGACCGCTTGTCAATTTTCTGGAAAGGCCAGTAGAGTTTTACCGGGAAGTCGCCCGGAAATTGTTTGCTGAGGTGCGGCATTCCGGTATTGCCGCCGTGCCAGAAGACCTGCGATGCGAGCCAGTGACTGAAATAACTGAGCGCCCCCGGGGGGATACCCGCCATGGCCGGGTTGGGGAAAGCCTGTGTGGGAGCGAACATCGGGAAGGTCTGCACTGAAACGTCCGGGATGCCCAATTCCCGGGCGAAGGTGTGCCCGCCTGTTGTAAAGAGGAAAGAGTGGATAACCAGGTCGGCTCCGGCGAGGGCTGCCCGAGCGTCGCGCACTACCTGCGGAGCGATGGCGTAAACATATTCCCAGATTGCATATGCCACCTTGACCGGATTTGTCCCGGCGTTGTTGAAGCTGGCGCTGATAATCTCCGGGTCGCCAGCCAGTGTTGCGAACGGAACATTATGCTGTGTGGCGAACTCTGCAAAACGCCCCGGACCCGCCAGCTGGACGGTGTGCCCGGCCTTCTGCAATCCGATTGCCAGGGCCAGAAAGGGCTGGAAGTCGCCGCGCGAGCCGTAGGTGAGCAGGGTGATGTGCATGGGGGAAATATATCACGAGCCGCTGGAAATATGCCTTGTTCGTGGAATATAAATTCCCCTTTCCGGGGCGTTTTATATTCCTGTTATTCAAAACCCTGTACGGTTATAAAATAAACTGCCTGTCTGTGTGGTCTTGTACACTATCCCCCATGGAGATTCGAACTCCAGTGTTAGCCTTGAAAGGGCCGATTTCTGATGTGGGAGTCTTGCTTCTGGCACTGCCTTCATTCTCCCGTGGGCACCCAGATATTTTTGACCTGCGTCGCCTCGTGCAGGAATTCGTGACCTTCACCCTGCTCTCTGGAAAGCCAGTTGCGCGGGATGCCATAGCCGACCCAAGTACGCTTCATATTTGCCGCTGATTCGTACTCGACCCGGTAACTACCCTCGGCAGAACCGAAGTACCAGACAGAATCCACATCTTCGTGCTGGACCAGGGTTTTGGTCAAGTGGTCGCGGTCGCCGGTGACGATGTTGACCACACCGTCTGGCACGTCGGACGTATCCAAAACCTGGTAGAAATCCGTCGCACTGAGCGGATGTTTGGAGCTGGGGATGATCACGACCGTGTTGCCGCGGGCAATGGCCGGTGCCATCAGCGAGACAAATCCCAGCAGCGAAACTTCGTCCGGGCAGGCGATGCCGATCACGCCAACCGGCTCATGGACTGCCACCGTGATACCGCGCAATGTGGTTTCCTGGATCGTACCGCCGTATTTGTCGGCCCAGGCTGCGTACGTGAACAGGCGATGCACGCAGGCGTCCACCTCGGCCTGTGCGGAGCGAGGTGTGCAGCCGGTCATGCCGACGATCCGGCCGACGAACTCGTCATTGCGTGCATCGAGGTTCTCAGCGATGAAATATAGAATTTGCGAACGGTTGTATCCGTGACGCATGGCCCATCCGGGCTTCGCCAGGTGAGCGGCGTGCGCGGCTTCGACCGCGTCACGGATATCTTTGCGGTTGCCGTCGCCGACCTGGCCTACGATCTCCCCATTCGGACCCAGCACGGCAAGGGTGTAGGCCCCATCCGGGCGGATCTGCTTGCCGCCGATGTACATCTTGGGCGTGCGGTCCACGTGCGGCAGAGCAATACCATTCGCCCGGCTGGTGTCCGGCATGGATGGTCCAGCGGGGACGTGCTCGCCCCACATGATAGAAGCAGCATCAGCGGGCGGAGTGAAATCCGGCCGCGGGCGATCCATCCACCGCGGGCGGACATATTCGAATAGGCCTTCGCGGCCGCCCTCGCGCCCGAATCCGGACTCGCGATAGCCACCGAACCCGGCCGCGGCGTCGAAGATATTGTGACCGTTGACCCATACAGCGCCGGCTTTAATTTTGCTGGCAACGTCCAGGGCGAGATTAATGTTGTCACTCCAGACGCTGGCGGCCAGTCCGTAGCGGGTATTGTTGGCCAGGGCGACAGCCTCCTCCGGCGTGCGGAAGGTCAGGGAAACCAGCACCGGACCGAAGATCTCTTCAGTAACCGTGGCCGCCGCGGGGTCCAGCCCGGTGATTAGTGTCGGCTTGTAGAACAAACCCTTTTCCGGCAGTGGGATGTCCGGCTGGAACAGTTCGCCGCCCTCGCTGACGCCCCGCTTCACCCAGTAGTCAACCGTATCCCACTGCGATTTATCTACAAGGGCGCCCATGTCCATGCACTTGTCAAGCGAGTCGCCGACGCGCATATGCAGCATGCGCCCCTTGAGCTTCCGGATGAACACATCGGCGATATTCTCCTGCATGAGCAGGCGCGACCCAGCGCAGCAAACCTGGCCCTGGTTGAACCAGATGGCGTCCACCACGCCTTCTATAGCGGCATCCAGGTCGGCATCCTCGAAGACGACGATGGGTGACTTGCCACCGAGTTCGAGTGAGATCTTCTTCCCAGAGCCGGCAGTCTGGTGGCGCAGGACGCGCCCCACATCGGTCGAGCCGGTGAAGGCGATCTTGTCCACGTCGGGATGGATGACGATCATCTCGCCCGCCTTGCTGCTGCCGGTTATGATGTTGACCACGCCCGGCGGCAGCCCAGCCTCGGCGACAATCTCAGCGAAGAGCAGGGCGGAGAGGCGGGTGTAAGAGGCAGGCTTGAGCACCACGGTGTTACCCATGGCGATGGCCGGGGCGATCTTCCAGGCCAGCATCATAAGAGGGAAATTCCAGGGGATGATCTGCCCGATCACGCCGACGGGCTGGTAGTCGCGCAGTTCGGTCTCCATCAACTGCGCCCAACCTGCGTAGTAGTAGAAGTGGCGAGCGAGCAGGGGAACATCCATGTCGCGGGATTCGCGGATGGGCTTGCCGTTGTCCATCGACTCCAGCACGGCCAGCAGGCGGTGGTGCTTCTGGACATTGCGGGCAATGGCATACAAGTGGCGGGCGCGCACCTGGCCGGGGGTTTGGCTCCATGTCCCGAATGCGAGGCGGGCCGCTGTGACAGCCGCGTCCACATCCTTTTGACCGGCCTGGACAGTTTCGCCGAGTGCTTCGCCCGTGGCGGGATTGAAGCTGGTGTAATATTTCGCGCCCTTCGGCGTAATCCAGTGGTTGTTGATGAACAGCCCAAACTTGCGCTTGTGCTCGTCCAACCAGGCGTTGACTGCGGAGGGGGACTCGGGCGCAGGGCCATAGTCCATGGTTTTAAAGATGTCGAGTAAGGTGCTCATGTGTTGCTCCGGTTTTGAACCGAAAAGGCTGCTAAGATCGCAAAGGATTCTTAAAGGTTCTTTTCGCTCTTTATGTGCTTCACAGCTATTGCTTTCATCCCATAGGCATGTGATGTTTCGCGGCGTAGTGACCGGTGATGTAGCGATATAACTGCCGTTCGAGGTCGGTCAGCAGGCTGGAGCCGCCAATTCGGAACAGGTCAGGCATTAGCCAGGCGTCATCGAGTTCCTCTTTCGTCAGAGACTGCCAGGTCATGGCCTGCTTGGCGGTGTTGATCCCGCCCGCAGGTTTGAAGCCGACCTTGCAGCCGGTGCGCTCGTAATAGTCACGGATGGCGCGCACCATCACCAGGCTGACCTCTAAAGTAGCGTTGACCAATTCCTTGCCGGTGGAAGTCTTAATAAAATCCGAGCCGGCCATCATCGCCACTTGGCTAGCTTGGTAGACTTGCTTGAGTGTGCCGAGGTCACCCGTGGCGAGGATGGTCTTCATGTATGCCGCGTCACCGCAAGTTGCACGGAATTGCGTGAGCTCTTCGTACAGGGCATACCAGTTGCCGGTCAGAACGTGGGAGCGCGAGATAACCACGTCGATCTCGCGGGCGCCACAGTCGATGGCCTGCTTGATCTCGGCGATGCGCTGTGGGAGCGGCGTCTGCCCGGC
>Ga0315273_10002312_pt1 | contig 22453 bp, 19 predicted proteins | sample YL17G02_0_MG_FD_205753 | JGI IMG/M metagenome (GOLD analysis project Ga0315273, IMG submission 205753) | Sediment microbial communities from Yellowstone Lake, YNP, Wyoming, USA - YL17G02_0 | ecosystem: Environmental > Aquatic > Freshwater > Lake > Sediment | place: USA: Wyoming | collected...
ATGGTGCGCAACGGCAGCGCGTCGCCTTCCTGCCGCCAGAACTCCCAGCCGATGTCGCCCGGAAGGTACTGGGCGTCGAGCGCCAGCTCATCGAGCACCAGGCGGGTGGCTTCCAGCACCTCCACTCCGATGCCGTCGCCCGGCAGCCATGCGATCTTGTACCTTGCCATAGCACTAGTTCATCACAAAGCGGTTGCGGAGACAAAGCCCACAGAAAAGAACGGCTGTCGGCCGTCGGCCGGCAACCCGGGGCTTCCGCCAGCCGCCGGTCGTCAGCCGTCAGGCGATGGCAAAGGGGCGGATGGGGGAGCCGGTGCCGCCGCGAATCTTCAGCGGCGAGGCCACGAACAGAAACTCGTACACCGCGGCCTGGCGCACCGCTTCCAGGTTGAGCGCCTCCATGATGTGAATGCCGTTGTCGACCAGCAGGTGAACATGGACGGGAAAGGCGGCGGTGGGAGTCACCTCGAAGGCCAGGGTATCGGAGCCGGCCGCGAAGATGCGGCGCGCGCTGAGCCACTGCGCCGCGCCCAGGTCCAGGCCCGGGGCGCCGCCCGGGCCGGCCATTTCGCGCGGGCGGTCCCACAACCGTCCCCAGCCGGTGCGGATCAGCGCCACGTCACCCGGTTCGACGGGCACCGCGGCGCGGGTGGCGGCCGCTTCCAGGTCCGCGGCCATCACCGCCTGCGAGGGCGCCAGCGCGTCCATGCCGTCGGGCACCACGTCCAGCAGCACACCCCGGCGCACGATGGGCAGAACGCGGTCGATGCCCGCCGCCGCCAGGCCGTACTCGAACGATTGGTTGGCCGCCGCCGCGATGCCGCCGTGCAGGCGGCCGTGGCGCGAGAAATGGCCCAGCGCATCGATGTGCGTGCCCAGATGCCCGCCCAGCGTCATCACCTCGGCGGCGGAACTGACGCCCCCTTCCAGCACGATGTCGCCGTGGCCCTTGCTGAGGCTGTAAAGAAACGGCGGATGCGTCGGCCAATGCGGCATCCCGATTCGCCATTCCTGCGAGAGATCGAAAATGCGGAGCCTGCCGTTGCCCAGCGAGGCGGCCAGTTCGCGAAGCAGATCGCTGTTCATAGAGCGTGATCGGCCACCGCCGCGAAAAAACCATGTAGCGCCGGGGCTCGTCCCCGGCATGCCCGAATCGGGCATGCCGGGCGCGAGGCCCGGCGCTACAACTCACGGCCCTGTTGTCTGTGGCCTGGTTCTTCTACTATAGCTCTGAGATGCCGGAATTGCCCGAGGTAGAGACGATTGTGCGCGGCCTGCGATCGCGGCTGACCGGACGCCGGGTGGCGCGCGTGTGCATTGCGCACCCCGGCATAGTGAAGGGCCGCGCGGCCGCTCTCAGCGCTGGCCTGGAAGGCGCCACGGTGCGCGAGGTGCGGCGCTTCGGCAAGCACATCCTGCTGCGCGTGGGCCGGCGCGGCCAGGCCGGCAGCCACTGGCTGATCGTTCACCTGGGGATGACCGGGCAGCTTGTCGTCGAGCCCACGCGGCGTGCGGTGCGCCGGCATACGCACGCCTGGCTGGAGCTGGAAGGCGGCGAGTCGCTGCGCTACATCGACCCCCGGCGCTTCGGCCGCCTCCGGGTGACGCCCGGCGAGGACTTGCCCGAAGAGTTGAGCCGGCTCGGCCCCGAGCCGCTGGAAATCGGCGAGGAGGACTTCGTCAGGCGCGTGCGGAGCCGCGCCGCGCGCATGAAGTCGCTGTTGCTTGATCAGCGCTTCCTGCGCGGCGTGGGCAATATTTACGCGGATGAAACCCTGTTCCGCGCCGGCATCCACCCGGCCACCCCCGGCCGGCGCATTTCCCCGAAGCGGGCCAGGAACTTGTGGCGCGCCATGCGCCGGGTGCTGCAAGAGGCCATCGCGCTGGGCGGCTCTTCGGTTTCCAACTACGTCGATGCGGCCGGGCAGCCGGGCGGGTTCCAGTTCCGGCACCGCGTGTACGGGCGCGCCGGCCAGCCGTGCGTGAATTGTGGCGCCCGGCTGCGCCGCGCTATCATTGCCGGCCGCGGCACGGCCTGGTGCCCGAAATGCCAACGCAAGTAGTTTCCAGTTTCCAGGTTCCAGGTTGAAACGTTGCCTGGGCGCCCTTAAACTCAAACCTGACACCTGAAACCTGACACCTGAGAATCATGCGCAACTTTGCTATCGGAGTGGATGTCGGCGGAACCAACCTGCGGGTGGCCGCCATCGATGCCAACGGAGAGGTTTTCCAGCGGACTAACCTGACCACGGAGGTGCGTGCGGGCCGCGATGCGGTGCTGGAGGAGATGGTGTCGGCCGTCGAGGCGCTGCGCGCACGCCATGCTTCCGGTGCCCGCCTGGCCGGCATCGGCTTCGGCGTTCCCGGCCTGATCTACATGAAGGAAGGGAAGCTGCGCGAATCGCCCAACCTGCCCGGCTGGCACGACTACCCGCTGCGCGACATGCTGGAGCAGAAGCTGGGCACGCGCGTCTTCCTGGAGAACGACGCCAATGCGGCGGCGCTCGGTGAAAAATGGATGGGGCACGGGCGCGAAGTGGATGGCCTGGTGATGCTCACGCTGGGCACCGGCGTGGGCGGCGGCATCGTGCTCGACGGCCGCATCTGGCATGGGTTGCTGGGCATGGCCGGCGAACTCGGCCACATCACCATTCAGCCCGACGGGCCGCGCTGCGGCTGCGGCAACCACGGTTGCCTGGAGGCCCTGGCCTCGGCCACCGCCATCGTGCGCATGGCCAACGAGGCAGTGGCGCAAAGCAGCAGCCCCGCGCTCCAGGCGGCGGCAGCCGGGGGCCGGCCGATCACCTCCGCCATCGTTTACAGCGCGGCCAAGCAGGGCGACCCGGCAGCCCGGGAAATCTTCCGCGTGGTGGGCTGGGCGCTGGGGATTGCGCTGGCGGACCTGGTGAACGCCTTCAACCTGCCCATGTATGTGCTGATGGGCGGGGTGTCGGCCGCCTGGGACCTGTTTGCGCCGCCCATGCTGGCCGAGGTCGAGCGCCGCTCGTTCGTCTACCGGGCCGGCGGCACGCGCATCGTAGTCTCGAAGCTGGGCGCCGACGCGGGCCTGTTCGGCGCTGCGTATTTGCCCCTTTCAGCAGCCTGCTAAAGCTTCTGCCGGATTTGCCGATAGTAGCGGTTGAATGTCCCCCCGGCAATTGGCAACCATCGACGGCAGGGTTGAAGTGTATTGTGGGCGAGCCTTTCATCGCCCAGCGGATTCAACCCAGCAGCGTGTATCGGCCTCTGGCGGCAGCCATGGCGGGAACGGACCATAAGCCCGTTGCTCGACCGGGCCGCCGCCCGATCCCCCCTTTTGGAGCCCACGATGCCCTTAGACTTCTCGATGAACAGCCCGATCTCCGACGACGAAACCAGGGAACGCATCCGGTCTGCAGTGGAACGGCTCCTGCGTGAACACCAGGAGCAATGGCAGGTCTCAATCGAGGGCCGGCTGAGCCATTCTTACCTGTGGTTGACCGCCCAAACCGGCGGTTTTGAACGCCGCAAGCTGATGGACAGATACAACCTCACCCCTCCGTTCATCGCCAAGGTGCTCAGGGATTGGCTGGCCGAGTTTGCCTGGATGATCTCCCGCCGCGAGTTGCCCGGCTAGCGACGATACCGATGGGGGGCGAATCGGCGCACGGGGTACTCGGTTCCCAGCAGCTCCCAACTGGCGGGGTCCTCCTGTCCCAGGCGCCAGGCGGAGAAGCCCGGCAGCCGATGGCGCTGGATCAGCTCGAGCTTGGCGCGCAGGCTGCGCGCGTCCTCGTACCAGATCACGTGGCTCGCGTCGTTCTCGGTGAACTCCAGGCGGCCGGAGCCGAGGGTCTCGTCGAATTCGTTTCGCACGCCCTCGCGGCCCATCCAGCCGCCGAGGTCCGCGAACTTGTGGCTGCGGCCGCGCCACTTCTCCTGCCCCGCCTCCCGCCACCAGTGCAGGTGGTAGACCGGGATACCCCAGGAAATCTTGGCGCGGGGCACCTGGCTGAGCGTGTACTTCACGATCTGCTCCATCCAGGGAATGCTGCCCACCGAACCCGGCTGGCCGGAAGCGGAATGCTCCGGGTAGGCCATGATGCTCAGGAAATCGGCCACGCGCCCCAGTCTGCGGTAGTCGTACACACCCGACCAGTTGTCCCAGCCCCCCGGCTTCTCCGGATCGCGTTCATGGCGGGAGCGGCCCACTACGGCCAGCGTCAGCAGCAGGCCGCGCCGGTGAAAGGCCCGCGCCGCTTTTACCGTGAACGCCGTGAACTTGTCGCGGTAGGTGTAATGGATGTTCTCGTAATCGAACTGGAAGCCGACGGCGCCATCGCGCCTGGCGTAGTACAGCAGGTAGCGGATGGCCCGGTCCTGGAACTTCGGGTTGTCCAACACGGCGTGCATGGTGCGCTGGTCGAAGCGGCGATTGGTCACCAGCGGCATGATGGCCACGCGGTTCTCGTGCGCCACCTGCTTCACCTCCGGCGGCACTTCGCCCATGATGAAGCCCTCGGCGTCCATGGAGAAGGTCTGCGGGGCGATGATCGAGATGCGCCGGGCATTGCGCTTCAGGATCTCCGGCGCCGCCGGGTCGCTGGCGACGTAGTAGTAGAGCGAGACGATCGGCGTTTTGCGCACGGCGGCCGCGGCCGGCTGCAGGCACGCCGCCACTCCCAGGAACAGCAGCGGAATCCGCTTCATGGGCGGCCATTATGAAGCAGATTCAGCGGCGCTTAAAGAGGGAATGGGACGCAGATGAACGCAGATCAGAACCCTTCCCCGAAGCTCGATCTGCGTTCATCTGCGTTTATCGGCGGCCCGTTAGAGGAGCGAGACCACTCAGAAGCCGGTTTGCTCGGTGCGGGCGATGATCTCGTTCTGCAGCGCGGGCGTCAGATCGCAGAAGTAGTCGCTGTAGCCGGCCACCCGCACGATCAAATCCCGGTAGCGATCGGGATCGGCCTGTGCGGCGCGCAGCGTCTCGGCGGTCACCACGTTGAACTGGATGTGGTGGCCGTCCAGTCGGAAGTAGGACCGCACCAGGTGCGCCAGCTTCTCGATGCCCTCCTCGCCTTCCAGCAGCGACGGGGTGAACTTCTGGTTCAGCAGGGTTCCGCCGGTGCGCGCGTGGTCCAGCTTGGCGGCCGACTTGATGACCGCGGTCGGCCCCTTGCGGTCGGCGCCCTGCGCCGGAGAGATGCCATCGGAAACCGGCTCGAAGGCCTTGCGGCCGTCGGGCGTGGCCCCGCATACCGAGCCGAAGTACACGTGGCAGGTGGTCGAGAGATAGTTCACGCGGTAGAGGCCGCCGCGGGTGTTCTTCCGCCCGTTCACCTCGTCGTAGAAAGCGTCGAACAGCGCGCGCAGGATGTCGTCGGCATAGTCATCGTCGTTGCCGTACTTCGGCGTCCGGTTCCAGAGCAACAGCCGGGTCTTCTCCTGTCCCTCGAAGTTCGCGCCCAGCGCCTCGAGCAACCCGGCCATGGTGACGTTCTTGCGGTCAAAGACGTGGTGCTTGATGGCCGAAAGGCTGTCGGTGCAGGTGCCCTGCCCGGTGCCCATGATGTAGGTGGTGTTGTAGCGCGGCCCGCCGGCGTGGTAGTCCTGGCCGCGGGCAATGCAATCCTCGATCAGCAGCGAGAGGAACGGCGCCGGCATCTCCTGGGCGTAGAGCCGCTCGATGACATTGCTGCCCCGCACCTTCACATCCACGAAATAATGCAACTGGCGGCGGTAGGCGTCGAAGACCTGCTGGTAGGAGATGAACGAGCGCGGGTCGCCCGTTTCCAGGCCGATTTTCTTGCCGCTGCGCGGGTCCACGCCGTTATTCAGCGCCACCTCCAGGACCTTCACCCAGTTGAAGTAGCCGGTGAGGATGTAGGCTTCCTTGCCGAAGGCGCCGGTCTCCACGCAGCCGGAGGTGCCGCCCTGGCGGGCGTCCTCGATGGTCTTGCCCTGCCGCAGCAATTCCTCGACCACCATGTCGGCGTTGAAGATGGAGGGCTGGCCCCACCCCTGGCGCACGATCTCCAGGCCGCGCTTCAGGAAGCGGTCGGGGTTCTTCTTGCTCAGTTGCAGGTTCGAGGAGGGCTGCAGCAGCCGCATCTCATCGACGACCTCGAGGATCAGGTAGGTGAGGTCGTTGACGGCGTCCGAGCCGTCGGGCTTGAGGCCGCCGTTGTTGATGTTGCAGAAGTCGGTGTAGGTGCCGCTCTCGGCCGCCGTCACCCCCACCTTGGGGGGCGCCGGCTGATTGTTGAACTTCACCCAGAAGCACTCCAGCAGCTCGCGGGCCTGTTCCTCATGGAGCGTGCCGCCGGCCAGGCCCTCCTGGTAGAACGGGTACAGGTGCTGGTCGAGCCGCCCCGGGCAAAACGAGTCCCAGGTGTTCAGCTCGGTGATGACCCCCAGGTGGACAAACCAGTAGCACTGCAGCGCCTCGCGGAAGTCGCGGGGGGCGTGGGCCGGGACGCGCCGACACACCGCCGCGATCTGTTCCAGCTCCGCCCGGCTGCCGGGATTGTTCTCCGCCGCGGCCATCTGTTCGGCGCGCTCCGCGTGCCGCTCGGCGAAGCGGATCACCGCATCGGCGGCGATGGCCATGGCCTTCAGTTCCTGCTCCTTGTTGTAGGCCTCGGGGTCGCCGTAAAAATCCAGCGCCGCCAGGCTCCGCCCGATTTCCGCCTTCAAGCCAAGCAGGCCCTTGCGGTAGATCACGCCGCCGAGCACGGTATGGCCGGGGGCGCGCTGTTCCATGAACTCGGTGAACATGCCGGCCTCGTAAGCGTCCTTCCATTCCGGCGTCATCTCGTGGAAGATGCGGTCGCGCATGCTGCGGCCGCGCCAGAAGGGGATGATGCGGTCGCGCTGCGCCGCCCGCGCTTCGTCGCTCACGCGGTAGGAAACCTTCTCGCGGGTGTCCAGGATTTCCAGGTCCGGCATGCTGTGGCAGCACAGTTCCGGGTACGTCGGCGCGCCCTTCGGGGAGGGGCCGCGCTCCCCGACAATCAGCTCGTCCGCGCCGATGTGGATGGTCTTGTGCTCCATCAGGTGGCGGAAGGCGGAGGCGCGCAGGACGGGCGCCGACACCGGCGCGGCCTGCTGGTAGAACTCCGTCAACAACGCCGCCCGCTCGATCGAGAGCCAGGGCCTGGTGTCCAGGCTGCACTGGCGCAATCCGGCCACGCGTTCGTTCATCGCTACCCTCCGATCCGGACCGTGAACCCCTGCCGGCGCAGACCGCCGGCCAGTTCCTCCATGCGCGCTGCCGCCGGCGGCTCCAGGCCCGGCAGTTGGTATTGCAGGTTCAGCCGCGCGTACTTGTTGACGCCGATCTTATGGTACGGCAACAGGTCGATGCGCGGAACGCCGAGGCGCAGCAGCAGGGCGGCCACGGCGGCCAGTTCTTCCTCCCCGTCGTTGACCCCCGGGATGACAGGCACGCGGACCGCCAGCGGGCGGCCGGCGCGCGCCAGCGCCTCCAGGTTCGCCAGAATCACCTCGTTGGTGGCGCCGGTCGAGGCGCGGTGCTTGGCGGCATCAATGAACTTCAGGTCGTACAGGACCAGGTCGGCCTTTCCGGCAATGCGCAAGAAGCTGCCCGACTCGGCCAGGCCGCAGGTGTCCAGCACGGTGTGAATGCGGCGCGCGCGGCAGGCCTCGAGCAGGGCCTCGAGAAAACGGGGCTGGGCCAGCGGCTCGCCGCCGGAAAAGGTGACGCCGCCGCCGGACTCGTCGAAAAAAACCACGTCGCGCTCGATCTCGGCCACCGCCTGCCGCACCGTCATGCGGCGGCCGGCCACGGCGCGGGCCTCGGCCACGCAGACCTCCACGCACGTCCCGCACGCCGTGCAGGCCGCCGAGCGCAGCATGGTTTCTGCGCCGCGGCTGATGGCCCCTTCCGGGCAGGCCTCGAGGCAGTCCCCGCACAACAGGCAGCGCTCGCCAACGTACATCACTACCGGCTCAGGCGCCCGGCTCTCGGGGTTGTGGCACCACCAGCAGGCCAGCGGGCATCCCTTCAGAAAAACCGTGGTGCGGATGCCCGGGCCGTCATGCAGGCAGAACCGCATGATGTTGAAGACCACGCCGTAAAGCTCGCCGGTTTGGATAGCGCTGGTCACGGGGAACCCGGATGTGCTTCGAAAAGTAGCACGCCGCAGAGCGCCTTCGCAACCGTGCGGACCGCCTTGGGCGGTCCGTCAGGCGGCGATAACGGTGGCGCAACCTCGACAAAAGGTGTAAATAATTCTATAAGGGCCAAGTACAAACAAATAAGGAGACGAGAGAATGAAAGCGATTTGTGTGATCCTGCTGTGCGCCGGAATCGCTGTCGCGCAGAATCCGTTCAGCGACGACACCAAGGCGGCCTGGAACAACGTCAAGAACTACATCCTGCGGGCTGCCGAGAAAATGCCCGAGGAGAATTACGCCTTCAAACCCGTGCCCGAAGTGCGTACCTATGGGCAGATCCTCGGCCACATCGCCGATTCGCAATTCTCACTTTGCGCCAGGGCGGCCGGGGAGAAGCGCGCGCCGGCCCAGGTCGAGAAGACCAAGACCACCAAGGCCGAGCTGACTGCCGCGCTCAAGGAAGCCGCCGAGTATTGCGACGGGGTGTATGGCGGCATGACCGACGCCAAGGCCGCCGAGACGCTGAAGGCCATGGGCCGCGAGGTGACGCGCCTGGGCGTGCTGAACCTAAACACCTCCCACTCCAACGAGCACTACGGCAACCTTGTCACCTACCTGCGAATCAAGGGGATTGTGCCGCCCAGCAGCGAACCGCGGAAGTAGAAAGTAACCAGGCACTCGCGGCGCATGTGGGGGGGGCGGGTTTCTGTCAATGCGGCTCAGAGCCGGGGAACCGGAAGACCGCAAGGTCCAAGGTCCCGCCACACCTTGGACTTTGGACGTTGGACTACCGCCCGGCTGTCTTCCAGGATTGTCCGCCGTCGGTGGTGCGCAGGCGGCGGCCCGAGCGAGTGCGGATTTCCCCGTTCCGGGAGTCGCTGAACAGAATCGAGACGGCATCCTCGGCGCCGGTGTCGGCGACGGCCCGCCAGGACCGGCCCAGGTCGGTGGAATGAGCCACGCGGCCGCCGCGCAGCAACACCCACAGATTTGCGCCCACGATGCTGATGTCAATTGCCTCCGCGCCCTCGGGCGTGGAAAGCGGCTGCCACTGGCCGGAAGCCGCAGCGGCGGTCAGCAACTGGCCGCTGCGGGTGAGCGCAATGCGCTCGGAGCCGGCGGCCACCATCTTTGCGAAGCGGTCGAGCGCGTCCTGGCGGCGCGCCGCGATTCCGCCGACCGGCGCGGCCGGCGCGGCCTGCAGCCCAACGACGTTCGCCGCCTCGCCCGGTTTTTTCTCCGCCTCGGCCGCGCGCGCCGCCGTGCGCGCGGCGCCCGCGCCGGCAGTCCCGCTACGCGCCATCGTTGAGGCCGGCGGCGCTTCGGCCCGCTTTTGTTCCTGTGCCTGCTCATCGCGGAAGGCCGTGGCCGTGGCTTTCGAGCGGGCGGCATCGGACTGAGCGGCAACCGTGCCCGCAGCTTCCGCCGGCGGCGCCGGGGCATAGCCAGCTTCGGCCGCTTTCGGCGCGGGCGCCGGGGGAGCCGAGGGCGCCGGAGGAGTCATCGCTTGCTGCCGCAGGGCGCCGCCGGGCGCCTGGCTGAGCTGCGCCGCAGCAGCCGGCGACTGGCGTTCTGCGGCCGGCGCAGGCGCGAAGCCGCCCCGGCCCGCCGGGGGCACGGTGGTTTCCTTTGCGGCTCGTTCCTCCAGCTTGGACTCAGCGCGCGGCGATTCCGCCGGCCGCTTGTCTTTCTCAACAAGCGCACTCGCTGCCGGCGCGCTCTTTGCCGGCTGCGGCTCTGCTGCCGCCGGAGTTGCGGCGGACGGCGGCGCCGCTATCTCGGCGGGTTTGTGCGCCTGCTGCAGTCCCTCGACGCCCGTCCTCGTGATTCGTTCGCGCTCCCAGTAGGCGAACGACCCAACCAGCACAATCCCGGCCAGCGCGGGAACCGCCCATCGCCAACGGAACAGGCCGAAGCGCGGAGCAGGTTGCCGCCGGGCGGCCTCCAGGTCGCCGCTGCGCGGTGTCAGGCGAACCAGGCGCACCACGGCCTGCTGGCAGTCACAGCAGGCAGCCAGGTGAGCTTCGAACCGCCGGCGCTCGGCGCGCGCCAATCCGCCCTCGGCGTAGGCCGCCAGGGTTTCCGGGCCGGCGCACGGCTCACCCCCGGCCGGGGGCTTTGCCCGGGCCGCGGTTTCCGAGCCGCTTCGCTGCCGCAGCAACTCCTCGAGGAATTGATCGTCGTTGCCCACGTGCCAGACCACTCCTATTTTTGAACGGTCGAGGCGCCCCGATCTTGCAGGCTGCTCCGGATCTCCAGTCCGGCGCGCGCCGCCTCGTACAGGCAGCGAGTCACCTCGTGCTCCCTCAGCCGGTGTTCCTTCTTCAGTATGCCGGTCAGGTTCTTTTTCAATGCCGCGCGCGCGCGTTCCAGTTCCCGGCTGGCGGTGGCCTCATGGACCCCGACCAACGCCGCGGCTTCACGCAGGGTCAGTCCGTGAAAATAGTAAAAGTCGAGCAGCAGCTTCTGGCGCGGGGGAAGCAGGGCCAGGGCGGCCTCCAGGGCCGCCTGCGCGATCTGCTCGTAATCGGCTTGCTCGACGGGGTCGGGCGTCGGCGGCGCCGCGGCCACCTCTCCGGCTTCCTCGCGCTCCTCGAGCGAAACCTGCTTCTTCTCCGCGCGCACCAGGTCGATGAAGGTCTGGTAGAGAACGGCGCGCAGCCAGCCGGCCAGCGAGCTGCGCCCGGCGAAGGAGGCCAGCCGTTCGCGCTCCTGGTACAGTTCTCCGAACAGACCGTCGGCGAGCTCCGCGCCGCGCTCGCCGGCCAGGGCGCGGCCGGAGGCCCGCAGTGGCGCGCGCAATTCGTCGAAGAACTGCCGCCAGGCCGGCTCCAGGCCCTGGGCGCAGGCGGCTGCCAGGGCCAGGTCGCGGAGGCGCAGCGCACCTATGTACTGCTCCGCATCCGACTCCGCGCCGCGCTTCTGCCAGGAGGCGTAGACGGCCGCCGCAAAACCGTCCAGCGTCAGGCCCCACGCTCCCGCCGGCGTCCCGCTGTAGAGGCGCTCGAGCAGGCGACGGTGACGGCTATGGAATTCGCCGGGCGACATCGCGCTACCTGGATTATGACTCAGACGGCAGGCTGGAGGCTACAGGCTGTGGGCCGTCGGCCGTGGGCCGTGGGCTGAAGCGCGGCGTCTGTCACTTGACGACCGACGTTTCTTGACCATCGAGTAACGTGCCGCTGGTCAGCGTGCCGCGATCAACCGTTGTGACATGAGCCAGAGCCCACAGCCTGCGGTCCACAGCTTTTTTCCGGTTTTTTGCGCTCTTTTCTTTATTATGCTTTGCTTTTTGCGTATGATAGACACGCCCTTGAGGCACAACTGAAGGAGGAGTATGGCAGAGGCACGCATGACGAAAAATCAGGTGATCAAGCACGTGGCGGACAAGACCGGGGCCACCAAGAAGGACGTGGCGGGAATCGCCGACGCTTTGATCGAACTGGCCATCCAGCAGGCCAAGAAGACGGGGATCTTCGTACTGCCGGGCCTGGGCCGCCTGAAGAAGGTTCAACGCAAGGCGCGCATGGGCCGCAATCCGGCCACCGGGGCGGAGATCAAGATACCGGCCAAGACCACGGCGAAGTTCTATCTGGCCAAGGCGGTGAAGGACGCCATTGCTCCGCCGAAAGTCAAGAGGTAATCGCTGTAGGGTTTCAGGCTGCAGGCCGCAGGCTGCAGGAATCGCTTCCTGGAGTCTGTAGCCTGGAGCCTGGAAGCTAATCACTGGAAATGGCGGCGGCCGGGATAGGGGCCTCTGCTGCGCCCGCGGGATATTTTTCGCCCAACTCCACTTCCTGCCACAAAGAATGATCGTGCATTAAGCGGGCCACCAGGGCCACGTGCATGTAGTGTCCGGCGCGCTCGGCGATGACGTGTCCCAGCAGCGGCCGCCCGATCAGCGCCAGGTCGCCGACCAGGTCCAGCAGCTTGTGCCGGCAGAATTCATCGGGGAAGCGCAGGCCGGTGTCGTTCATCAGGCCGGTGTCGTTGAGGACCAGCGCGTTTTCCAGCGAGCCGCCGCGAATCAGCCCCATGTTCCGCAGCGCATCCACATCCTTGAGGAAACCGAAGGTGCGCGCCGGCGCGATCTCGCGCGTGTAATCGTCGGGGTTCAGCGTGAGGGAAATGCCCTGGCGGCCGATCAGCGGATGCGGGAAGTCGATGCTGCAACTCACCCGGTAGCAATCGGCCGGGTAAATCCCGATCCGCTTTCCGTCCTCGCGCACCTCGACCGGCCGCAGCACCCGCAGATAAGCGCGCCGGGCCCGCTGGCGGCGCGTGCCGGCGCGGCCCAGCAGCTCCACAAACGGCGTTCCGCTGCCGTCCAGGATCGGCAGTTCCAGCGAATCGATCTCGATAATCGCATTGTCGATGCCGCAGCCCACCAGCGCCGACAGCAGGTGCTCGGTGGTGGAAATCAGCACCCCTTTTTTCATCAGGCTGGTGGCGTAGCTGACCTTGGCGACGTGGCGCCAACTGGCCTCGATTTCGAAGTTGTCCAGGTCCGTCCTGCGGAAAACGATTCCGCGGCCCGCCGGCGCGGGAAGAATGCGGATCGAGACCCGAACGGCGCTGTGCAGCCCTACTCCCGAGGCTTCGACCGGGTTCCTTACCGTAGTCTGGTTGACCACTATCGCCCCTTCTGAACTCGGTGGACCAAACAACGCATAATAGTAAGCACGCCGATTACCGAAGTGGCTATTCTATCTAAATGATTGTAAAAGAACGAGTTGCTAAGACTGGCGATTCTCCGCGTGGTGCGCTTTTACCACACTTGCCCCTCCGTTTGCAGCAATTGAGCCATAAGGGCGGCTGTAGGCTGTAGGCCGTGGGCTGTAGCACAGACTGTCTCAGCCCACAGCCCACAGCCTACAGCCCACAAAAACATGCGGCTTTGATGTGCTTCCGAGCGTCCATCTCGTTTACGCGACCCGAGGAGGTCCGATGATCGAAACGACCATCAGTGAAGCCGTAGAGGAGTTCGCCGCAGCGCCGCTGCAGCCGGCTATCCCCCAACCCCGCACCGTCCTGGACTTGGGCATTCGCAAAAATCTGCTGCAGGACCTGGCGCTGAAGATTCTCCACCTGGAAGGGGAGATGACGCTGCTGGAGCTGGCGCAGCACATGCGCGTCAGCCTTTCGGTAATGGACGAGATTTTCCCGGCGCTGCGGCGGGAGTACTGCGAAGTGAAGGGCATGGTGGGGAACATCCACCTGGTGGCCTTGACGACCATGGGCAAGTCGCGGGCCCTGGAGCTGCTGGCCAACAACCAGTACGTTGGTCCCGCGCCCGTGACGCTGGCCGACTACACCGAGCGGGTTCGCGCCCAGAGCGTGCGGGGCGCCGAGGTGGGCCCGCCCGACGTGGCGCTGGCCTTCTCCCACCTGGTCCTCAGCCAGCCCATGCTGGCGCAACTGGGCACCGCGGCGGTGTCCGGCAGGGCCATCTTCCTGTACGGGCCGACGGGCACCGGCAAGACGTCGATCGCCGAAGCCCTGCCCGCGATTTACCACGATTCGGTGTGGGTGCCCTATGCGGTGGAAGCGCAGGGCCAGATCATCGCCCTGTACGACCCGGCGGTGCACCGGCCGACGGGCGAAGCGGTGCCGCGCGACCACGACACCCGCTGGGTGCAGTGCCGGAGGCCGCGCGTCATCGCCGGCGGCGAGCTGACCATGGATATGCTCGACCTCACGCTCGACCGGCTGACCCATTGCTACCTGGCGCCGCTGCAACTGAAAGCCAACAACGGCGTGCTGATCATCGATGACTTCGGCCGCCAGCGCATCAGCCCCGAAGAGCTGCTCAACCGCTGGATGGTGCCCCTGGACCGCAGAGCCGACTACCTGGCGCTGGGCGGCGGCGCCAAGTTCGAGGTGCCGTTCGACGTGCTGGTGGTTTTCGCCACCAACCTGGACCCGGCGCGCCTGGCCGACGAAGCCTTCCTGCGGCGGATTCAGAACAAGATCAAGGTGGACCCATTGACCCCCTCGGAATTCCACGAGGTCTTCCGCGCCTGCTGCCAACGGCACAGCCTGCCGTACGACGACGCGGTGGGCGAGCACGTAATCGAGTTGTTGCGGAGCGAGTTCCAGCAGCCGCTGCGGCCCTGCTATCCGGGCGACTTGATCAACCTGGTGGTTTCGGCCGCCCGCTACGAAGGGACTGCGCCGAAACTCGACCGCAAAACCGTGACCCAGGCCTGCCGCAACTATTTCCTGCGCGTGTAGCGCGGATGTAGCGGCGGTCCCGCTTGGCGGGACCGCCACTTGGGGTTTCTACACCCTCGCGGTGCCACGCCCCCGGCTAATTTCCTCGCAGGCCTCCGGCGTGCGCCTGGACTTTGTACATCTGGCGCCGCTTCGAGCGCCGGCGCCGCGGAGCGGCGCCGAGAATCATAGCCGGGGGTGAGGGCCGTGGGTTTTGCGGCCCGAGCCCCCGGACAAAGGCAAAAAGATCAACGCGCCGCGACAGCGGCGCGAGAAGGGCTTACCCTTTCGCCGCAAGGCTACCAGACGTACCGTTCGTCGTACTCAATGCCGCTCTCTCGGAGGAACCACACATACTCCTCCTGAAACGTCTTCTTGTGGTGGTGCTCTTCCTGATGCTCGATGTACGAATATACCGACGCAATCCTCGACGGACTGACGGTCAGCCCTGCGTAGCCGTCCTGCCAGGCGAATGTGGGCCGACGCTGACGTTCATGCACCCAGCGCGAGGATCCCGCCTTGATGTGACGCATAACATCGGCCAGGCAATGCGTCGCACGTAGCCGCATGAGCCTGTGGACGTGGTCCGCGATACCCCCGACGATAAGCGGCTGCCCCCCGGTCCCTTGAACGCAACCGCCGAGATAGGCGTGCAGATCCGCTCGCCAGTCCGCGGCGATCTCGGGCACGCGGTCGCGAGTGGAGAAGATAACGTGGAAATTCAGGCTCAGATGTGTGGAAGGCATCTGCGTCGGTTGCTCCAGCGCGATTCTCCGCGTCCCTGCCGGGGCGCGGTCAAGGTTAACGCCGGTTCCGGGGGTTGCGGGCCGCAAAAACAGCGGCCCTCACCCCCGGCTATGGTTCTCGGCGCCGCTCCGCGGCGCCAAATGTAGAAACTCCAGGCGCATGCCTCCGGCGCCCCGGCTAATTTCCTCGCAGGCCTCCGGCGTGCGCTGCGGTGCGGCGAACGTGAGGCAGTCGCGCGCTCGATCAGACCATTTCAGGTTCTGCCGCAAATCTCTTCCACAATCCTACTGAACCACCAGGGCACCAAGACACCAAGGTTCTTGGTGCCTTAGTGCCTTGGTGTCTTGGTGGTGAAACAACCATCAGGCGATGGCCAGCCAGTCGATGCCCAGCTTGCGGAGCGCGTAGCCGGTTTCGCGCAGGTGGCTGCCGTAGCAGGTCATCCAGTGGAAGCCCTTCATTTCCTCCACCAGTTTCCGGCAGTCGCCGTGGAGGCGCACGTCGATCTGCGAGCGGCAGATAGGTAGGAACGGGGCGTCGATGATGTCGCCTTCGACCCCCACCCACTTGCGGCAGGCGAAATCGGGGATCAGGTTGGTCACGCGCTGGCCCTTGCGCATTTCCACCTTGGGCGCGGCGCCGTAGTCGGACTCGAAGTGGGTCAGAATCTTCACCGGCTCCTGGCGCTGCGCGTCCATCTTTCTGGGGGCGGTGCAGTGCGCCAGCGTCACCACGCCGTCGTGCGGATAGGTGGGATCGTTCAAGAACACCGGCCGGTCCGAGATGTAGCGCAGGAGGATGCCCGAGGGGATGACGACAAAATCCGACTCGCAGAAGGCCATGAAGCCGTCGTCGTTCAGCAGGCTGAGGGGCATGCAGGCGGTGGTCTTGGCGATGGGCATGATGGTGCCCATGCACTGGTTGATGGTGATGGCATCGGTCCCGGCCTCGGCCAGCAGCTCCTTGAACACCTCGGTGAGCACGAAGGAATTGCGGAAGAACTCCTCCGAGGTCTGCAGGCTGACGCCCTTCTGCCTGAGGTAGCGGGCGGCGGCGGCGTGGCACTCGGCCACCAGCGCCTCGTCCTTTTTGGCGCGCTCGATGCGCTGGCCCAACTCGGGATAGGGCACGGTCTGGATATCGAGTTTCCAGGTGTTGCGGGAGATATCGGGGGCCTTCTTGCCGCCGGCGCCCCAGCCGGCGGGCCCGCCCACGGCCACGATGCGCTTGCCCAGCGTGTTCTTCAGCGCGTAGAGGGCGCGCAGCCGCCAGGCCACTTCGGCGGGGCTGTCCACCACCACGTCGTCCACCGTCATTCCCTTCTGGCCGAATTCATCCACGGCCTTGCGGAGGAAGCGGGGATGGGCGATTTCGTACCACAGGTACACGGGACCGGAGCGGTGCCGCACGAACATGATGTTCCATTTCTCGGGATTGGCCAGCGCCTCGTAGACCTGGATTCCGGCGGAAGCCGCGTACATCAGCAGCGCGTCGTGGCCGCCCTGGGCCAGCGCGGCGGCCTGCTCGGTGGATTGCACGGTCTCGAGGGGAAGCATCTCGATGGGAACCCTCGGCTCGGTTGCGGCCATGGACTGCAGTTCCCGGGCGATGCGCTCCTTCTCCTGCGCCACGTCCTGTTCGGTCATCAATCCGCCCCAGGACCGCCAACTGGTGGCCTCGCGGCGCTTGGCGAGCTGATAGACCAGGACAGGCTGCACCTTCAGCGGCAGCTTGATGACCTGCGGCTGGCGGTTGGGGCGCTCCTGGGCGGCCGCGAGGCTGGCGACGGCCACGCCGCCTGCCATCGCCGCCCCAGTCTCCAGGAACGCGCGGCGGGTCATTCCTTGTTCATCATCGCAAAAAGAAGGAGAAGAGCAGCAACGGCAAGGCAGTTCCGGCTTCATAAAGCACACTCCGGTTGCATCATAACAAAGGCGGGAGGCCGCAGCCGCAGATTTCGCCGATGGCCCGCGGTAAGAAATGGGACGCCCGCCGCGGCGGGAACACAGAAAAGCGCAGATGAACGCAGATCGGATCTGCGTCCTAATTCAATACGCGGTAGGGCGGCAGGCTGGGCGGGAGCGCCGCAGGCGTGAGGTCAACGACCGCAATCCAGGAATCCAGCCGGCAATCGCGCCCGCCGCACAGCGCGCCGCTGACGAACTGCAACTGAGGGCTGTTGGGCGAGGACACCACCACCAGGCGGCGAAGCCCGCGCAAGTCCAGCGCCCCGCCCGGCAACGTCGATCGCTCGTGATCGGTGTACAGGCAGCAGGGGATGGGCGGGGAAGCCGGGGCGGCTGACACCGGCGTGAACAGCGTCATCACCCGGGCCTGCGGCGCCTCCCAGGCCACCAGGCGAAAACTCAGCAGCGAATCGCTCAGAACAAGAACGCCGTCGCCGGGCCGGAGCGCGCCCTCGACGGTCTCGAGATACTTCGCCTGTTCGGCTTGGGCGCGGGCGAAGGCGGGCAGCGACGGGACGTCCAGCGCGGCAATGCCGGTGGAAGAGGGAGTGAGGGCGACAAACACAAAAGCCGCGGCGGCGGCCAGCGCCGTGGCCGCGGCGGCCACGCGCGGCCGGGCCTTCCCCAACCACGCCCCCGCCACCACGCACAGAACCGCGATGGTGCCCAGCGCATGGTCCGGACAATCCAGCCCCATGTGGATCACCAACTGGATGGCCAAGGCCGGCAGGAAATAGAGCATGGCGGGCAGCCAGAAGGCGCGCTCCAGCGCCGCCTTCCGACGCGCCAGCAGCAGCGCCACGGCTAGCACCGGCAGCAACAGCCCGTTCCACCACAGCCCGTAAAGCAACGTGGCACTCCAGATGTGCGGCGGCGCGTGCAGAAACGGCGAAGTCGTTCCGGCGTGGTGGAGGAAATAGTAAAAGTAAATGTAGCCGGCCTTGTAGAACGAGCCGAAGCCGGCCACCACCCACAACACCCAGAGCGCACAAAGAAGCAGGCAGAACAGGGCCGCCCGCAACACCCGCTTCCACGATGCGCCGCCCAGCCGGGCCGCCACGATGCAGGGGACGGGGAACAGGACAAGAAACTCGGGCCGGAAGCCGGCACAGACGGCCAGCAGAGCCGCGGTGCGCCACAACCAGCGCCGGTTGCCCCGGCCCATCTCCAGGCAACCGGCCAACAGCCAGCAGGCGCCGGCGGCCAAATAAACCCGCGTCGGCGAAGTGACGCCGGAAAACCAACAAATCGGATGCAAGGCCAGCAGGAAAGCGGAGAACAACCCGCCCGCTTCGCCCGCCAGGCGGCGGCCCAGGCGGTAGGCGCCAACTATGGCGGCAATGGCGCCGGCCAGCGACGCCCATTGCAGCGCCGGCACCACCCCCGCGCCGAGGGCGGCCAGGATCTTCGCCAGCGCGATCAGCAGCGGGTAGCCGGGCGGGTGCGGCTGGTGGTCGATGGGCGAGAAATGCTCCACGCCCAGCGCGAAATTCACGAAGTCAAAATTGGGCGGATGCGCGGTCCAGAAGACAGCGCGGGAGACGATCAGAAAAGCGACCAGGCTGAGAAGCAGCAGCCGGTGAACCAGCCGGGTTCCTCCTTCAGCTCCCATTCCCTGGCCCCCCGGCCGGATCATGCCGCGGCATCCTGCATAAAACGTAACACGTAGCACGCCCGCCAGTCGAGTGGCTGAGGCCTGGAATGGGACGCAGATCAACGCAGATAAACGCAGATCGAACTGCGGGAAGCCTCCGCTTATTCTGGGAATCGAAATCTGCGTGTATCTGCGTTAATATGCGTCCCTTTTCCCTCTGTGGCTGAGGCGCGGATTGACGCCGCGGCTGGCGGCGAAATAGACTTGGTTAATGCATCCCAGGGGTGAACCGGGGCTTCCGGGGCCATCTCCCTCTCGGCGCGCGGCGGCGCTTGTGGCCGCGTTACTCTGCGCGGCGGCGGCGGTGCCGGCGATGGCCCAGAGACCGGCCCCGGCATCCGCGGACAGCACCGTTCCGCTGTTCGTGGTCATGGCGGCCGTCAATGCCGCCGGCTATGACGCGGACCTGAACTCTCCCCGCAACAGCTCGGTGCGGAACCAGCTCCGGCAGGACATCGAAAAGGCGGCGCCGCCCTGCCTGCGCGACCTGCGCGTGTTCTATGCCGCGCGCCGCAACCCCAACCCGGTCCGCGACCTGAGCCAGTTCATTTCCTTCGCCCTGCTGATCGGAGGGCCGCCGGATTTCGCCTTCCGCGTCAGGGAAGATGAATTACCGGCCGAAGGAACAGCGTTGCGCGACCTGCGCCCGCTGCTGGCCGCGTTGTACAAGGAAGCGCGGCTGGATGAGCTTTGGGAAAAGTATCGGCCGGCGTACGAGCGGGAACTGTCGCGCTATGACGACGGCCTGGCGCGCATCATGCTGGAGGTCAACGGCTACCTGCGGATTACTTCCTCGGGTTTCCTGGGCCGCAGCTTCTCGATTTATGTTGACCTGCTGGGGGCGCCCGGCCAGGTGAATGCCCGCAGCTTCGGCCCCGACTACTACGTGGTGTGCAGCACCGCGGCGCAGCCGCAACTGGATCAGGTGCGGCACGGCTACCTGCACTATGTGCTGGAGCCCATGGCCGTGAAGGACAGCACGCTGGTGCGCGGCAAGGCCACGCTGGGCGAGTTCGCGCAAGCGGCGCACGCGCTGGATCCCGTGCTGCGCCGGAATTTTCGCCTACTGCTGACCGAGTCGCTGATCCGCGCCGCCGAGCTGCGCATGTCGCCCCTCTCGCCGGTCACCCGCCAGCAGAAGCTCCAGGACATCCTCTCGGAAGGGCTGATCCTGGCGCCCTACTTCTACGAGGCGCTGGAGCAGTTCGAGAAGCAGGACGCCGGGATGCGGATCTACTACCCGGAAATGATCGAGAAGATGGACGTGCGGCGGGAAGAGAAGCGGCTGACAAACGTAGCCTTCCGGGCGCCCTCGCCGGCCGGCGGCGGCGTCCCGCACCTGACGGCGATGGAGGCCGCGCCGGCCCAGGCCCTGGGCCCCGCCGCGGAAGCCGGCCAGCCGTCCGGCCAGGCGGCCGCCGGGGCGGACTCGGAGGAGCAGAGGCTGCTGGCCCAGGCCGAAGATGCCCTGGCCCGCCAGGACTTCGCCGTCGCCCGCCGGTCCTTCCAGGAAGCACTGGAAAAACGCGGCCCGTTGCGAGACCATGCCGTTTACGGCCTGGCTTTGGTCGCCAGCCAGGAGAAACAGCCCGAGCTGGCCAAGAATTATTTCCAGCAGGCCCTGGACATCAGCAAGAGCCCGCGGTTGCTGGCTTGGTCGAACATCTACCTCGGGCGTATTCTGGACATGGAGCAGAGCCGGGAGTTGGCGCTGCAGCACTACCGGCAGGCGCTGGTGACGGCCGAGGAGCCGGTGGCGCGCCAGGCCGCCGAGCGCGGCCTGCAAGCACCATTCCGCCGGGAGAGTAAATAGGTTTCAGGTGCCAGGGTTGAGCGATAATGGGCCTGGCGCCTGACACCTGACAAGGAGACGCACTCATGACCAAGACGTGGATCACCGTGGCGGCCGTGGTGCTGGCCGCATCGCTGGCCGGCGCGCAATCGCAGGCGCCCAAACCCGCGGCCGCGCCCCAGCCGGCCGGCCAGGCTGCGGCCCCCGCCCAGCAGCCGCAGCAGGCCGCGCCGCCGGCGGTGAAGCAGCCGACAGTCAAGACCAAGGAGGAGGGCGAGGCGCTTCAGAAACTGTTCGGCGACCAGACCCTCACTCCCGACCAGAAGATCACGCTGGCCGAGGAGTTTCTTCTGCGCTTCCCCAAGAGCGAGTTTAAAACCATGGTCCTGCTCGAGGAGGTGAAGGCTTGTCAGCAGAAGAACGATTTCCCAAACATGCTGGACTTCGGCGAGAAGGTGCTGAAGGAAGAGCCCGAAAACGCGATTACCCTGATCCTGCTGTCAACCACCATCCCGGAGCGCACCGGCGAGAATGACCTGGATCGGGACGTGAAGCTGGGCAAGGCGGAGAGCTACGCCAAGCGCGCGCTGGCCGCCATCGACAAGCTGCCGAAAATGAATCCCCAGACGTCGGATGCGGACTGGGACAAGGTGCGCAACGATGCGCGCGGCCAGGTGTGGGCGGGCCTGGGGCTGGTGGCCATGGTGCGCAAGCAATTCACCGCAGCCGAGGAGGCCTTCCAGAAGGCCGCCAGCCTTCAGATGAGGCAGGACCCGGTTGCCTATTGGCGCCTGGGCCTGGCGCTGCAGGGCAACAAGAAATACGCGGAAGCACGCGAGGCATTGAAGAAGTCGGTGGCCGCCGGGGGCGTGAAAGTGGGCGGGCGCGATCTGGCCGCCGATGAACTCAAGCGGGTGGAAGATTTCCTGAGCCGGCAGAGCGGCCAGACCGCCGCGCCGCCGCCCCAGGCCCCGAAACCGTAAAGCAAGTTCCAGGTTCCACGTTTCAAGCCCCGAGTTTTATCCCCAACTTGGAACTTGAAACCTGGAACCTGGAGCCTGGAACTTGCAACCGTGGAAGACCTCAGCGAATTAGAGAAAGTCATCGGCCACACCTTTGGCCGCCGCGAACTGCTGGTGCAGTCGCTCACCCACAGCTCGCATTCCCATGAGCGCGCACCGGGCGGCGGGCCGAGCGAGGTCTGGCACAACGAACAATTGGAGTTCCTGGGCGACGCCGTCCTGGGCCTCCTGGTCAGCCGCGAATTGGTGGAACGGTTCCCGAGCTACTCCGAGGGCCAGTTGTCGAAGATGAAGGCGCACCTGGTGAGCGCCACGCACCTGTTCTCGATTGCCGGCGAGCTGCAGCTCGGCGATTTCCTGCAGTTGGGACGCGGCGAGGAGAAAAGCGGCGGGCGGCACAAGCGCGCCCTGCTGGTCGACGCCCTGGAAGCGCTGATCGCCGCCGTCTACCTGGACGCCGGCCTGGACACCGCGCGGGAAGTTGTCGAACGGCTGGTGTTGCGGGGGCGGCTGGACAGCGGCATCGAAGCCTTCCCCTTCATCGACTTCAAGTCCGCGCTGCAGGAGTATCTGCAGGCCAACCGCAGGAGCCAGCCGCGCTACGCGGTGGTGGAAGAACGCGGGCCGGAGCACCGCAAGACCTTCCTGGTCGAGGTGCGCGTGGGGAAGGAATTCACGGCCCAGGCCGAGGGACCAACCAAGAAGGCGGCCGAGCAGGAAGCGGCCCGCCTGGCCCTGCTGCACTACCGGGAGTTGGACCGGCAGGCCGAGGGAGCCGCGGCTCAGGAGCCGGCGCTGCCGGAGGGCCAAGCCCAGCCGCCGGCGGCAAGCGAAGCGGCCCCAGCCCCGCCGCCCGCGCCCGCTCCCGACGACACCAAGTAGCGGCGCTGCTTGCTGCGCCCCTGCATGCTGGCGGCAAGTCATTTACAATAGAAAT